>Ga0210059_1005332_pt1 | contig 20707 bp, 11 predicted proteins | sample Ectturendosymbi2_FD_188042 | JGI IMG/M metagenome (GOLD analysis project Ga0210059, IMG submission 188042) | Ecteinascidia turbinata endosymbiont from Florida, USA - Sample 2 (SPAdes) (version 2) | ecosystem: Host-associated > Tunicates > Ascidians > Unclassified | place: Key West, Florida...
TAAAGATGGCTATGGGAGGAGGGAATATGTTCAAAGGGAAATGTACAATTTGAAATTGAAGTGGGCTATAGGTAAGATGAAATGGTATACAGTTGACATAAAGAACTCATGTTTCAGCACCATACTCTCTGTCATCATAGGCAGAGATAAGTACATCTCTGTACTGTTTTTTAAATGTGAGCTGGGAGCTGTCATGAAGAGAGGATCAATCTTGTCCCAGATCTTAGGGCCTAGATGCCTCAAAGATCTTTTTCCGTATTTGGTGTGGGCCATTTGCCAAAATGAATTCATGTAGTTTTGATTTCATGTAGATTCAATCAAAGGATAAGATTAAATCTACATGAAGCTTTCAAAGAGGTGCAGTGTTGGTGATATTTCGTCGAGTCATAGAATTGCAAGCTATGTTGGCGTACCTCAAGTCATTCTATGACTCAAGGGTTCTACCATTCTTACTACGAACGTGTGAAATATATCATTTCAACGCGGACATGCAAAACATAAATGAATAAGGCGTGTTCTCAAACCTTCCAAAACATTTGGAAAGCTGGAGCATGTCACATCTACACAAGCGCCAGCGTACATTAACGTGACTACAACCAGGGGCGTAACGAATGGGCCGAAGGAGGCGCAATTCCCCGGACGTCGAATCACTGAAGGGGCGCCAAATCACCGTGGGGGCGCAGAATGGCTGCGGAGGGCGCCGAAAAGTCCCAACAATGTCCCAAGTACTTTCTTCAGTATAGTACATCTACTTCCGAAAGGCCTCTGCTTCGAACATGCGGGTTCCAAATTTGCTTCTTACCCCGGGCGCCATCTGATTTCGCCCCTCCCCTTACACCGCACAAACCTCTCGAGCAAGGTAGGCCTACAGTTTTTGCGATAAAAACAATTTATCAAATGATATTTCAAATTTCGCTTCAAAACAGCGGTAAAAAATAAAACCGACGCAATTCAAGGAGGAAAGTTTTTAATTTGCAGTACAACCCAGGGAACTCGATGCTTCCTTTGGGTTATATGGTTCGGAGAAGCTTAAAGTGCACTACTAGTTTTGGGTCTGCTTTTTCAAATACGAACTTTGTTTTTGTGTTGCACAACTCGGTAGTCTAATTTCAGCTCAGTGCAAAGCTGTTGCAATAAAGGTTTTGTTTTGTGGCTAACAATTTCGTAAGTTTCTTGGATAAGTTTTCTTCTCAATTTTCATGTTTTTTCATGGTGAAAGAAGACTAACGCTAATTTGTAAAATGTAAGCTGTCCGTCGAACTGCAAACAAGTAAAAGAAAATGTGAACCTTATTTGTTGTGATTCTCAGTGGTTGTTTGTTTTGATTCTCAATTCTTTGCATTTCCATCAGAATGCAATTCAGGCCTAAATATTTTTTGATTGTCAGTGCATTGTGTGATGACGCAAAATGGACTTAACGTAAGTCCAGATTGTTTGCACTTCTGAGGTTGTGAGTTGGAGTAGTATTTGTTTTCCATGCTATAAATTCTTGGTCTAAGTAAGGTTCAACATAAATGCATAGTTTCTGGGTTAAACAAGCAAATTTTAGCTGAGAATCAAAGTTCACCCTCAGGCTTTCTCAGCTTATATATTATTATAGGACAAGGAACATCGTAGATTTTCTAGTGAAAATCATTCTATCCCGTTGTTGCGCAACAAATCGCTGGGGTTCAGTGTAACGTCATTGAAATGGCTTTATTGCAAAGTTTACGGAAATCGTTGCGTTCACTTCATGTTTTCAGCGTTTAAGTTTCTCATTTCATCAACTGTGTCCATGTTGGTCTTCCAACAAAGAAATAATCTTCGGATTTCGCTCACTAATTGAGCTCCTGCAGCAAGAAACAAATATGATTGCAAAATAAATTTAATGATAAAAATATGATTCCAGATGCAAGCTCCACGTCTTCGCAACGTGCGTCACAGAGGTATATTCCTCCGGCAGCTTTGTGACGTAACTATTGTCGCGGCAGCTCTTGTCTTGAACGTTTTGGTTGCACTGTTGGTGATCAAGGTACAGAACACTTTATGATGCCCATGCTCTATTTGTTCGCAACTAACAGGGGCGTAACGAGGTTAGATGGCGCCCGGAACAAGAAGCAAGTTTGACGTCCCCATGTTCGAACCTGAGGCCAGTCGTAAGCAAATGTATTGTATTGAAGAAAGTACTTGTGACATTGTTGGGACTTTTCGGCACCCCCCGCTGTGATTCGGCGACTGGGGATTTGTGCCCCCATTGCCCCCTCTCGTTACGCCCCTGGCAACAAGCACTGGTTTTGTGTTTCGAAACACAGCGAGAGCATTCCGCTCTACTTTGTCACCAAAGCAAAAATTTGGTGACAAAGAACAGATCGGCTCTATAGTTCCGTTTACCTGGTATAGAGCCAGACGCTGTTACTGTATCAAATCTGTTCAATATATCAAGAGCTCAGTTGTTGGTGTTTCGTACTGCACCTGAATCTGAAGACAGTTCTGATTGATCAAGTGCATTTTCTGCCCACTAACCGGTTGTTTTTAGCCGTGAAGCAAACATAGCTTTATGCGTTTTTGGTAAACCAGTAAATCAGACATAGTTTTGATGTCTCTCAATTGACAACCAGTCGCAATGCAATGCAAGGCCGGATTTAGACATGTGGAGGCACCAGGGCAGCTTTTGTGTGAAGGCCTTCAGTACCTGTAAGGAGTATTATTCATGGTCAAGGAAATACTGTACTATTATCAGTTAGCTGTAAAAATGACAATACCGTATTTACTCGATTGTCAGCCGCCCTTCATTGTAAGCCGCACTTGAACATGGTTACCTAAGCCTCTGAGAAATACCTTTCGATAATGTACAGAAATGAAAAAATGTAATCCACCCTTAACTGTGAGTCGCTCTTGATTGTAAGCCACATGATATGATGAAAAAAGAAGCTTTATACGCCGCGACTTACAATCGAAAAAATGCGGCAATTTCAATGAATATAAGCTTTATTTTTTTCTAATACTGGTGTTTTTAACTATTAGTAACTATTTTTATGATTAGTCACATTCAATAATTTAAACCGGCAACCAGCCTGTAACGGTAATCACTGCTCATGGCAGTGGAGACCCCAGTTTGTGGAGGCCCCGGGGCAGTTGCTCACTTTTCCCTCGCCTAAGCCGTACCCTGATGCAATGGTGTCATGAACAACCCAAAATAGAAACTTTGGGTCATAAGAGATACTCTTGCATTCCGGAAAACCGTGGTTGAACACGTCAGTAAGACTTTGTCATACACACGATTGTTTTTAATGATTTGTAAAAAGTCTGTTTGTCGTATGTATGCGTTGCCACTGTTCAGCCTTTTTTCAAAAGCCAACTTTCGTTAAAAACCGGTGAACTTTTCCGCATTCCGGAAAATTGCAATTTTGACGTAAATTCTAAGTGAACTAAATGGTTATCACAATTCTGAGTGATTATGCACCTGATTGAACGTCACAGTGCCAGAAATGAATCGCAATGCTTGAGCTTTTATCAGATAAATGGAACTCAGCTTAATAAACTGCAAGCATAAGCAGAGTAAAGTAGCGTTGATCGACTGTTCTCTGAAATCGCCTACAAAGCAGTTTACATTCGAAAACTGCAATGGGAAGATCAGTTTTATTTGACAGAAAACAGGGGGCAGAGTAAGACCTGGAATGAAGAGAAAAATGCAATTAAATGGAGAAATGCAGATAAACGAAAAATACTTTTATGAGTTGTCATGTAAAACAAAGGCGGTGTTTCAAACTCAGCATTGTGAATGGTATACTTTACAATGTACTATGTAATATATGATATACGAGATTTCACAAAATGCTAAAGACAATAAGTTCGAAAGTTTTATATTCATTACAAATGAAAAATTACCACTACTGGATTTCTTCCCATATGCAGATTTTTGTGATTACTGCAAGTTTTTACCATAAATGGTGTCAACAAAAGTTAACCAGACGTTTTTAAAAATCAGTGACCTCAAAACATATGACCCTGTGAAACCAGCGCATTAACGTCAGAAAATTCGCCAAAGTAGCTCTTTAACTTCAGCAAATGCGTGGAAGAAACTAACTGACGTCAGCAACACAGCAGCGGCAACTACCTTGAGATTATTTTCGCGACTCAACATGCAAGCAGCCTTGACTGAAGTGTCATGGACGTGGTGTTTACCCTTTTTGCAATCACAACTGCTCGGTGACGCAGTTCCTGTTTAGACCCAAACCTTGACATAGTGTTACAGAAAGACCAGTTCTTTTCGAAAAAAGAGAAAAAATAGACGCCGCAGCGCGGTTTGTTGATATATGCACAAGCGTGCCAGTGAGCCTGAATGGACCCAGTCATGCTCGTCACAACACCTGGTGTAGGGGATGACCAATTGAATTGGCAAACGTCATAATTTCGATGTCAGACAGGCCCGTAACCAAGATTGCAACTTTGGAGGGGCAAAAGAAATTTTTGGGGGTGAAACACTTTTGTTTTTATTGTATTTTTATAATATTATGACAAAAAAAATTATGGACACAACAAAAATTGTGAGTCACAAAAATCTGGGGTGCATCTCCTGAAAGTCCCCCAGTGGCTTCGGGCCTGCTGTCACATAGGCTTCCTTGGCTGCTCTTTCAGCTCAGATTCTTGTACTGTACAAGTAATTCGTTCCATTTAGATTTGTCATATGTTTACCTCATTGTATAGCAGGTTTTCCCTAACTTTAAATCCTAACTCATTTTGTATTTGTGTATCATACCGTACATCTCATTTTGCCTCATGAGGCAAAATATACACCATGCTACAAACTTGCAATTAAGAAATAGAATCATAAGTTGTTCTCATGTGAACCAAATCTCATTTGACTCTTTCAGCTCTGACCTGAACTAAGTCATGTATAACTTTTTCATTTAACTCTTTGTGATTTAGGCGCAAGCACAGTGAAACAAGACAACTACTGCTTTTTTCACTTTAGCCTCTACAAATAAAGCCACGTAGGCTGCATTGGAAACTTTTCATACCACTTTGTTCACACAATTAATTTATTTCTTTTATTGTATTTGAACTTGCAAGATGATGTTGTAGGAACTTCCTTACAACAAAATGGTTTCAATAAAAAATTTTACAAAAATAAAATATGTGAAACCATGGATAATACCTATGACAATCTGAACATTGAAATTCCGAAAGCACAGACAGTGTGAAACGACAAGAACGACCTTTGGACCTGGATGACACGAAAACATTAATACAATGATGTAATGAAATAACTGAGAAAGTTATGGACGAAGAAAATAACCAAACATGAACATAACCAATTATGGACATACAAAGGCTGACACAATCTAGAATAAAAGAGTGAAGCAAGATTACCACTCTAAGAGCCGCAACTACTCTGACCCATGGAAAGCACAGAATTACGTCAAGCAACGAGTAACCTGCAGTAAAACATCTGCTAACATAAACGAAGTAAAAAGTGAACTTCCAAAGCGGGTATTACCCCAGGTAAATTATTTTCGAAAAGGCAACCAGTGGAAGAAACAAGATAATAAATAAAATAAGAATTTAGTCAGTTTCATGAGCAGAAATAAGAAAGAGATAAGTAACAAAGCTATGAAAGGCCACCAAAAACTGCCTTAGCCCAGACCATCTCCCACCTGGCCTCAGGAACACAAGACGAAGAACCAAGAAGAAGAAATCTCAGGCAAGGACGAATACTGCAATGACAGCACAGTTACCCACACCTATTGCTCATCCGTAGTTTCGCCCGAAAAGAAGGCAAAAGAAAAAGACGTACACTGCAATGACAGCACCGTCACGCCCCACATGCTGCACATTTTTAGATTTGTTTAAGGAGAGACACGTTTGCTACAGGTCAGTCTTCATGAACACCTGTGCTATGTCAGTTAGATATATTGTGTTCGGCAATTAACAGAAGTACGAATGTTTGATGTCAGTTACAACGACGTTTGTTATGTTCCACATTTGCTCAAGAGTACGTTGTGCCAACTTCGATTTAAAAAGAACTATGTAAGTTGGAATTTTACAGACCACTCATTAATTACATATGAAACATAATGTTTAACTGAAGTAAAGAATTAAATGCGTAAAACGATTGTGTGTTCCGGGTAACATTCGGGTATGTTAAACAAACTTAGCTTTTGCAACAATGTACCTTGGTATGCGTATCAACCCATTTGAATAAACTACGGCACCTAAAGTATCTTTTGTTTTGTCGTATGCATCCCAGACAAAACAGTATATGGCAAAGCAAAGGATATACCAATGATAACGGCATGATGTTTAGGAATAGCCTGAACTGAACTGCATTTCTGCTAGCTTGACTGAAACTGCACTGCTGTTGACGTTGCTGCATAGTAAAGATACATATTACATGCATTGTTGTCTTCTACATTTACTGAAACTAACAAATTGTGAATACCGCTCAAAACACGACCCAGCAAAGAGGTAAAACGTCCAGTAAATGACGTCCTGTGATACAGCAATGGAGCATACGCTATGCACCAATCAGATCAGAAGACAGACAACCAGTCTGCCACCCTCCCTCACCCTCAACAACCTGAACTAACGACCGACTAATGTATCCAAGAGAATAGAGCAAATATATTAAATCTAACAATTAGCCGTTCAGAGAAAATTAAATTTAATAAAATTAATGATTCGACTCCTGCAAAAACTGAAATTCTCACTCCAGCTCCGGCTCCTGTTCTCATTCAAAAATCCGCCTCCGGGTCCTGCTCCGGCTTCTGCAAAAATCGTAGACTGCTTCCGGAGTCCACTCCGGCTCCGCGATCACCTCTGCTGGCAGGTCAATGCGCATTGAGCTTGAGGTTGTTTCGGACAGCGCCACCTGGATGCATGCAGTAACGTCTGCGTTTGTCGCACGACTTTCTTATGTTTTAGCATTGTAGAAAACGTAGGCTGTCATAAAACGTTTCTAAATATAGTGATGGAATCGTTTTATATGGAAATTGCGTTGAGTGAAGATTTTCATAAACTCGTAAACTAGGTCAGTGATGGCTGTGCATGCTTGTTGCAGGCCAGTAGCGCAGCCTAACTAGAAGAACAAGGACTACTGGAACTGTAGCCTACTCGCCCGCCCTGAACCTGCAATTAAAATTCTAACCCTGCGGATCCCTACAAAATGGCGATTTTTCCCGTCGGGATTCCCTACTCCCTACAAAAGCCAAAAACTCCCTACTGTAGGTATTTTTCCCTACGAGTGGCAACACTGATATTTAGAAACGTTTTATGACAGCCTACGTTTTTCTACAATGCTAAAATATACTGTAGAGATGTTGTGTGACAAATGGACAAACGCAGACGTAACTGTATACATCTAGGTGGCGCTGTCCGAAACAACCTCATAACGTAAGCTGCCAGACTGTTTATATAGCGACCATGGCAAGAGCCTGAAGCGTTTCTAACGGGAAACAGAGAGTGGCAATAGCATACAGTGTGTTGCCAACTGGCATAATTTTATGCCAAACTTTTTTAATTTGGCATTTTTGGAGGTGATTGACATACATTTTTTTTGTTGGCATATTTTTCAAATTTGGCATATTTTTCAACAACCAATTTTTGACATATGCAAAATGTTGAACTAAATTCTTTCCGAAATTTCCAGCACTTTTGTGATTGCAAACACTCATGAAACTCCTCAATCTTATGTGCGTGCGTTATTTTCGCAAAAAATCGTGTTTCCGAGGATGTAAGACACAACTTTATAGTGAAACAAATCTCTGCTATTGTAAAGACTTGAAAGTGATCAAAAACATTATGGAAAGTTTTATTATTTTCAAAAACAGTTGTTGAACAATTAGACAAACTACTGTACAGATACGACATAATATTGCAACATGTCATGGCTGCATGGCTGTATTTTTTGTGTGAGATTTTGTACTTTTTTGCAACATATAACATAGCATTAACCTTGTTTGACACCAGTGTCTTCTGAATATTTGTGCTGATTATGCTGCTGAACACGAAATCGCTTTAATTGCAACAAAACAATTGGTGTGCTTTTTGTACCAAGTATAAGTATCCAGTAAACAACCTGCTCTATCTAATGTTTTTCTGAATTGTGTACGCATACAATTTTCTGACCAAGCCACATATCTTGGTTTATCGCCAAAAGCCTCACTTAAGGATGATGATGATATCCAGAAGCAGGTGAAATCACTGTACTGCGCAGAAAACAAGCACTGAGGCACCTTTGCTCAGTGCTCAGCTGCAGTAAAGAACACTCTTTCGTGCCTATAACATGCCAAGGTATGCTTGCCAATTGTGGAGAAAATACATACAGACCAGTATGAAATGGTGATGAGTTGCCTACAACAATGCCTACCGAATTATGCATTATCATAACCAGAAATGTAAATTGTTTCCCCACACCAAGTTAACCATTGTGTCAGGACCTTTGATGTCTTGTTTAGCAACTATCTGTATGGTTTTGTTAAACGATGTGCATCTTCATATAACTTTTTTATCCGATCGCATCAAATCACAGATGCATTTTACAAATCTTCCTTTTTCCAAAATTATTCAACGCCCTGCATGACGGTGACCAACTGAAGTAGTTGTTGATGCGTTGTTTTTGTGTATGCGTCTCAACAGTGTTGCTTTTGCGTAGCAACCAAAACTTTCCATGTGCTTTGTGTCGCCTCATGCTTTTTGTATTTTCTTGTGATTCTTCTCTCACCACCCACCATGTCTAAGATGTGTGCAAGCCAAACACGTAAAAGGTGAATATACAAAACTAATAAACTACCAACCCCCAAATATTGCTTTCAATTCAGCGAAAACAAACGGTCGTTAGCCTCAAATCAAATGTTTGAAACCTTGACCAAAACAATTCAGCTGCACGTCATGTTTCAGTGTTTTGCTCGTCTCTCAGTGTTGACTGTGTTTGTCACCTACAGTAACACCTACTCCGTAATGAGGTATGCCTAACCATTTTTTATTATTTTATTACCCTTGTGATATAGACCTCGAGTCTAAAACAAATAAATGCCATGCAATGCTTCCATTTTGCCATGTGTACAGTTAAGTTTTATTCTAGCATTTTTGTATGTCTACTGTTAATATCCATCTGTCTAATTCTGATGTGGCCATGTTGAAAGCGCCTGTCTTGTTAGCGACTGTTGAATTTGATCTTGTACATACATTAGTACAGGTGTTTACAGTGAACCCCGCTCCCTCCGAGGTAATGCATATAATGGCCACCACACACCAGTCAGTATTTAGTGATATGAACGTTACAGTACCGCTCTATTAGAAAGGCATGACAGCAACATCAACCCAGCTTTAAAATTGCTTAGTAGTTGCTAATGTGGCTTTTTCTTCCCCTCTGTAAAGTGGGCAGCTGAATTCCATTCTTAATTAAAATTTCTTAGTTTGGAAGCTATACTGTTGGTGGGTTTCATTTAATTCTATGTTATATGTCTTTCTATTGTATACTTGCATTTCGCATCATCACTTCCAGCTGATGATGCTTACTTCGAAGGAAAAATATTTATTTTGCAACAGCTTAGTTTCTGATTCCTTGCTGGGAAAGGATTCTTTTCGATGGACAGCCTAAAATGTATTTATATGAATCGTCGATTGTGCAGTAAATTTTGTAAAAATATGAAAAAGTTTTACTGCCAATTTTCCAGGTGTTTTTTTGTCACGAAAAACATTTGGCATATTTTTGTCCTGTTTGACATATTCTGAAACACAATTTGAAATATTTTGGTCTTGTGAACTTGGCAACACCGTTAGCATAAGCATAGGGCGATTTGCACGAGCAGGAGAAACAGAAAAACAAGTCATAGAGTCGTCGTCGGCGTAAAACTCTGGCAATGGACATAAAGGAGCAAGGAATGGTCGAGCACGGAAAAATGGCACTATACTTCCAGTGCTGTCACATACACTTATGCTTCAAGACTGCACTAAATGTAACAAACCTTTTGCCCCTTGAAAATCGCACTTTGAATTCGGCGACTAGGTTAAACACACAATTGGTAAACTCGGTTCACTGTCGCTGCGCACTTTACCAGTGTTGACATTGTAACTAGAGATGCGTTTAATTTACTGAAAGCTTTATTTGCTCTTGAAGTATTTTTTTACTTCATTTCTGTTTCAAAACAGTACCTGATGATTTAACGCCATGTGGTTAAAGCTTCTATCATTCTACCGAAGATCTGCACAACTGTTTCGCTATTTCTAGCCACATTACATATTTTTTTAAATGAATTATGACAGCAGTGAGATTCAAGATTTTTTTTCATTGCTTTTGCTCTGCCCCCATAACTTGGAATTTGAATGACATTTGTACGTCTGCATGAATTTTTATCGAAGGCCGTAAGTTGTGCACTCTTGCGCTAAAGAAAAGAGTTTTGCTCTGCCTCCTTGTTTTGACAGCATGAAGATATCTGTTACTGTGAACTTCTTGATTGATTCCTCACTGGTTTTAATTAATCTTACTAGCAGGGTTTTTTTTAAGGTGTTGTAGGGACCCAATTCGGGTCTCTAGAATTGAAACTCGGGTCCCTAGAACCAGAGAAAAATTATCATCGGGTCCCTAGAATCAGAAAAATCTGATCCCTACAGATCCATACGTGGTACCTAACATTTTCCTTGAAAAAAAACTGCATTGGGAAAAATCTTTTAACTTTTAGTTGAGAAGCAAAACCACGTTATGGCTACAGAGTATAAGGAAGTGCCGACGTTTCACAAACATCAGAGCTCACATTGTTAGACAAAAAACAGAGGGAAATTAAACACGAGAACTGTGAAGTATATTTACAAAAACGAGAACATGTCATGATTACGAAAAACTTGCTTCCCAACTTGATACTTTCCCACCAAACCACGTTTTTCCCAGCACCAGACGATCATCAGCAGACAATCATCTGTCTGTTGCCGCAGATAGATGCAGGTTGTGTTTGAACGGGTCGAATTTCTAGCCTGAAAGTCATCATGCCTGTCTTCACGTGCGTTTCCAAACATGGCTTGCTAGCTGGAATGTGTTTACAACGAATGGAGTTGTTTTTTCATGGTTTAACAAGCTGTCCTGGCATTCGAAAACGCGGTTTAAACCTTTTGGGGCGATCCCTGGAGCGGAAAACTACCATGTCTTCGGAAAAGTACTACAATAAAAAGATGAAAAAGTATTACGTTAGGGAAAACCAGAAAGTACCAAGACTTAGGCGGAAAAATACTCAGTGTTTTCAGCGCTTGAGGACCGTTGGCGCAGTTGAAATAAAATGTTGCAATAAATTTAAGTGGAAAAGTTTGCAGAAACCAGGCTAAAATTTCCTATTTGTGCCAAAAAATTATTGAGAAACATGAAGTGAGAGCTTTTCTACCACATGACGACAAAGTTCGCTCGTTTCTTGAAATGTCCACAACGAAATGTTTGAACCAACAACAAGATTATGATTAACCAATAGTAAATGGGCGTTGTCCAACAGTAAATGGGCGTTGTTCTGCGAGAACGAAGTCTAAATAAATTTGAAGTTCTTTTGACCAAGTACCAAACATAAGGTTTAATTATTCAAAAGTTCTGATAACAATTAGTTCTTTGCAGAAAAATTAATAAAAATATGTATTTTTTCCATTGTGCGTTAACTTTATCATTTCCACTATTGTCAATGCTTTCGTTTTGTTCTTTAGTGCTTCTGCAAAACAGTTTTTAGCGTTCAACTTAATTAATCACTAAACTGCAACGTCTATTTTGAAGCACGAGCTGTTGGTCCTTCATTAAATTTTATAACTTTTTGAGAGGGTTTATAAAGCGTCGTTGGCATATTATGTTTTTCTCCAATTAATAATAATTTTTAGAAAATACTGCGAAAGCACATTTTCTCAAAAATGCACAAAATTCATGCACAAGGTAGCACTGGACAAGATGAAAAAATGCACTAGATAGCACAAAATTCAATCAGAACGTTTACTACAATTATAAAAGTTTTGAGTCATTTCATCTAAAAGGGCATTATTTCCCTGTGTAGAGTCTTGATGGGGGTTAGGGGACGAACAAACGTTTCTCTGTTACAGTCAATGTTTAGGTAACAGCCCATAAAATCTGATTTTGCAATGCTCCATATTGTGAAAAATGGCGAAAACTGAATGCAAACAAGAGTATGGCTTCGGACTACGGCAGTGAACACCAGTTAATGACCTTGGTGGCTGTAATCAGACTTGTGCCGTCACTGAGTTGTTCAGGGTCACCGTGTTGTTGAGGTTCATCGAAAAAGATAAATGCAGCCTCGTGATTCACTTTTGTTTTCTGCAAGCTTTCCCCACGTCGTGCTGGAATCGGTATTTGCATACATCCTACGTCATAGCCTCTTCGTGCCAAGCAAAGGTCGTTTAAGCGATCGCTATCCGCGGAACGAGGCGTTTCGACACATTTCAGTAAGTTTCGCCGCTGCAGAAGTACTTCACAGGAATGCGGACGATTTATTAATTTATGCTGTATCTGCCCCGTCAGCCTTCTTTGCAAAGCTTCATTTGACATTCATTTCCGAACTATGTTTTAAGGGTTTGTATTTAAACATGCATGGCTTTAAAACCGCCGTATTGTATGGCCAAAAAAATAAATGGAGTTCATGCATACAGTTTGAAGGGGTGGCATGGCGTCAAGCAAGAATTCAATGAACTTTGGAAAGCCGTAGATTTAGTTTCTAAAATTAGAAAAATATTTTGTTTGAAACGTGTTGCTATTCTAATAGTTGATCATGCTATCTCGTTAATTTGCCGATATGTGACACCAAACTAACTTGTTTCAGCATTTGCACGGATTGTAAACGTGTCCCTAGTTCATTATGTTGTTGTCATTTCATTTTAGTTGACAAGACGTTCTAACTATTTGTTTTCAGGGTAAGTTCCAATCTCTGTCAAACGTAATGCGCTTATCCACTTGGCCACAGGTATCATTTAAGTTAATTCTTTGATTGTATTAGAATTAATTGACAGTGATGCCAACAGACTTTCGTTAGCTACAAACATTAAACTTTTGATGTAACCAAAACGCAAATCTGTTGTAACCCAAACCAGTTTTTTAAGTGTTTTCAGAGATCTAAACGGTCTTTTACCTTTTTCAGTCAGTCTCTCTCAAAACACGGCACATCTTTGCTTTGCGGCCACCTCGGTAAAACGGGCGCACTGCTACTATGGGCATTCCCGTCTGTATTGAATGAATTCAGGGACGCCGGACAACGGGGGCAAGGCAGGAGCATTGCCCTGCCCTTTCAAAAGCGGGCATGGAGAGAGAAGGTGCTTTTTCATAACAGTACAGGTAAGTTCATGGTTTATCAAGATCGACTTGAAACATTTTTTTGGATTTGCGCACACAGATATTTCAGAATGTTTTCTGTGATTTTTGTTATTATTTTTGAGGTCAACATTGTTGATGAACTGACACAAGGATAATTGGTAACAGTTGTTTTGTTTTTCAAAAGTTTCCATTGCCCTCAATGCTTTTACTGGCACTTCCCTGCCCTATCGCTGTTCCGGCGTCCCTGAATGTATTCCATTGTTTTTACACTATGAGGAATCTCAGAATAGCGGGCACGTCGCTTTTGAGCATTGTGATCATAATATGGGAATTCCAAGTGGGGTTTTCACATTGGGAAAACAACCACAGTTAAAGCCTACAAACAATGTTTAAAATACAATACTAAAATCCATGTGGAATTTTCCTTTCAATATGAGCACTTGTAACACACAATGCCCTTGTTACGTAATATTGCCTTAACATCGTGACCACTACAAAAGATATTACTTGATTTTTGGTGATGTGCTACACGACAAGGGTCCCCAAACTGCCCGGAAGGTTAGTTGATCCGCCGCCGACTGTCCAGAAATGAGCTAAAATACAACGGTACAGTAAACTTTTGCCCGGACCACAGAATATCAAGCAGGGCTCACTACAAGAAAATGCAGGTTCTCAACACTGGAGCAATGTTTTTCCCATTCGGTTAAAAAACCTTTGGTGTTGCTTACTGTTTGAACAAAGCAGATATCTGGCCAGCAATCGTCAGTTCTCACGACTGCCCCATTGTGAGTGCTTGGTGATATCTGGTGTACAGAATCGTATTTCAAACAACGGTAAGCTTTGTTTAGCTCTTGGTCGTAGCAGGCAGCTCATCATGGCGAAGCAAGTTCAGGCAATAGGCTCTCACTGGTGGCGTGCGCAGGAAAATTTCATGGGGGGTTTCATTCATTGGCATATGGTGGTCATTAGTATTTGGTGTGTGCTGTTTGTGAAGTCACAATTGATGTCACAGTCATGTTCCCAAACCAACGTTTCGGCGAAGTTTGTGGACACAATATCCATATTTTTCTACATCCACTCCTCTTATTTTATGTGTCATTGCACTGAATATAAGCTATCAACGCTTGATAGCTAAGATATTTAGTTAAGATATTGGTGGAAAATAAAGTCAACGCTACGACACAGCAGTTCATGACTGCAAAAATATCAGGCTGCGCGTTAAATCAGGGGATAAAAACACACTCATCAATGCGTCAGTGCAATTCACAACTGCAAAATGAGGGTGTGCTAATGTCTTGTCGAATACGAGCAGTCGAGCATAGAAAAGTGTGGCTGGACTGTCTGAAGCACACCCCAGTTTGCAAGATCGAATCATGCTATAATACACAAGAATTGAAAATCCGAATGAAATACGCAAGAAAACTTTCGATTTTTTGTTATTTATAGAAGTACAGCAATATTTTTGTTTTCCTTTTTCCCTTCTGAGACATTATCAAATGGATGAATGCTTCTATATTAACAGCTGCTGTTTTTGAGCTCGTGCAACAGTTTTATCACGCTACAGAAATTGGTGATGCAGCCCATGCATTCAGCACTTGCGCTGATCAGCCTTAGCAGACAAAACACGGACAATTGTCTCCAGAGTGAACTATCGCGGAACACAATCTTAAACATGCGCAATGGACGAAAGGTCTGCAAAACGTGGTGAGATGGTTTCTAGATGCAGACGATAACCCAGATTCTCACCAAAACCTAATCATTGCTTTCTGGTCCATTTACAATGTTCCTTGAAACTTGCGTGCAAAATCATTCCGTGGTATTTGCATTAAGTCGACAAGTAGCTGGAAGCATGTTTTTTTTTTCTAGTATACGTATGCAAATCTGTTTAGTTTCATGGGATTGAAATGAAAAATTTTGTTTGTAAAATATGAACTGCTAAAGAATTTATTTGAGCAATTGAGTACATTGTTACATACGTATTTACATAAATTAGTTGCGGTCTCATAAAATTTCTCAGAGATGACCAAGGTCAATCAAACCTTTAAAAACAGGTGAAGACGCAAATTTGCACACAACCAGTTTTATAAATATAAAAGCTTGCAAAGTCTTGTGTTTCAAGTCCATTTGGGTGAAACTTGGATTTGTGAGCAACATAATACTTTTAATGAAAAGCCAACCAAGAAACGAGATTTCCGTTTCTCCAATCGTGCCGACAGTGGAGCAGCCTCTTGAGCAACCACCTCTAGTCGGAAACTACGATGCTCTGCAATTACACGGGTGACTTGAAATATAAAGGGGTTGCTTTACACGTGAATCTGAACATGTTTCGTTCACCAGCACGGAAAATTTGGCCTCGCACAGAAAATATGACAATCGTTTTCCTCGTTCATTGAACGACTATAATTAAATAATACGGACCTGGTCCAAGCTCATGAATGGTTTATGTCGAGTTCATATCATGTACGACTTCAAGTTACTGTAGATCTTTACCTAAAGCTATGTAGCCAGGGCCGGATTTAGCTGATGCGAGGCCCTAGACTAATACACTTTTGAGGCCCCCTCTCACATTGTTACGAGGAAAAAAACGGAAAAGCATTAATCAATTTGCGCAGAGCCGAATATGACGATAGTGACGCTCTAAATCTACGGTCAGTAAAAAATTCTAAATCAAAGCTAGAGTGCGCCACGATCACTTCACTAGTTGCTGCCTTTGACGCAAAAGCGGTAAATGACATGGAATTGTTGAAATCGTGCTTAGCTGGCGAGAACAGGATTATTAATTTTTGCAGGCCAAACAACCGAAAATGTCACGGTTAAATATTTGACAAAACGCATGGCCTACGTGGCTCCTCCATTTTTCATAAGTTTCACATCTGTTTTTTTTCTTATCTGTGCTCAAAAAAACAAACGCACTGCATATATGTGTGGCGGCATAAAGACGTGTGAGGAACACGTTGCGACTCGTTTACCGGGGTTGTAAAGATCTCACACACACGAGCAAAACACGTCAAGTAAAACGCATCCAAATGGTTGCAACATCCACGTCACGATTCGTGTGCTTCTTACTTTTTCAGACTAAGAATTGAACGCAACGAAGGCGAAGGAGGAAAGGACGCGGGGCTTAAATAAACCAAGGCTGTGGAGCCTGAAACAATTTAAAAAGGTTTTGTCCTGGCCTTCTTCGTGGCAACGTCATCTAGGAATTCATTAAAATTTGTTTGCCTAACTTAGTCACTTTGAATGCATTGAATGCTTATATGGGCAACCTGACCTCTCCTAGAGCATTGCGTTTACTTTACTTTTGATTCTTTTTATTTTTAATTATCTTGAATCTTGAAAAAGACCATTTTCCTGTGCCGGTAGTGACCATCAAGCTAAGAATAAGGGCCCGCGTGCTTGGATAAACTAAAAACCACTAATCTGAGGCATCAGACCCTAACGTGCTTTTGTCATTTTATTGCTGTTACCCTTTTCTTGCATTTGGGGTAGACTTCTGTTGCTACCAGTTGGTGAGTGACTTTTGGTTGCTCTTCAAGTTCATTGACATCTTCCTTGATTTGCTTAGCATGGGAGCACTACAGGCTTGCGTAAGTACTCAGTTACAATATGATTTCTGAATGACTTTGTAAAAGAAAAACAGATAGAAAAATTGCATCCAAAATTACCAACGAGCTTTACGTAATAGAAATGCTAACAAAACTACAATATTGATCAGAATAAGCAACTGTGTTTTTATTGTAGTAATGTTGCTAGCCCTACACATAGCTCTTATCTGCAGTGTGTTGCAACCTCTCCGGTGGTGTTGCGTTGATTGTGTGATTCACCACGAACGGGATGTGCGTGAAGAATAATACCATTGTGTATGTGGCGCGAGCAAGCAATAATAGAGTGATCTCGTCGGGTTATCTCTATTGTTGGTTGCTGCCACTGTGCGAAGCTCTGCGCACATGCCACTCGGGATTTCCGATCGCAACAGCTGCAACCTTCAAGCTTTTATCAGGTGGATTTCAAACACGAACAGCCACAAGTTCTTTCGCCTGATTTACACGCAGCAATCGGTACGATTCACCAAACACAGGAAGCTGCCAACGTGCTTTGAGCATATCGACACAATAGTCAGGGTTGCCAGATGGTGACAAATTTGGCATACATTGCAAAAAAACATTATTTTCGAAAAAATGTGCCAACTTTTTTGGAAATATTTTTAATGCCAAATTTTTGCTTTATATACCAATTGCCAGTATTGGCAAAACAATCTATACATATAGTAACGAAACTTCAAACAGAAAATACAGTATAGCTCAACAATAACGGTCGCAAATCTTCTACAAGGACACCAGACAATGTGTCAACACGATTATTGCTTGAAGATATGCTGTCAGCATTGCAGCGTTACATGTCATTCACAACCAATACTGTGCATTTATAGCAACCCTTCACAAGCTACGGCTCGCGCAGGAACTGCGGAGTAGAGGCAGGAGGGCAATGAAAGAGTGGCAGGCAATGGCGACTTATATAAAGTAAAAAAATCATTACCAATTATACTTGTTTCTGTTCAGCAACCACGTTGGCCTCAAATGATAAAAAAGTTACAGAAAACCATTCTAATTTTTTTGGGTACGCGAATAGCTGCAATATATTTGCTTCAAGTCGATCTTTGTGAACCATGAAATGAGCAATAATACAGTTATGAAAATGCACCTTTCCCCCGATTGTCCCCGTAATATCCACTGTCTCCGGCGTCCCTGGGCCCGCGGGCCATATGCAACCCCTCGGAGTTTTTTGTGGCCTGCGAGACCTTTCTCGATTGCAGATAATTGTGCAACAGTCTGATCTTCAGTTAATTGTTCCAGAATTTTTTACAAAATACAACGGAATGAAATAGATTAGACTTTTGCTCTCCGTGAGAAATTGATGTTGACCATTTCGGTACTTCGAGCTTTCTTCGAGGAGTGTGGTGGGGCAGGAACGCATGGGAACGGATTTCCCACACCTTTTTATGTTTTGTTTTAAAATGAGTTCGAAGCTTTTTAGAAATTTTAGAAATGGTTCCCACAACTCTTTTGTTATTACTGCATCCCTGAGTGCAGGTCTGATTTAAAACAATGGTTCTGTAAGTAGGCCTAATCATTAAACTGAAATTACATCCGCTTTTTAAATACGAAGCAAAAGGAATCATTTCGCTAGAACTTGATTCGCATTAAAACAAATAATTTTCTAACTGTCAAACTTAAGAAATTCAAGCGTATGGATAAAATTCGAATTGAAAAGAACATCAAATGTCGAAAATCATTATTGCAAAAAACATTGCCATTTTCAAAAATGTTTTGCCAAAAATATGCCATAAATTGGACATACACTTGTCAATTTTTTGGAAAGCAAGCCTGAGCAATTGTCAGCATGCGGCTTGACCAACGGTCATATTGAGTTTCATGGAAACTCGATGAAAGACCCTGGCGTTATTAACACGAAATCTGATTAGGTGAAGAAAACTAAATTTCATGAATAATTAAGATATAAAATTTTGACGAATTTTATCACACTGATCATATACTGGCAATTAACTCTATGCATAGCACAGTTTGGAGGCCCCATTGGATCATGAAGCCCTAGGCTTAATCCTGTATAACCTATTGGAAAATCCGGCCCTGTATTTAACTGACAACAAACCTTTTTATTATGCTAATTTTCCACAGCCAGTTTGAAGTACACGTCTCCAAACATCATCTTTATTTGTTCCATGCAGAAGAATTCGATGACCAAGCGTTATTTTAATGCTTTGTGAAACAGGATTTCTTAGCTTTTCAGCTTTGCACCACAGTCGTCCTGGTCAGTTTCGATTAGGTCCAGAAGGATATCAGAACTTGCTTCATAAACCGCAGTCGTTTCTTTTGTGTGTTATATAGTGACGTAAGTGCAACTGTCCATATTTCGATCCCAGGTAAAAAATAATATAGTTTTTTTGCTCTCTGGTCTAAGAAATATATGACAAAGCTACCGGGTGACTTGAAACGCTTGATGTTTGATGGTCATGAACTGTATAAAACCGTCATTAGCTGACACGATGACACGCGTCTTCAACCAAGAAGGTAGATGGTCGATATCCACACGCGTAGAAGGAGTCACGAAACAGCCGGAACCAACAGCAATAGCAAAGTGAACAAAGAAGAATACTGACTGGCTTTAATGCCTGCTAAAGTAATATAGCAATTCTGAACAAAAAAATAAAAATTTAGGCTGCACACAACTCTTACAAAGACTTCTTGATGCATCTTCATGATTTTTGCGTTGGCGCTTTTGTTTTGAATGGCATTTGAGGAGAGATGTTGAAGCGTTGCGAAATCTGAATGCTCTGTCACTTCCATTTTCTTGACCCAGTCCCTCGACAACTTACGGACGCCGTTTGTAATATGTGAAAGCGACTGGGACTTAAAAGTGTTTTGTACATTTTTTCCGACTTTGAATATTTGTTATTTTCGAATGTCTGAAGATCTGTCAATTTTTTACCTGAAACCGTTAAATTTTTGCTAATTCAAGCATATTCAAGACTGAAGACCGTCACTGTGGCAGGCTGCATGTGTATTTCAAATTAACCGTTTCAGTTTCATGGTGTTTCGTAGATGGTCAATTCAGTTGCAAAGCTCGTTGTTACGTGGCTATACAACACCTACACTGGCTTCGGAGAAAAGGTAAATTGCTGACAAAAATTAGCCAAACGTTGACGAGAAAAAGTAAATAAAATATTAAAAGCATATACGATTGGGCAATCGCTTTTTCTTGCTACGAATTCTCAACTGCACTTGCATTATTTGGTTGATTTTTCTGATATCCAAGTAATAGGAGTAGAATAAAGTTTACAGGTGTTTTCTTAGCGAAATTATCTTTTGTGTTTCAACTTCTACAACGTTTTAAACTTTAGCTTGATCTAATTATAGGAAGGGATTTTCTTTATCTTCCCCAAATATCAGATGTGGTCATAGTGCTTTATGATTCTGTCAATCACCTGCCTGGGCGCCGAAGGTTTTTTGTGCGAAGTTCTTCAAAATAAACAGTGATTTCTGTGCATGTATTTTACTTGCATTTAAATGAATTCCGGATGTATGATAACAAACTATTTCCGTATTTCGCACGAATGACCAAGATACAATGGAAAGTTTTTTTCGAGCGCTTTCATTCAATGTGACGCGACCGTTATGGTCACGCTTCGTTGCCATTGCGTAATTGGCTCGCGGCACGTTTGGCTTTATACACAACGAAGAGGAACTAAAGTTTCGGCAGACTGGCTTCATTGCCTGCCAGAAACTGTTGTAATCTGTTGAGCAACAATCCAGCGTGGAAGCGTTGGTGGAAACGGTCACGAGGGGTAGTCATGGGATCACAGCGGTGGAATTCACCATTCCATTCGTTCACTTACATTGGGATGAATATCTAAGGTCAGTAAAC
>Ga0210059_1005333_pt1 | contig 20703 bp, 10 predicted proteins | sample Ectturendosymbi2_FD_188042 | JGI IMG/M metagenome (GOLD analysis project Ga0210059, IMG submission 188042) | Ecteinascidia turbinata endosymbiont from Florida, USA - Sample 2 (SPAdes) (version 2) | ecosystem: Host-associated > Tunicates > Ascidians > Unclassified | place: Key West, Florida...
CCCAGTGGCAATATTGATTGATACTAAACAGCAGTCAGCAACCACTAGATTTAGCAGGCAAATAGTAACGTTTTCGTGACATTTGTGCAATAGACGTGATGCACGAGTAGAGAGTTATACCCATGCCAAAAAATAGATTGTTAGGAAAAATTCAACAGCGAAATAAAATATATTTGCATTGAACACAACCGAAAATGCCTATAGGCTATCCAATAGAGATTACTAATACTGGCAAACAGTCAAACTTGTAGAGAAATCAGTTGCTGTTGTGGGCCCTGATACTTAACGCAACATAGGAATATAATATAGAGTTGCATTCTTGTAGCAATTGCCCCCGTTGCCCCCCCCCTTAATCCGACCCTGCTCTATGCGCGAAACTGACACAGAGGTTCCAAATCTTTCGTTCACGAAAATGAAGCAGGGCTCTGAAATTCTGCTGTCCCTTTTCAAAGTAATTGTTGCAAATGAATTTGTTTCATCCCTTCAGCAGTCAACTTCTTTTTTATATGGGCTTCCATACTTATAATCATAAAAATTCATTCTTTTCATTGCTGACGTACGAAACTGTGTTGAACATATCTACTCTGACGAAATAGCTACCCTAAAACCTCTGTTTCACCGGCATGGTGCTCTATTTTTCAACCCTTCCCCCACAGTGGTGTTCTATTAGAGGTGACGTTCAATTAGAGGGTGGCGCTCTATTTTTTGACTAACTGGTCAGAATTTTGAGATAAAATTTATTAATGAAAATAAAAAACATCTAACACATTTACATAATAAGCAAAAGACACGAATACAGGGTGATTACTTACCAGTAATCACAGATTCACTGGGTGAAAATCAAGTGACACGTCGCTGTTGAAGCCGTCCTCGACATTTTCAATACTTTCCACATCAATATCAAGGCTAGGTGTTATTTATAGGGTAGGTCTTATTTTTGGAGAAACACGGTAGAAAGGAGATTTCAGCCGTCAAAATAGAAGAATTCATCAAAGTGGCGTTCAATTAGAGGGTTGCGCTCTATTTTTCAACCCTTCCTTTATAGTGGCGCTCTATTAGAGGTGGCGCTCAAATAGACATTTTACGGTATATTGTGACGTTTATTCATGCCCTCGTGGTGTTCCCGGTGTCAAGCGAAATCTCTGACCTGGTCAGGGATTTTGCGTGACAGGACAAGCGAAATTTCTGACCTTTGCAAAATTTATGATCTATTTTTGTATGCCAGTTGTTTCGCTTCTCAGAGTAAGGAAGTCAACTTTGGCATTGAAGTGTTTGATGTCTGTTGCGAAAATAAAAATTTTTAATTAGACGTCAGATAGTCCACAACAAGCGACAGTTTGACTTAGTCTTAGACGTCAATTAGGTTTCTTTCTCTAACCCTAAACCAGCTATGTCAAGCCCGCGGCCCAGTATAGGTGTTTGCTGTAGTAAAAGAAAAAGTATCCTACATACTGACAACCTGTCCTTATTTTGATAATCTTCAATTTTACAATTTGTTGCAAGTGGTCCTCAGTGCCGCTTTATCACGTGCGTTACCACTGCAGTTATGATTCAAACGCTTTCAGTACATTAATTTAAGCTAAATGTAATTTGCTAAGATGAAAGTTAGTCATTCAATGTGCGACCCGCTGACAACTTTTGTTAATATCTGTATCCGTTTACCGGATTTTGTATATCTATATACAATTGTATTAAATTCTCTCATTATGTTTTTTGTTAGAAATATCTAAGACATATCACATTTGCATGAATTTATCGGAGTGACCGGACCTTGAAAAATTTTGACATTTGTAGCTGGACCTTTTCTTGAAATAATTTATTATCCCTGGCTTAGAGTTGCGAGTACGCAAAGTTATCGCCAGTATTGACTGATAAATGTATCGTGAAACCTCTTGGTAATGTTCTCTTTAGTCGCGTGTATTTTCGGCAGCGCTTTGATTTATCGGTGTAACCAGTGCGCTGATACTGGGTTGAATGAGTTAGGAAAGTAAAGTTTCGAAATCATAGATATGTTTTGCTTTGTGCAGAGGCACATTCATTTGTGCTTAAAGTTGATGCGTAGCCGTTTTTAAAAAGTGTATGTAAAACAGGCGGTAGATTTTTTCCAACAAATGTGCATGTTAATGTTTGTCAGAGTAAAACGTCGAGTCAAACTTTTTTAGTCGCATGAAGTAAAACTAGCCTGTGGTAGTGCTTTTTTGTCAAGAAGCAGCCTATGTCTTCATACAGTTTAGCTCAGCTCTCTAACATAAATTGATCCTATATGTCTGATAAAAGTGCAAAGTATGTAGATGACTATCTTTCGTTGGGTTTTACTCAGTGTTGAACAAGGGTAACGTTAAGCCACAGTGCGTGTTATGCCACAAGGTGCTCAGCAATGAAGCTACCAAAGCTGAACCGACATTTAGATGGGAAGCACCCAGAACATAAAGAAAAGACTTCTCCTTTTTCCAAAGAAAAGAATCTCCAAAGCACAACTGTGAATTGCGCGGCTTACTGATGAGTTGCAACAGCAGATCGCTCATTAGCAAGCAAGTGATATCGCTTTGAAATAAATGACCTTTTGTCTAGACTAAATGCACTAGGAGCTGTTATTGAAAAGACGAAACCACTAATCGAGCCTTTTAGTGTGCCGGAAGGGCCTTGAGATTCTACATCATGAATATTTTAAGAATGAGTTAACAGAAATTTAAACGAATTACAGACTTTGTGATTTATTGCAATGAGTATAAAATTTTATCAAAATGCGAACAAAGTACATATTTAATTCAAACAGCTTCTTGTTTTCGTGCTTTTGCAGTATTTATACAGTTTTTCCAGGTTTATTGCCGAATCTTGGCTGTGCGACGTGCTCAGAAGCGTTCTATTTCTGCCGAAAATGTTAATGATTGATTAATATATGAACCTTTGTGGAAAGCCTTTAAATATATTTCTCTATTTGTGTTGTTGTGTTATTTATCCTTGCGACGCGCGGATAAACGGCGGAGGTGTTATATTTATACCACTCAAGTTGCATTGCCTGACACTTTCGGAGAGAGTGCAAGTTGCCGTACGTTGCCTATAACGCTTTTTGGTTTATTTTGAAATGATTGTTTTCAAAATCTACAGTACGTTTTTTTGCTTTGAAAATGTACACTGACAGGGTGGGCCAAAAGTAGGCGTGCTCTTGATTGCTTGTTTACAATTATGGCAGAAATGTCTGGACGGTATTGACAAATACTGGATCCTTCCGGTAACAAAATTTTTCCACTTTCGTCACTGGTACTTATCCCCACGGTCTAAAAAACGCAAGAAGTGCATCGTATTAACTAGCCTACGGCTTGCCAAACAGTGAAAACAAAACAACTGGAAAAGTTGTAATGGAGAAAGCTGTTTTTTATAAGTGGCGAAAATCACCAACAAATAAGTAATAAATGATGCAATGTGCATTGGTTTGCTGCGACTTATGAAATCAAAAATTTCATCATAATTCTTTATCTTGTGTCAACACTGCTACCTCACCTGACAGAACTCAGCAAAGTGTTTCAGGAGGGATGTTATATAACTTTGCACAGGTGAAACCTCCGTATATTTGAGAATCAACAAGCTCTCTGATGCCGCTGCTAAATCCGAAACTTAAGAGGCTGACTGGGAAAAGTTTGAGTGTGAAAAATTGTGTTGATATGTGTACTAGGCATGGTAGGGGGGCGATAGAAATTTGTTTGTCAGAAAAGGGGGCGAGAGATTGAAAGATTGGGAAACACTGATCTAGACAAAAGGTCATTTATTTCAAAGCGATATCACTTGCTTGCTAATGAGCGATCTGCTGTTGGAACTCATGAGCAAGCCGCGCAATTCACAGTTGTGCTATGGAGGTTCTTTTTGGAAAAAGAGAAGCCTTCTCTTTATGTTCTGGGTACTTGTTGATCAGCACTTTCATTTGAAGAACGACTGACTTGGCGAAAACTGCTAACATGCTGGCGTATATTGAAGAAAAACAAACGCAAGGCAAGAAAACCAGTCAATACGATGCGTAACTTTGTTAAAATGTATGACATTTTATTATAATTTTAGGCATGACATTAACTGGATAAAACTCTTCTTTATTTAAACGTATCTCATAAATATATCTCGAACTCATTGGTGGCCGTACTTCATATAAATAAAGGTAATGTGGCCGGCAATAGCAAAAGGTTGTACACCCCTGTTCTAAAAGGTAACGTCTGGTCACATGATCAACTATCAGCTTAATGACGCAATCACGAAAAAACAAGAGCAACCCATGCATCCTCCCAAAGTTCTCCAAAAGCCCAATATTGTACTTATTCCTAACTGATGGACTTGGTATGTAAACTGTTCTTTATGAATTAGTCATGTAATGTACAAAGATTTTACAGCTACCAAGTCACAGATGTTGAAACACTTATCACACGCAATGTATAATGCCCATGGTTGATTGATGAAACAGAATCGTATAGCTGCCCAGATGATAAACAGGAACGAATTTTCTGGATGACATTCATAATTTTTGCCTTGCCTTGTTGAGCTGAAGCGCAGATTTAAGTGTTCTTTTTGTTTATGAGCCTGAACTTTGAAGTGCAGTAGTCCCCGCTTATTAAGACCACCTTGGGACCGGACGATCTTGGGCTTGTTAACCGGGTATGGGCGTATTATGCGGGGGACAAATTTTCCCCCGCTCTCATGCATATAAGTGCGAACGGCCGACTGTACTATCGCTAAAAATTGCTAAATGCATTAACGCTGCACACAACAGATACAGGTAACGAGCAATTTCTTTTTTGATTACTGTAAAGAAATATTCATATCCGTGCAAAAACAAGTTGCCTCATTGGCTATTGGTGGCGTAAAACAGTGGTTGTCAACCTGTTTTTTGGTAAACACTTTAAATTTGCTTAAAAGCCTGTACACCCCTGACATGTACTAAACGTAGTGCTGTAAAATAAAATTTCAGATATTTTTACGCTGTGAATGTCGCCTAGTCGATTTCAAATGATGAACCTCGTAAAATGTGAAGTGTGTGCTCATGTCTACAATATCTAAACTGCAAATGTATACGAAGCTGATTTCTATTTAAGCTATTTACTGATTTGATAACATCAGCTTGCTGCAGGTCGAAGCATGAAGTGTTTAAGCCGCTGTGCGAAATCCAGTGTGAAACGAAATTTCTCACTTGAGAAATCTCTGATTACACGCCATTTACGCGTGTGTAGAGTAGTATTCCAGGTCATGCATTTTGCAAAAGGTGACTGTTCAATGAAGTACCAAATATGCTGAGAACTGATGTTTAGAGTTATGGTTAGGATTTATGGCTTACCTTCACGGATCAGGGTTAGAGTTACTGTAGGTTTTAGGGCAGCTATGTCCAAACCAAATGACTTACTGGCCCAAAAAGTATGTCACTGTCTTGACCAGGGTCGCACATTGAAGGCCATATCAATGAGGGTCGCGCATTGAATGACTAACTTTGACCTTAGCAAATTACATTTAGCTTGCGTTTTAATCATAACTGCAATGGTAACACACGTGATAAAGTGACACTGAGAACCAGCTGCAACAAAGTGTCAAATTGAAGATTATCAAAATAAGGACAGGTTGTCAGTATGTAGGATACTTTTTCTTTTACTGCAGCGAACACCTATACTGAGCCGCACAAAAACTTCGACTGGGTCGCGGGCTTGACATAGCTGGTTTAAAGGTGTCACCAGGGGGGGCAGGGGTCCTTGGCCCTTCAAAATTCTATATAATATTTAGCGATTTTGTGCTAAGAGGCAGTATCTGAAAGAAAATACTGTTTCTCGCCTAAAATCAAACATTTTGACCCACCCAAAATTTTGGGCTGGCCACGCCACTGCGCACATTAAGATTTTAAATTCTTGTTTCATTGGGGAAAATTGGGCTTCTTGTGGGCAAAAGATGCAAAAGCAGTAGACTCAGAACCATCGCTAGAAAGTTAGCTTTGCGTTTGTGCGGGGGGGCTTGATATTCTAAAAATTGACAAAAACTCAACTGATTTACAGCGTTTCACGTTTCAATTTGGGGAGCTTGGAGCTTTGTTTGGGAGGCTAAGTCCACCAAAGCCTCCCATTGGCGATGGGACTGAGAAGACTGCGGACAAAAGTTGAATCAGCTGCAGATCATACTATTTTTTCTACAAACTTTTATGAATGAGTGCAGCTCATGTTATTACTGTAGTTAAGCAAAGGCATTAAAATTATGCTACAAAGAACGTACAATGCAGTTTACTACAGGCTAGATAAGAGCACTCAGTGGCAGCGTAAATTCCAAAATAACAAACCTAACCATAAAACGTAGCTTGCATGTCAGGTAGGTTTAAAATGAAGCGCGCTAGATCAGCTGTAGGCTATGCTAAAGATGACTACTGATTAGTAGGGCAACCAAAAGTCAATAAAGTCAATTTTTTTCTTCTGTTTCCAAAGCTTATGAAACGTCCACAAACGAAATTTCACGCTCATACCATAAGGGAATCCCAAGTTATTAGGTCAAAAAAGTCAATTTATCATTAGGTCAAAATTTTCTTGCAGCACAGCTTTTTTTCTCTTTATCAATATTTTATTGAAACTGAAACAACAGATAGTGATACGCTTTTGCAAGTTTAGTTGCAATTCTGTAATGGTAATGGGTTGGTTGCGATTTCTGACGTAGTAATGTCGTTTTGCCTACTACTGGACGATTAAATATTATGTAAGGCGGGCGAGTAATGTGGTCTCGCAGTTAGAGATGGCACAGGCCGCTGACAGTCCAGTCTTCGGGCCATCCGCTGAAGTTTTGAAACAACCCGCTAGCAATTTTTTAGCGATGATGTCATTCCGGGCCGCTGCAGTCTGATCGCCAAAATTTTTTTTTGCAAAGTTTCATGATCTAACAACGAATATTTTTTGATGCTGTTCTCTCCATTTTAGCGCTCTGCCAACGTTCTGTTTCACTTGTTTCCACGCAAATCAGTGAACCATGTTAGGAATCAATCAAAGCAACCAACATTTTCATTTACAGTCTGTCGCAGAGGTTTAGGTTTCGGACAAGTATTCCCAAACTTTCTACGGCCATGTACCCCTTCAGGATTTCGTTATATGAGCATGTTACCCTAAAATTTCTCATGAAAAAAAGGCTGAGGAAAATAAAAAAATATATTTACTGTACCAATAAGCATCTATTGATTTTGAAAATAATATTCACTGATGTTGACCTATGTAATATGTATAAATGCGAGTAAGTATTTCGAAATGAATAATATGCAAACATAATTTTTCTCTTCCATTGCTAACCTCAAATGTGCCCTTTTAGATAGGAAAATCTACCCCTTGGGGTACATACATCCCAGGTTGTGAACCCTTGGTTTGATATTATCTTAGGTTAGGGTTTAAGGCAGGAGTGACCAAACTCCTGCGTCAAAACTCAGAGCTGCTTCTTGTTACAGATTCATGCGAAGGTCTACCAGTTTGATACACACATTTCCGAAAATTAAAATTTGCATGATTTATCGTCATATGATGTTATCATTAAAAATAAAAATTAAAGATATTCATCATTGTAAAGAAACTGATCATGTTTATGCTATTGTCAGAACAGGCCACGGACAACCCACATGGACCATACCGGCGACCTGGTTCCAGCGGGCACCATCTTGGTGACGCCTGGTTTAGGCTTAGTACGTTAGGCTACTAGCAAGTGTAATGCAGCCTGGGGCACTCTTGTCATGTGTTAGTGTCATGTTACAGGCATCGGGAAAATAAGTTTTCAAAATTGATTAATGAAGGCCCCTTGGCGAACCAATGTCATGTGTCTTTTGCTGCTATCTTGACTATTTTGCCACCATCTTGGCAGCAAAATAGATACTGCCTACTTTATATTACAGGCCACAAGCTGGTCCAGGCCAGAAAATGTGTTGTAGTTTGGCATAAACGGGCCGGGCAGTTTCATGTTAGCTCTGGATGGGCCGGGCTGCAAAACTGCTGGCCCGTGCCATCTCTACTCGCAGTACTTGTTTTGTTAAATGCTCAATTCATTATGCAAATAGTGTTTCAGCTTTATGATGTTCTCAGAATTGACTCTACTATAGTTAGTTATGTACTTATCAATATATCATCCCCAAAGTTAAACAACCAAATTTTTAAAAATTTCGAAGCTTAGAGTGCATGAATGTGCATTTGCGTTGACCTCAACACCTAAGGATGAATTATTCTGCAGTTGCAAACGCAGAAAATTTCTAGGTCAAAATAAAGTCAAAATTTGTAAATTTTAAAGTCAAAATTTAAAGTTTTTAGGTTATAAAATTGGTTGCCCTACTGATTAGCATCAGACCTGCCAGCAGGGGTGTAGTGGGGTGGGACCGACGTTAACACAGCTTTTTGCACTAGCTACTTTGATTTGGATTTTTCATTTTAATTTCTACGTGTGGCGCCTGGAGCAGCATAAACGAATAAATAGCAAGTTTTTTCGTGTATAGCACCGTAGCGCTAAAGTGAAACACAAAGAGCCAGTGTGAACATTCTTGTAGGCGAATCAATCTTCCTTTATGTTTGGTGTGGGAACGGCGTTCCCACACCTGTTTTTTTAGCAATACATCCCTGCCTGCCAGCAACAATTTTTGGACAAACGTTCAGCTCAGCACAAAATCAGATGCTTCATACTGACCAATATTCTGCTGTCTCTAATATTTTGTTTTTAACTTGCTGTATGGCATTTCTAAAATTACGTTACCGCGATGTAGTCACGTTTTGTACAAAAAATTGGATGGATGAGTTTGGTCATTAACTCACTGCAAACTTCACGTTTCCCACTGTGACGTGGAAAAAATATTATCTGATCATTTTCAATGCCCTTGTGATGCAATAAACACCTTCCAAGGCAAACTGCCAGCATAATTATTGCTTTCGAGTTTTTTGGTATGTTTGTCTCTATGCGTACCCCAAGCATTTTTTGGGGGGGAGGAAAAGTTGTGCTTGTTTTTGAAATAATGTACCTTTTCTTCGACCTTCAAGGTATTTTCTATGGTCAAACAACTTCAACAATCAACAGCATTTTGTGTTAAATAGTTTGTGATTGATAGTTTGCCGCTGATGTGCAAGTATTTTTGCAAAACAAATTTCGCCATTTTGTCTAGACCAGGGGCGGGCAATTAGCGGCCCGTGAGCCACATGTGGCCCGACACAGCTTTTTCAGTGGTCGAACAACTTCGACAATCAACAGCATTTCGTTTTAAAAATTTTGTGATTGATTGTTTGCCACTAATGGGCAGGTATTTTGTAAACAAATTTCGCCATTGGCTAGACAATCGTGATGTGCATTGTGCAGGAGCGTAAAGAGATTAGATGGCACCTGGGGCAAGAAACAACTTGCCGCCCCATGTCCAACTCAAGACTGAAGTCCAATCGGATCATTTTTTCATCACACTCTTAACTAGGGAATTCCTATTGATATGGTGCAATTTCTTACAAAACTTTTGTTGAAACAGTTCTTGCTGTGTACCATAATTTCTATTATTATTGACAAACTTCATTCACTTTATGTTAAGGAGTCGGGGTTGAAAATTTGCAGAAATTAAAGTCGGAAATATTGGAGAGGTTAGAGTCGGACATTTTACCTCCGCCTCCACAACCCTGGTTGTTGCGTGCGACAGGCTGTGATCCCACGTTATAAAATACACTTTAAAAGTGCTACCAGAAACATTCATCTACTACCGGATTTATCATGCAGTTAATTCATGACTGGTCTGATTTGCTTGGAAAGCTTTTCTCTTGGTTAGTCAGGTTCACACAACTAAGAGAATGAAAAGATGAAAGCTGAGGAATCGTTTGCCACAATGAAGTTCTCACCACAGTTCCATGCTCTGATAAACTCATTTCACATTGAAATCCAACATTGTTGGTTTGCAGTTAGTTTTGTACTGCTAAAATTTTAATAAATATCAGGTGATATGGAATTTATTTCTAGGTTTAAAAATGAATTGAATCACTCAGTGTTGAAAATGGCAATATTTCAGCAACAGGCCTAAAAGCAGCTCATCAAAAGTGCAAACTGTGCAGGAAGTGTGTCAAATGCTAAGACACTATGTTGTATTGTATGTGGGGTTTCACTGTGCATCATACCATGTTTCCACAACAATAACACTTGAAAACATTTGTAGTTTCCCTTTTATGTGTCGTACCACACAATTCCTTGGTTTTTTGACATATTACAAATTATTGTTTTTACTGGCATTTTAAAATTCATTGCATTGTGTGCTCATGCTCCAGGCAAAAGAGAGATAGATGTTGAGGTTTACTGTCAACAAATCATAGTGTAGAAACTTGTATCGATTACATTACCCGATTTTCAATAAACTTCTTGCAAATGGTTTAGCAATGCAATTTTGGAACATGATGTACCAACTAGGGAGCCGTGGTTACCACGCTGTAATACGTCAAAGTGATGTCGCAAAAGTGAAAAATATCATTGCAGTTGGTATGAAATAAGCTGTCTCATAATGTCTCAGATTTTTTCACAGCTCATCTGGTTTGTTAATTTATGGTCAAAAGATAAACCGAAAACCACAAGGACTGTGAAGTAAGACACCACTTGCCACACTGCATATATAATTTGTGGCCAGACATGACACTGCTTTGCACAGTAAGGTATGGGACATGACATGACAGCACTGCACCCAATGTATGAAAGCAGGGATGTGCAGCCAGTGGCCCGAGAACTGAAGGTTTGTGGCCTGCAGAAAGGTCTAGATTTTAAAAGGTATTGCTGGTCTTCCATGGGTGGCCAGCAAGTTGTCTAACCTGCAGAGCATCACACAAGCTTATTTTTAATATATTGTTTTTGTGTATGTAAACTTCAACTACATCAAGCAGAAACATCTGAACTTTCATTCAAAGTATCTTAGTGCTTGTGCAAGGTCTCTTAATGCAAATCAGTCCATAACCCAATGCAGGCACACAAAACAAAACATTTTTTTAAATGACAATACTCAAACCATCAGTTTAGAAAATTTATTTATACTCATGACATGTAGTGAAGCTTGTGCATGCAACTTTGCCAGCTTTTTTGGTGTGAAGTCTATTGCAAAAATTAATTGTTGTAATGCAGCTTTCACTAGTTCAGCTTTCTCAAAAGTATAACTTATATGAATAAAACAGTAAAAACCTATAATATATATGCTATTGTGAATTAAAAATCTTTTGCATAACTACTATATCTGTAGCCAACGGCCTACATGTTTGATGGAGTTTAGATACAACTTTCACTTCATGCTAGTCTTCACTTTTAAATTTGTGGCACTTGAACAGTTCAGAGTTTGCAAGGGTTAGTGTTTCACCCTACATGTCAATTTTGCTGTTAGTTGACATGGAACAGTGGTCCTCAACCAGGGGGAACACTTTCCCAGAAGGGGAATCAATAAATTATCAATGGAGTGCGAACGCTTATGTGCTCCACAACATGGAAAGTTTGATTCAACAAATTTATCAATGAATGCATATTTGCTTTTATAACTTATTTAATATCATGGGAACTTGAAACGAAGGACAATCATGTAAGGGAGGCATGATAGAGAAAAAGGCTAAGAACCACTCACATAGAATCTGTGGCCTCATAACAGCTATGATTAATGAAACTTTAATTGCTTTTGAGTTACAACTGTTAGCATAAAAACTTCTTGTGTTCTATACTGATATAAGTAAAATCCTATTAGAATGCTAATAACACATTGTTTTAAAACTCCATGAGATTTTTTCAATTTTATTACTTGATTTAAATCACTGAATCAACCCTGCTGAATCTTAATGTATTTACCAAAATCTCCTATTTAAAAGTTGTTGCTGATCTGTTCGAATAGGTTTCACTGTTTATAGGTTTTGTATCTCACCTGAATTTATCAGATTTTAGCATTTGTGTGCAAGTAAAAGAATGTTTAAGATCATATTAAAATGCAGAAGCAGAATAAAAAACAAAATTTGTTTTACAAGAATATTGATGTTGTTGAGCAAATGGAAGCATTTTTGGTTTTCATGAATAAGCCATTGAAAAATTTTAACACGTTTGCTACCAGCATATGAATAAATTGTACCTGAAAATCAACCCAAATCAAGGAGTTTTACAATGTCTTAGAATGGCATAAATCCTCAGTCGATTGCACTAGAGAGCTGTTCAAACTCTAAAAAGACTCGACAAGTCTTCAACCCTGTAATGAAGGAAATATTTTGGTTTTGGGTTTCAGGATTTTTGTAAGTGACGTTGCACGTGAAGTAGGTTTTTGGCCGTTTTGGCTCATTTTTACCTGACCTAGGGCTCAACCACTAAACGGAAGAAAATCGCTCAAGTTTTTTGAGCCTTGATTTGCTAGCGTTTGTGACTCATAGGTTATTATCTGAAAACAACAAAGTAATTATCTAATTAGTAGATCAATTATATATTTTATTGTTTTCAGGTCATAACCTTTGAACCCTAAACCTTAGCAAGTCATCCAAAGTATCAAAAGACTTGGACTTTAGCCTAGTTTCTAATAAAAACTTGAGTGAAATACTACCATCTAGCACTTTGGCCCCAGGGCCAGATGAAGTGGGCCAAAAAGGCTTTAAACTACAACACTTATGACATCATTCACAAAAAATCCTGAAACCAAAAACAAATTTTTTCAATATAGATTTTGCCAAGTCTTTGAGGGTTTGAACAGCTCTTTAGTGCAATCTACAGAGGAGTTATGCCATCGCTAAGACATGTGCAAACTGCTTGATTTAGGCTGAAACCATACCAGCTGTAGAGGTAATGAGTGATCAGTTAACATTTCCTTAGCATATCTTAAAAAATGGCCAAGATTGCAGTATGGTGACCTGTTGACATTAGTCAAGTCTATACAGCAGCCTTTAACCTTGCCATTAAAACATAAACCAGGTTTTTACTGCTATCTTAGTCAATAAACCTAATTAATAAAATTTTAGCTAAAACATAATTGTAAATACATGGAATCAGCAGAGATGGGGCGGTCACAGTACATATGTAATCGATTATGATTACTTGCCACATTCTCGATTATGAATAAACAAAATCGCAATGATTGAAAGTAATTACAATCGCGATTAAATTTGTCTTGAAATAACCTCAGAAAGTAAACAAAACCCATTTGCAAAGTTTTGTTGAAGTAGTTTTTCAGACAACATACGATATGAATCAATGCAATCAACAAAATAGCTAATGTGTAAGGATCAAGCACCGGAAAAACGAACAAAAAAAACTGATTGTTTACTGAGATGTTCGTGCAGTCAACAAACCAGTGTTGTGACTAAAGATTTGAGCTAGAGGAGAAACTTTGCTGAAAGAAGCCCACTGGCCTTTGTTAGGGACCCACTAATCAACACGCAGGAAAAAAAAACTTGAGAAATAAGGGTGAATCCAGGTGTGGATGTCTATAAAAAAACAAATAAACAAAGAATACTTTGAAAAACGCAAAAAGACCACACCATACTAAAACCTATTAAAAGGATACTAAAACCAAAATATAAGCTAAGTGGGGGGTTTACATTTAGCTGGCCAGGGGAGTCAAATCGACCCTCTCTCTTCCGTCAATTGCTCCACTGCAACAAACACTTTATAATACTGATTAAACAAAAATAATATATGTTTAAAATCTTCGTTACAATTGACAAACATCAACGCTTCAAATCTTTTATCAGGCAAACGACATCTATCAGGTTTGAACATTCGTCCAGCAATGCTGAAAATTCGTTTGTTAGTAATTTCAAAATTGCTGACTATTTCTACTGAGTGCGGGTTACGATTGTCTGCAAGCATACATAGCATTGTGCAGCTTTTAATTTAAAATGAAATGAAGAGTGATGCCAGTATAGCTGGGCATCTGTCTATTGGACCAATAGTTAATAATGGTTAACAGGTTTCGTTGAGTTTTTTTTTGCCAGTATCTGGTGGATCATAGTTGACATGCTAGTTTTTAGTGTTGTGGAAAGGTACTTTCGACTTGGTTTAAAGTATTTCTCTGAAAGAAAGTTGATTTGCTGTATATAAATTACTCTACTAATTATATTGTTGCAATCGGAAATCCTGAGCGGCATGTGCGCAAAGCTTCGCACTGTGGCAGCAAGCAACAATAGAGATCATGCACCGCAATCTCTCTTACCACTGCTTGCTCGCGTTACGTACATAATGGTGTTGTTCTTAATGTACATCCCGTTTGTGGTGAATCACACAATCAACGCAACGCCACCGGAGAGGTTGCAACAATATACATAGCCTACTCCAACACTTACATTCACAAGTTCACTCTGAATATGTATAAATGAAACAAACACCTTTCCTCGTAATGTCCCGCTCTTGTTTTGCCGAAGTGTGAACTTGTTTTTGAGAAGAGCTCCTATTTTTGTTGCTACTGTTGCAGCCAGTGGCCCAACTATATGGACAAGTACGTACGGACTGGAAGGAGTGCTTTGTAATAGACTGCTCATTGAGCCATCCGGCTGGGCACAAACCGTTCACATGTTCACACAGCGTTTTACGTAACACGTGACTCAATATTCATGCCGTTCGTTGAATGCGTTTTTCTGCTCGCCTTTCTGTGCATGTGTTTGCGATCTCGCAGAACCTTACTTGAGCTCTTTTCGTCAGTAGTGCCGTGAGCGAGTTGTCGTCTGCCTGATCCATTAACTGTTTTCTGCGATATGTTTGCTGCTGTTTAGTCGTAAAAGACAAGTCGCTGTCTGTTTTAATGGTTGATAGATGTTGCCGTTTTGCGTCATTAAAACCAGTGCAGAACTCGAGGCAATAAAGTGTACAGTGTCACCTCTCAACTCCCCTGCCTGTTTCGTGTCTCTAACAGCCGCGAGCCTGAGTAACGCGTTCATCATCGCATAGGACAGCGTGAATCAGATTCACAGTTCGTGCTTGTGTGTTACAGAGTGAGAGACACGTCAACAATATCAAACCAGACCCTAAACCTTTAGAGCCATAAACATGAACCCTAAAGCTAAATCCAAAACTTGTTAAGTGTGCATAAAAAGCACTCCTATCAGAAGTGTCATGTCTTATTTACTTATTTATAGCTGGTTGAAGGCAAAAGAGTTGCATCAGTGCTTTTGCATAATGAGGCAAAATAGATACAGCCTTTTGGCATTTCCTAAATTTAACAAGGAAGTGTCTATTAGGCTTCAGAGGGAAAAGCACTGCTGGAGTTATTTTGCCGTTAGGAGAATCCGATTGCTTGGATTGGTCAAGTGACAAGGACGATACACTTGGATAAGCGTAGTCTTTGTTGCATGACCCTAAACCCAAAACCTAAACCCAAAACGTAAACCCAAAACCTGAATCTAAAACCTAAACCCAAAATTTAAAATCTAAACCCAAAATTCAAAGATCAACTGGAATATCTAGACCTAAAAGTTGAACCTAAACCCGAAACGTAATCTGTAAACCTAAACCCTAAAGGTAAGCCCAAACCGAAACTTAAACATACACCCAAACGTAAACCCAAAACTTTTCGAAAAAGTGCATTAAAGCATTCCTATCAGTGGTGTAACTTCTACAAGCTAAGCAAAAGGAAGTGATGAGAGCAGAACCAACAAACAATCGCACAGCAGGCATTGACATTTACCACTAAACTATGTCCACGTTGCTACTAGACCTCAACGTTATTAATTTATTTGTTTATAGCAGACACAAAGTCCATACTATGAACACACACACTCTGCAGAACGCAGGTTGATAAAAACAGACAATACAGAACGTAGTACAAGACTATTTTGCAATTGTATCCACCTTTGTTATAAGTGAACAAAGGTGGATACAGTTCGAATTGCAAAATAGTCCCAGTAGATTTTTGCATATGATGACAAAATATACACTGCCATTTAGCAAACCAGTGAAGTCGGTTTTTGATCCATAACCATTGTTATGAATCCTTATGACTGATTCACAACGATTGTTGTTTCAAGCCGACTTCGGAAGCCTTGCTATGCGAAGAGTAACTTTTATCAGAAAGCGACTTTTGCTTTGGTAATTGTTAGCTGGCTTTGAGTTTTAGCAAGTTTTTCTCATTTATGCAGTAAGTTTTGAGGCTTCAGCCTTTGCATGTAGTTTAGCAAGAAGTTTTGGTTTTGTATTATTTGTCGCAGTTGGGTCTGCGCAGTTTTTTCATTGCAGTTTTGAGGTGGTTGACTTTCTCTGAACTTGTGTTGGCTTTTCTACGTTTCACACCTGTTAATATTGCTTGCGGATGATAGGACTGATGATGCGTAGTGTTACGTGAAATCGATTTCCTATTAAAAATTTGTGAGTGATTCCTTGCTTCTTTTACTTGTGGAGTGAAGTTACTTGAATACAGATATGCGCAAGTTTGAATCAACGCAAAAAGATGAAAGCAGAGCCCAGTTGGCTGATTCCTATAAAGCCTATAGAAAACGTAGAGCTTTTTATCGCCCGTGAAGTCGGATCACAACTAAATTTTTTGATAGTTTCAGAATAATCGCATTAAAACAACAAACATTTTCTGAGTCCAATCCAGTCCTGACCCGCCAATTTTCAAAAAAATTGTAGTCCGATGTATTCCTGATCCGGCTAAAATTGGCTTCAGTCCTGATCCAGTCCGATCCAGCCCTGATCCGTGCTCATCTCTGGTATGAACTAGCAGAGATGAGCACGGATCTGGACTGGATCAGGACTGAAGCCTATTTTGACCGGATGAGGACTGGATCGGACTGCAATTTTTTTGAGAATTGGCGGATCAGGTCTGGATCGGACTGAGAAAATGTTTTTAGTTTTAATGTGATTATTCAGAACGTTTCAAGAACTTTAGTTGTAGTTGTGATCTGATTTTACAGATTTGCTAAATGGCAGTGTAATTTTGCCATCAATGACAAAACCTCTGCTGAGACTATTTTGCCATTCAAACTACTATCCACCTTTGCCCATATATGACGTTGAGTTCTAGTAGTAACGTGTTCATAGTTGAGTGGTAAGTGTCTAAACCTATTCTGCGAGTTTTCGTTGGTTCTGCTCTCACCATTTCCTTTGGCTTAGTTTGAAGAGATTACTGCTTTGATGTGAATGCTCTTTATGTAGGCTACTTTTTCAAAACGTTTGGGGTTTAGGGCAGTGGTTATTACCCGGGGGGTTGTTTGCTTTTTCTAGGGTCTCGTGAGGTTCTTGTAAGTAGATTCATAATTACTTCCACATTTTAAGTTTCGTACATAGAACCACATTTTGTCGTAGTCAAAATATAATAGGATTACGTGGCAGTAGCGCAGTCAATAAATTTGTTCGGGATGGGCCAGTCAGTTACGTTGTTAGTCACTGACGTCGTCTTGAGTCCGACTGTCACTTCCGTTTATTTTTTATCAGCTGAAAATTGATACAGTACAAAATACCAGCAAAGATCTGAGCAAATTTGTTTCGGGGAGGCCATGGCCTCTTCGGTCTCATTCTGGCAGCACTACTGTTACCTGCAAAACTGATAGCCTACTTTTCCATTCAAAATTGTTTTAAGTGTGATTGCAACCATTACGGTACTGTTGCGTTCGGCAACACACGATTAACCTTGTGACCGAAGAATGTGCTGTGTTTGTAAATTAGATATTTGATTGCTCTAGCTAACTTGAAAGTTATTCTAGTTTTGAATGAGTCGTGCTGGTGAGTTATTTGTAACGGTACGGGTCTCCCTCACTGATGCTGCCATGTGCTGGGCCGGCCTTAAGCCGATGCAACTGATGTAGCTGCATTGGGACCTGCTGTGGTGTTTAGGTAGATTGTTCATTTTTTCCAGATGTCTCTTGCGCTCGAGAATTCAGTAGAAACAGCTTACAAATCTCATTGTTAACAAACAACGCTCTTGTTAGAATTAGCAATGGGGTTCCTCTGAGATCGAACGTTAGCAAACGTGCTCAATTCTCGTGGTAAGACTTTAAATCTGCGCTCTATATGGTCGTTTAGCACGGTTGACTGAATACGATGACGTCATAGAGCCACTGCTCAAAGGGGCCCCGCGCCTAGGTCTTGCATTGGGCCCCGCACCTGCTAGGGCCGGCCTTGGCCATGTGCATCAATTTAATAAATGATTTTTGTTAAGCATAGTGATATTGTACGCTATTTTTTAGACATTGTGATTTTCCATTGTGCAAACACAACTGCATTTCCTATGTCTGACTGGAAAATTTCGAACGGGGTCGATAGGTTGAACTAAGTTGCTTAATGGGTCGCTGCTTGAAAAATGTTGAAAAACCACTTTGGGCTTACATTTAAGGGTTACGTTTACGGATTAAGTTTCAGGTTTAGGTTTTGGGTCTTGGTTTAATTTTGGGTTTAGGTTTGGGTGTTGGGTTTAGGTTTTGGGTTTGGGTGTTGGGTTGAGGTTTTGGGTTAAGTGTTGGGTTTAGGTTTTGTGTGTAGGTTAATCTGAGTTTGGGTTTTGGGTTTGGTTTCAGGTTTGTGGCTTTAGGTCATGATACAAGGACTTTATGCTAATCCAAATGTATCCCGTGTCATCCTTGTCATTTGACTAATCTAAACAATCGGATTCTCCTAATGGCAAAATAACTCCAGCAGTGCTTTTGCTTCATGAGGCAAAATAGACACTGCCTTGTTAAACTTTGGAAATGCCAAAAGGCTGTGTGTATTTTGCCTCATGAGGCAAAAACACTCTTACAACTATTTTGCCTTCAACCAATCATTGTTGGCTGAAGGCAAAATAGCTTCAGTGGTGCTTTTGCCTCATGAGGCAAAATAAAAATTCATTATTTTACATGGACGGACAGGACTGGATCTGACTGATAATTTTCAAAAATTTTGCAGAGCAGGACTGGATCGGATTCAATTTTATCGGAACAGGGCTGGACTCGGACTGAAAAATTTCACAGTCCGCTCATCTCTGTGAGGTAGAGAAAAGCGAACTGTCATATTATAGTATCAAGTTCTAGCCCTGAATATTTCAGACTCAGTCCAACCCAAATCATAGTTTAAAAATTTTGAAAATGCAAAGTCTAAATCCAACAAAAGTCGTAGAAATTAACAAAAACAGTTTTTTTAACAATAAAAATGCCACAATGCTCTTTCATCACTCCAGTCCAGACATAAATTTCTGAAACGATTCACAGCCCGGTTCCTATCCAATTCCCGAAATATCATTATAGTCCGGGTCCAGCCCAATCAAACAGAAGTGGCCATGGATCGGAGTGCCAGAGGTGGCTATGGATCCGGAGTGCTGGATTCGACTCGAGAAGGATTCTGCATTTTTCTTTCGGATCCGGTGTCAAGCGAAATTTCTGACTTGCGAAATTTCTGACTTCACACCATGGACGCATGCACAGGGTAATATTCTACGTACCAAATACGCTGATAAATCTGATTTTTTTGGTTTAGGAATTCGTGTTTAGGTAAGTGTTTCGGGTTAGGGTGAGGAAAAGAAAAATAGTTGAGACCAACGAATAAGTCCGAAAATTTTCAATGGTTAAAGTTCTTCCCGTGCTATAGCTTGTTTTAGGTACCTGACATCCAACCAAAATGTTTTAATTTAGACAACACACATCAAAAAAGTAGATTCCAGACTTTATTTCTTTATTCTGAGAAGGAAAATAATGAAAAACAATAACAGGTCAGAAATTTCGCAGAGGTCAGAAATTTCGCTTGACACAGGCCCGGAGTCAAAATTTGTGACAAAACTGACCAGAAGTCAAGCGAAATTTCTGACCTATTATTGTTTGTCAGTTATTTTGCTTCTCAGACTAAGAGAATAAAGTTTGCCGATTACTTTTTTGATGTGTGGTGCGCACAGTGATGTGCTCTAGACCGCAACCTCCGAGACCAAGACTTGGCTCAAACTTCAAGACCGAGACTTTGCCATAAAAGCCGAGACCGACACCTGGAAGTTCGAGACCGAGACCTCACATTTCTCTGATGGTAATTAAAGCTAACTCCTTGAAAATGCTGCAAAAAATATGTGGAATGTTGCCAAATACCAAGATAAAAGTATTTGCTGTTGGTATGCTTCAACAAAATTTTTTTGACTCAGAAAAATTTGTAAATCATCTTGTTCGTTAAAAATCACTACTAACCATCTTATTATAAAATTTTATTATAAGAAACTCACATGAAACATGTTTCTATGAATAATATTATAAAATGCAAAGCATGTGAAAATCCATTTATATCTGACATTGCTGTATGTGTTTTATGTCAGTATTGGTTCCATTTAAAACGCTGTAATATGTTTGATGACGAAATTCATTCTTTGTTGGAAAATTGTACAGTTTATGTTTGCTCCAACTGCCAGCACACAAATAATGATAGGTTACATGATTCAACATCCTCTATAAATCAGCATTTACCTTTGAATTTTAGTAATAGTAGTAACCAAGAAGATGAAATGGAACTTTGGAGTGTTGATCAATTTCGATTATTCATCTTTAGTTGTGATGATCATGCGTAATTTAAAAATCTGTCATATAATCGCTCGTAGTATTTATGTGTCAAGGTGTCATAACAAACTTGATGAATTAGCTGTCGTAGCATCTGTTCGTGATTTTGATATATTGTGTGTCACAGAAAGTTGGCTGAGCTCTAATGTCGATAATTCGTGCATTCCATTGTCTGGCTATTCCGAACATTTCCGTCTTGACCGAAACTCCCATGGTGGTGGCGTAATGGCCTACGTGAAAAGGGATTTATTTTGTACTCGTAGACGTGATCTAGAACAACCTGGTGTTG
>Ga0210059_1005334_pt1 | contig 20703 bp, 14 predicted proteins | sample Ectturendosymbi2_FD_188042 | JGI IMG/M metagenome (GOLD analysis project Ga0210059, IMG submission 188042) | Ecteinascidia turbinata endosymbiont from Florida, USA - Sample 2 (SPAdes) (version 2) | ecosystem: Host-associated > Tunicates > Ascidians > Unclassified | place: Key West, Florida...
ATTTGTTTCGACTTTCGCCCTTCGGCTTCTTCCCCTGCTTCTGTCCACCCTTCCGCGTCTTTCCCGCAGTCCCCGCACTGCCACTTTCTATTGTTTCCGCTGTCTGAGTGCTTTCCGCCGGGGAATCACCCTTGGACTCAGTCGATTTTTCTCGCATGTAATGGCCTAGCGCCATTACACCATGATGACATATATTTTTTCAAATTCGTTTGAAAAATTGTCGAGGTTCAAAAGAGATACAAGATTACAACTCTGTATTCCGATGTTGCGTTGAGTATCTTTAATGATTTCTGTGCAAGTTTGACTTTCTGCTGAAAGTTATCTGCAGTATATGTCAATCAAACCAACTTGAACGTGAAATTAAGCAAGAAATCTGGGAGGACATGGCCCACACAGGCCCCTCTTGGAGCCGCCGCTGGTTATTGTGTGTTTCGTCAGAAAAGGTTTTTGATCAGTTGATTTGCAGAACGAAAGAGCAGAAAGCCAGATGGCAATGTTTGGCTAGCGCGATGCCAAAATTTGTAATGCTGTCAGGAGCTAAAAATGGCAAAGTTTCTCAGGAGAAAAAGCACAAGAATCTGGCAGTGTTAGCTGAAACGCCGCGACTGAAACGTTTTTCTTCCAGTACAGCTTTTAAGCAGCAACGTTAAAACAGTCGCGTTAACCAGAGCACCTGAAAATGTAGATGAAAATCACGACATAAATTTCGAAGTACTTTTCACACTCAGATTGGCTGGCCATCATGTTATTTTTCAGGCGTTTTTGTGTGTAATCTCTGGTTTCTGCTTATTGTTCGAGTGAATGTTGTTTCTTGCCGAGCCACTCTCTAGCCTGTGGAAATATTTTTTCTTAGTAAGAATACACGGTAGGCTAGTGTTTATGCCATAAACTCTCTTCTCGCAGCTAACTGTACGTGCAGTTGAGCACCGTATTTATCCGATTGTAAGCCGCGGCTTATAAAGCTTTTTTCGTCATTTCATGCGGCTTACAATCAAGCGCAACTTACATTTTTATTTTTTTACTTTATCGAAAGGTACAGATGACGCTCAGTCTTTCCTTGGCTACGTTTTGTCGACCAAATTCTTATTTCCCATTTGATTTTCTTCAGCATCACGTGCACATCCGTCATGGGAGGGATTATGATGAACAGAAGGCAGTTGTAGAGGTGTAAGCATCTTTCAATACGGGAAACGCACGAGTACGCGAACGTCGCGAACGCATCTCAGAGGCTTAGGTAACCAATGTTCAAGTGCAGTTTGCAATCAAAGGCGGCTAACAATCGAGTTAATACGGCAGACACATGATCGACCACTGGAAAAAGCAAACGAGAACGTTGCGAATCAGCGAAAACATAAATTTTACAAACGATGACGTCATGAAATACGTCATAGGGACCCTCGAGTGAAAATTACCCCGGGCCTCCTGCCCTTTAATCTGGCTCTGCCCCACTGCCACTCAAATCGAGCAAAGGTTTAGTTGTCTCAGCTAAATTTGGCACAAATTTCGCCAGCTGGTTTGCTAGAACCAGAAATCGCCGGACGGCGCTAACATCGAGCGGGACAAGCATTTCCAAAATAGGCTTAAAGTTCTCAGGGTCAGCATGGACTCCATGTTGATCGATGACATGACCCAAAAACTGCACACGTTTTTCAGAAAACTGGCACTTTTCAACGTTTTGAAGTAATACTGCGTCTTGCAGACGTTGCAGCATGGCGGTCAACCTACTGTCGTGTTCGTGCTCAGTTGCGCTATAAACGAGAATATCGTCCACGTGACAGACAACACCTGGAAGCGAATCCAACACCTGTGACATGCGTCGTTGAAAGTGTTCCGGTGCTGAAATTATGCCAAGGGGAACCTGTTAAACCAGAAACGACCAAGCGGAGAAATAAAAGTCGTTAACAATCGTGATTCGCTTGATAGCGGTATTTGCCAGAAACCACCGCACGCATCTAGACATGAAAAATACTTAGCATGCGAAAGTTTTCTCATCAACAGCAGGCAGAATATGGCGTTCTCTGCAAACACTTTTATTCAAATGCGTAAAATCAACACAAATTCGAACAGCGTTGTTCTTCTTGGTGGCGACTACCATTGGAGCACACCAGTATGTAGGTTCAGCCATTGCAGAAATAACCCCTTTTGTTTCCATCCTCCACAATTCGGCTACAACTGGACCTTGTAGAGGGACTGGGACTCTCCTAGGTGATGACAAACAAAAGCGAGTAACATCAGGTTTAAGTTTAATAGCGTAATTTCCGAAAAATTTTACTAACCCGTTGAAAAGAAGCGGAAACAATTTTGTAAACTTCTCAGCAGAAGTGACGTTGCTCAATAAGCTGTCGGATAGCTGGCCAGCCGAGCAACGGTTGCTTTGAGCCTTTGACTACATAAATGTCTTGAACAGTTGAATCACCATCGTTACGCAAGTGTGCTTGGAATTTTCCTTGCACCAGCAAATTACGACCTTGCAGCCCGCTTAAAACTTCATGAACCGGTTGAAAATGCACAAGCATAAGTGGACGTAAAAAGTTCATGCGGAATTGCGGTAACATCGGCTCCGGTGTCCACCCGAAAACGACACATTTTGTCATCAAGCGTGACTCTTACGTACGGCTTATTTGCAGATTAGTGAAAATCAACATTACCTAGGAACAAAGTGTTATTCACAATCTTGCCAGATTCGTCTGACTTGAGTCTTGCCCTGCACACCCGCTGAAAGTCGCCTTGGCTCACACGCTGAAAGTGACCTCAGGGAAACCACAAACCAGTGCATCGTTGGCCTGTGTGGCAGTGAGCGTCAGTTCTCTTTGTGCGTACATGTCGAATACACGGGTACACGCTGAACGCCTCCGAACACGACAATTAATTGTTCTTGTGCAAATGCACTTTATCCAGCGCAATGCAGTGAGACAAGTGTAACCATACACCCTGTTAAAGAAATTTCATATTTGGAGATTTTTCCTGAATGCTTCCGCGGGCCATTGAAAATGCTGTGGCGGGCCACATGCAGCCCGCGGGCCTGTAGTTGGACCACATTGTCCTAGACAATAGTTTGAAATATCATATAACAATGTGATATGCTTGGAATATTATCTTTTGTCTGAGCATTTATAATTTCCAAAAGGTCGCAACCAGTTGAAATTATCGGGAGCAATTGCCCGGTTTGCAACCCCCTTGTTGTGGGCCTGATTGTCAGCTTGTTTTTGGCGCTTTGGGTTTACCGCTGCTTGGAACGGATTTGCTTTATTACATCATCCATGTCTCGAGTATGTTGCAAGATGGTCTTCGCTAAGTAATTACCAAGTTAAAACCTGCGAACAAACAATATGGTCCATCTTATCACGTTCGATTGTCGGTTCAGCGTTCATCCAAGCTTCAAAAAGAATTATCGAAAACGTTTCTTCCGCGTGTTTGAAAGTCACAGTTTCTTGACATTATTACAGACTTAAGATATAAAAACTTTAACTGAAAACTGCACCATCGATATTTGTAGGTATAAATGCTTGCTGCTCATAATGAGTCTTAAGCAGTGTCAGTAAGTCGTCTTCAGCCTGCACATTTAACTTCAGATCAAACATCTGGAACAGCGTGAATCCGATACAAACCAGAAGTTAGAAAGTGCTGATTTCGCATTAGCTGGAGGAAGTGCTAACTGGATATTCCATTTGCGACTATTTTAAACTAATCCGAAATTAGGAGCAACGCCACAGCGACTTTCCAGACTTCTGTAAGAAAATGTAGTAATATGAAACGTTATGATTTAAATGAGAACTGCAAAACTAAACACAAACTGTATAGTATGTAATGAAGATCACCATCGAAAACCATAATATTTTGCTGATAAAACTACTAAACTATTTCACTGATTTTGCAAGTTGTGGTCAAAGCCGTAGCAATAATGCACAGCTTCAGTACTCAAGTAATTGCTGAAGTGTTTCAGGGTTGATAGTAATTCAAAGTGAAAAATGGTGCTTTTGATATGTTGGTTTCAGTCTCAATCCTGAAAAACTTTTTTAACAGGGACACAGTTTCCATTTTTGTGAATTATTTATTGATATGGTGCTGCCCTATACATTGTCTTCGACAGCATAAATAAAAACAACAAAATGGCGTTATGACCGTAGAGAGTCACAATTTGTTTATCATGTTTCGTTGGTAGTTAACCTGGAATACTCAGCCTTTTTATCCGAAAATTAGAAAACTTCCACAGGGCAACATTCTTGTAAGCGTAACTTGTAATACAAAATGCCAATGACGTATTTACTACATTTATTTTAAAATAAGCACAGCGAATATCAACTTTTTGGTAGTTTGTCACCAATCTTAAAGTTTTTGGATGGTCGCCAGCATTTCCACTAAAAAATCCTAGTTGTTTGCATAATTTTCAAATCGTTTCGAACAAACTTTAAGTTTTTGGTTTGGCGTCCGCATTCCCAATGAAAAACCTTCGTTGTTTACATGTTTTTTTAATCGTTCTGACACTGCAGCAACAGTTCATCTTTGAAAATTAAGTTACAAACATTTTACTTCAAAATTGAAAATCATAAAGGGTACTGCAGTTTTCCCAAATATCAAATTAATCTTTATGCGCTATGGCTAACCATTTCTGTGCTCTGGTATTGTATGATTGCGCCTGTGATGTGGACTACAAGTCTGTAATAAATGATCATTATTATATATTTATTGTTTTCATCCTGAAAAAATACTCGTATAAGGCAAATAACTAATTTTTTTCAGTGAGTACTTGTCACTCAGCACCATGTTTAGGTTATGCTGTTAATGTTTAGATGGAAAGTATTCTTAAAAGTTGATCACACTATCAAAGTGTTCCAATGTGTACACACTGCCCACCTTGATATTTGAAACATATGCATCTCGCTATGGTATTTACACACTAAAGTATTATTACCAAATAGCAATGGTGCTTAGATAAGAATATTCAAATGCTATGTTATGCTCACTTTTAACTTCACCTAAGTCTAAAATATGAACTCAAATGCCTGTTGATGCTTTTACAAGCAAGTTTTTAAGGAAGTTTTGCACAACACAGACTTCATCGTAGTTTATTCAAGAGCAAAATTACATCAAGACAGAACATTTCAATACAAACCAAATCAAACAAAAACATCTGCAGGACCGTGAAAAAAGTTATATTTCTTTTAACATCTAGTATCGGGCTCTAACAGCAGTATCTCAATTTTTATGTTTCTAAGAAATATGTGAAGTCATCAAATTTTTGCAATAAAATTAACATCTTTTTGGAGAAAATACATGCCCCATGTGCTTAACATCAGTTGGAAGACTTTTGGGGTTTGTGCAATATTATACGGAAAAAAATGAATGCATACTTCCAATGCTCAAGGAAAACATCATAAAAAGCCAATTAAAGAACTTGGCGAAGGTTTTTTGTATTCCGAAGGTAGATAAGTTTCAAAAAGGCTTTATGGGATTTGATATATTTGCATGAACTCCTGGAGTTGCTCTAAAACTGCTTAAGACTTATATGTTTGCATCTTGCATCGCATCAAACAAGCTGCTAAAAATAGTGTTTTAATTTCTTGGCGCACTACCACAATAATATGCTTGTGAATTTTCTGTCTTCATCTAAATTCTAAATAAATATACCATCACACTCATTATACGCCATTTTCAATGCAGATTGCTGTTTTTGTCCTGATCAAATGCAGGCTCCCACAAAAGAAAATTGAAATGCACGTTTCTTCTTTTATTCCACGACGAAAAGCGACTTTCAAACACCGTTTTGCGCTCTTAAAGTTGTTGAAAAACTACTTCATGTAAAGCTAAAGTGTCCCGAATAAGCTTAAATTCGACCGTACGGTTAATTTTAACCATTATTCGATTCCAGCGTTTATTGATAAAATCTGTCGTGATTCTCAAGCACTGGTACTGATTAATACAGCTTCTCTTCAACAGGCTGTCCTGTAAATGCTGCGCGCGCATCGCATAGTAGGTACTTGTTGACGTTGAAGTCTCGGCAAAAATCAGGTGAAACCAGTGAATTTTGCAAGTCATGTAACAGGCATGAGAAATGCGAACATTCACGTAATCCTTCAATGCAAAAAAAGAAAAAGCTCTTAATCGCATGGCGGCCAGTGCTCTCGCATTTGTACGCTCTGGCCCTGAGGGAGGGAAGCAGAGTTCGGTTTAAGTGGACAACCGAAAGCACGTCTGCTCAGGTAAACAACTTGGACTACAGCACGTTGCAACGACATTTCCCTGCGCTACAGAACGACCGTTGCAGACAGAATGGTATTTTATGAAGAAAAATTTTCTCAGCTTCAATTAGCGTCAGACATTGCATTGAAGAACACAGGATTTACTTTAATACCATGGCTGCCTCCACTTAAAACTTCGTTGAGTTGAAATGACGGCGGGTTGTTGCACGTTTATGGAAAGCGTGCACCAAAGTCTGTTAACGCTGGCATGGAGCACAGAAGTTTGGCGAATGTCACAAATTGTTTCTGAAGCTTACACGTTTCAGCATTTTATACCCTGATAGAGCGTAAACTTCAATGCAGGTGAGCAGCCGAACAAGAAGCTGTGGCTCATCACTTTTGTTATTATTTTTTGTGGAACAATGTCGTCCGCATCGGGTCAAAGCAGGGGCAACACAGCACAAGTGATTGGACGGTCTCATTCGTTGATTTATTGATGAAACGTAGAAAGCGATCGGAACATCGAGGTGTTGGCTGATAACAAGCATTAAAAAGAACCTGACGAACGTCCGTGGCACTGTCAGGCTCGCCCGGAAGACAGCGATCTGCTTAGTTGTTCACAGCTTCGATTGCATAGAAATTCACTGAAACAGGGGACAGTGGACTGGAGAGAGGCGCGCAGAAAGGACTGCTGGTCGCGACAAAATGGCCGCCGGCGGTAAGAGTTTTCGGAACTGGCGACGAAACGCTTCACGAATAAGTCGATTGCTCCAAACAATAAAAGTGAACTGGTCGCACTTAAAACTTCGCTTTTTGTCTTTCACATGCGCGATACGTGAAAACAATGTGACGGCTTGCATGAACCAAATCTGTGTAATGTCGAAGCACGTGGCACGCCCGCTGCGCGCTATTTCACGGCTGGAAGCGAGACTTCGAACGACAGGTACTTGACGTCCCGACAAGAACTTGCGCGAGGCACTTTTCGGTATACAAGCATTTCTACGACTTCGACATTAAAAGCGAAAAACAAAATAACTGTTGAAACTGGTCTCGACGCTACAATCTACGATTCCCAACAGTTGCCAGGCAACAAAACTGATACGGGGGTCAGGCGCAGTGCACGGTCGTGATAGGCAACCGCGAGATCTTGCAAAAAATCACGTTGAATCACACGGACGAGAAAATTTCAATTTGTGCGGGCCCAGAAACGGGACTCCGCACAATTCTACATACAAAACGTATTTTGACGATTGGCGCACGCGAACGATATCCATTTGGCCGCTTTGCTCCGAAATGCTTTGTAACCAATCAACAGAAATTTTCCTTAAAATTTAAGTTGAAGAACTGCTGCAGTTGGGGAGCAGAGCCACACGAAAACCCCTTACATCAAAATGATTCAATATGATATTCTTATTAGAAAAGCAGACGCTTCCATGTTGGAAAAACACAAGAACATATTTTTTGGTAGTGAGGGCTGCAAACAGACATAACACATATCCCCTCAAGCGTTGTGAAATGGATATCTCGCTATATACGACAAGGGTTTTGAACTTCGTTCGTTTACGGGCAACAACATACTTTTACAATACCAACAACATACTTTTACAAACAGCCTTAAAACTCAGATTTGAGCTTGCAGCGGCATTACAATTATATACTGTACAATCAAAAGGAGTTAATACCATGTGTTCCGGGTACCTACAGGAAGAAAACCAAAGCCGTACAGTTCAAAACAAAAAGCCTGCTTCACAGCCGAGACCTACTCGCTGATGACAAAACAGCAAGTTTTTCGTTTCAGTGACGTCCGTGAATATCACCGGTGGCAACATGGCTGCTCGAAATGGGTAAGTGCTTGGATCTTCAGGTATGAAGTTCAAACGCAACTCCACAGCGTTATTCTGTTTCGCGATGAGGGGAACAACCTATTCTTCCACGCAGCGAGTCAGGCGATCAAGGAGCGAGATTCACAAACACGATAAAACAACAATGCAGCAAGATGAAAACAAAAAACAATTGAACGGTTTTGCAAACGTCCCAGTTCGAGTACCAGTAAAAAACGTTCTGCGTTGTAATAATGCCGATGCTACACTGACGCGAACGAACAAAGACAGACGTGCGAAGGTATGTCGCGTCAATATAAGGCGCTGCAGTTCAATAATATCTGTAAGCTGGATTTTGGCACAAATACGCTTTCTGGACAATGACTCGTCTTTCGCAAAACAGCCACAACTGGCATTTTTGCGCGAATATGCTACTTTCGCCACCAGAAACGTACAAGCAAAACGCATCCTCAAAGCCATACGTTCAATTGTCTATAATCAAGATCAGGCTGCTTTGCTACAAAAATGCCGTTCTTTACGAAAGAACGCTCACGGGCCGAGCACGAACAACCGGCCACGGACGCCAAGCGAAGTGCGTCAATTAAAACAAGGAACGGTGAGAACTACACATTATGTTGTGACTGCGTTAAATCTGATACAACTAAAACGACAAGCAACTGGACATAGCGCGCAAAGAAAACTCATCGCAATCATTATCCAGGGAGGGAATCGGTAAAGAACACAAAGACAGGCAGCAACAACCACAGCGAGACGACCACGTCCTTTTCTTTTTGCGCCATTACCTTCGAACAGCCGGCACTGCGCAAGCCAATCACACTTTTGCCGATTTCAACAGAACCAGTACCGCGCGTGAAAAACACACTGGCTTTGCATTCGCGTCAAATCCGCCGCTGCATTTCGCAAGCCGAGGAGAGGACTGGCCTGCGCGCATCAACGTCTGTTGCGTGTAGGCTGTGACGTAGCGAGAGCCGGCCAGCGCGGAAATCCTGGATCGCTGAACACGAAGCGCGAGCGATCACCGGCCTGGGCGCAACTGCAATCGGACCAGGCGGAACGCTTTATTCAGTTGAAACATGCCGCGCAAAGAGTGGAGCATGATGATTTGAGGAAGTGACTGTCAGGTCCCACACAAGGTGCCCGATCATCTGCATCAAGCTTTTCATGAAAGTTTAACAACAGCGACTGATCAGGCTACCTGGACAAGAAACGGCGTTTCGCGTTTTTTTACTGAGTTAACATGGCGATATCACATGGCACACTTTACATAAAAAAACTTTAAGAAATCGGTGTCTTCTTCACTGTACCAACGGCAGACATTACTCGATGTTCCTACAACGGCAAATTACCGCTCTATTTATTATGGACTATCAAGAATTCTCATCCCGCGTTTCTTCTCGCAATGTCGCTTTCACGACCAATTTTCCCTGAAGCATTTTTCGTTTTTCTTTAAAAGTGAAATAAAAATGGAGTTGAATTTAAACACAGATTAGCCGACATTCTTTTCTCCAGGAAGACCGCGTCGACGTATCCTCTTTTGCGTGAACCTGAAACCCACAGTGATAACCGTGCAATTATCTTTTAATATTAGCTCGTATTCCGTGCTTCATTTCTTAACAGCCGTCGTTTTTGTTCAACGGCAGGAAAGTCCAGTTACGTCGAAACGAAAGCTCTCGTGCGTAGAGAGAAACAAGCGCAAGATGTGAGGATGATGAGGCGAGCCATTAGGCTGAGACTACGTCGTCGCCGTCAATATCGCGCATGCTTTTTTCAAAATTGAAATGATATCCAGAGGTCATTTCAGAAAATCGATGCCCAAACCAGTCATTTACACTGAGAGCTTGTTATGATCGTGCACAAGACCAAATGCGCCGCCATGCAATTGCTTTGGCTGTTTAATCACCGGCTCAAACTCATTGACCGCGCCTCGATTGCCTCACAGCCTGCTCCTGGTTTATCAACTTTGTCTTATTGGGTCAAGGAACTCGACGTTGCTGACATTTCGCAGTTTTGTTTTGAAAGAATTAAGTTCTTCGTGGACAAAATTTCGCGTGTCCCATTTTCTGGCCACCTTGGCCAAACTTTGACATCATGGTGTCGATCACGTTAACTGCGGTTACGCCAGTACCTCATACGGAGGAGACGTCTGATGCACAGAATATAAACAAGAAAATTATCGGAAGTTCAAAAACCGACGACAACGGTCTTGCGCTAAATCGCCATCGAGCGGCCGGCACCATTCCCGAGCCGCTCACACGACTCAACCCTCGACGGATCGTACGATCGAAGTGCCAGCGGATTTCACGCGTGGACGTAGCACGTCCGAAGTAATGCTGGTCAGTTTATACGAGCGGCGCCCGTGGCTGTTGTTGGCACGTTGCCCTGAGCAACCAGGTCGACATGCGAAGTCATGTTAACCTGAAATCCTCTGCTGATAGGCACCGCGGCAGGAGGCGGCGGCAACAGCGGCGAACGATAGCAGTTCAAACGCAAGGGGGACGAAGAGGGTTGATGAGTTAAAAACATGGAGCTGGAAATATTCGAATCACGATTCGCATTTGCTACAGTACCGACAGAGCGCTGCTGACTCAACGCCGACACGACTTTGGCAACCTCTCTGGGGGTGGTAGCTATCGCAGTGGGCACAACGAAGGGCGGAGATGAAAAGGGGGAAAAGCTTGATTTGGCACCAGCGCTGGCCCGCTGCCGGATTGGAGATTGTTCTTCATCGTCGTCCAAGCACCGCTGCTGAGCTGCGTCATCCGCCGTCGACAGCAAGTGTCTGGATTGATCGAACTCTGACTGGGTCAGCGCGGTAGAAGACACGTTGTGGCTTGCAGTCGTGACCCGCAGATCAGAAGCGTTGTCCACCGGAAATGAGGTAGACGCGCCGTGAAACGCTGTCGTGCCACGAGGGGAGTCAGGTGAAAGAGTGCCCTGTCAAAATAATGAGGTTTCTTTGCAGAAATCACGTTCGCGCTAACAGGTGCAAGGCCGGTGACACATTTCGCGTGATTTGCTAATTTACATTCAAGCGCGACTTAAAAAAGCCGGTGGGAAAGCCTCTGCCGCTGTGGTTTGCGGGCAACCGCGCTGGCGCGCGACGGATTACAATAAAATAGCCACTCCTTTACATCGGCGTATATCGTTGTCTACTTGGACTGAACCGCACTTCACGTCGCAGCCATTCCACACACTTGCGCCAATCAATATCATTTGCGAACGTCAAAGTCCAGTTCAAAATGGCGACTTCCAGCAGAAGGCAAAACGCTTGCAAAGCACCAGTCGTTGGCACCAACCTCACTGTGCGACTGCTGCTCGTGCTGCGCAATTCGCTTTTCTTTCTGGCGCCTGTTGCAAAACCAAACTCGCACGACTTCTTTCTCCAAGTCACAGTCCTCCGCAATACTGTGCAGATCATCGGAGTTTGGTTTCGGGTTCTAGAGAGACAACAATGCATACTGCAGATTGCAAACCCGACAGCAGAGCAGTGTTCTGAACTCTAACACTGCTTTGGTCCCTGCGGCAAGCTGCGCCATGCAATAAATTTGTGTAAACAACTTTTGTATACATACAACAAAACGGAATTGGACCCATAACAATTAATCAAAATAGAGTAATCGAACTAAAAGACAATGGACATCGCCCAAGAAGGTCCTTACAAGCAACGCACTTCCGTATTGAAGTAAGTGACGATTTAGAACTATAATTGAAGCAGACAGTTCTAGCGTGTCTCTGAAACAGCGCACATTTATGCGAAAAGGCATCATTGAGCATATTACTTCCAGTAGCATTGCCCTAACGCACTTAAAATATGATACGCGTGGCAACAAACACAATGAGGAATTATGTACACGTGCAAAAGATAAAGCCACAGTAACCTGACAAATACTAAGTTTGTAAACTTTAACAAATGAAAAGACAGCCTCCATATCAATCTTATATATCAGCCCAACAAAATCAAAGCATCTTCGATTTAGATACCAACAAAGCTAACCATATTGTGCCCCTGCAATAATGTAACTCATGTTTACATTCACCCAATAGAGTCCAGCTACGTCCAACCCGCGGGCCGTATGCGAGGGTTTTGTTCGGCCAATTTAGATTTTCGCTGTCGTAAAGTATCCTGCATACTGATAACCTGTCCTCATTTTGATAACCTTGAATTTGACATTTTTGATGTAGGTGGTCCTCAGTATCACCTTATCACGTCTGTTACCACTGTACTTAGGATTCTAACACTTTCAGTACATCAGTTCAAGCTAAATTTAGTTTGCTAAGATCAAAGTATGCCCTTCAATGTGAGACCCTCAATAATACGTCATTGACTGTGCGACCCTGGTCAAGACAGTGACATAATTTTTGGCTCAGTAAGCCATTTGGGTTGGACATAGCTGCATTAAACGCTACTCGACTCCCTGAAACAAAAAGCTGTGTTGAACTTAGGTTTATTATAAACCCACAAGCACTACATAGCGATATACGCAGAGAGCAAATTATACTCGATAAAGGTTTCTGCCTCCCTTTGCAGAACAGAACCACTTACTGTTCGTGTTGAACAAGCGCACTGATTCGAACGTTACTTCAAGATTCATTGGGTTCTGCATTCAGCTTCAAGTGTCTTAAAATTTATAAGGTGCCAAAAAATTTTACGACAAACCATCGTCTACACCTGCAAAGATTTGGCGCAAGGTTTCATGAACACACGGGCTCACGTTTCATGTTACACATGTCAGCTACGATCACTCAGTTAGTTAGCTAGCTAGCTAGCTAGCCAATTCGTCGTGGCCAATGAAGTTTCCACTATCGTCTTCTATCAAAAACAAATGCTGCGGATGCGAATAACACGCATCGTTTACACGTTGCACATTCCATAAAGAGCGATTTTCTACGCGCTGTTCCATCAAAGCTAATTTAATACGAAACACTTAAAACTTTCAAAATTTCGCATCTACTTAGCACTGGTGACACACGATGTCTGTTTCACACGGAACGGCTGGCAGGTGAGCGACAACCGATCTGCTAGTTCCGCTTGGGCTGCACACGACCGAGTGCAAAAACAGCTGAGAACTTGGTTCACAGCCATCGAAATACGCCAAGACTTTCACGTTATGCAAAACAACGTCGATGATGACCAAGTAATTCATAATAATGTTGTTTGTGATGGCAAAAGCCCTGGAGTAGAAAATTACGAGCGAAATACAGATCGTATGTTATCATAATATATAGCGAAATATAGTTATCATAGTTCGTATGGGCACGTCTTGGCAAGGAAGAGCAACAGATACAATGGCACGCAATCGACCTTGCAACGCAATTATAAAATTCCCATCGACACCAACATGACGAAGCATCATCTGTGAAAATTAGCTGCGAGCATATTTGAAATGCTGCGAATCAAACTGGCGCAGCAGGTGGGCTTAAAGATTCCTATCTCGAGCATGATATGCAGAGTTGGAACTGACTGGAAAAAACATTTCGCAAAACAAGGAAAGCACGCCGTGTAGAGCAGAACTATTCACACAGCAGAATCTCAAATACTTTTTCAGAGCTAATTTTTACCTGTTCAAACTTTGTATCTAGTATAATCCGCTTTTTCTGATCAATGCTTGTGCGCTTCTTTCTTTTTCTACTTGGTGGAAATTGAGGATCTAACGGTTGGATGACAACAGGACGTCCTGAAATCGTTGCACAGCAGGATTGCTCAGTAAGTACAAACACACTGGTAGTTGACAGCACCAAAACAAAAAGCTGTCGAGTTGAATAGATGTTTGCTACCTAACCAAAACATTATCGCATTCAATTCTATTGCGTGTTTGGAAGTAAAGTGAAAGAAAGCGAAACACTGAAGCGCTAGAGTTAAAAAGGCAGAAAACTCACGCACGCCGCTAGAAAACGAACAAGTCGGCATTGAATGCTTCTGAACGACACAGACTTAAGCCTCTGCGCGACTTGCAAACTACGGAACACACGAGCACAATATTTATTCCTTGCCACTGCAAGTCAATTATGTTGCGAGAAAAGAACACATTGTGTGGCTTAAGAAGTTGTTTACTCGTCAATTAAGAACAGGATAAAAATGTAGGCATTCGATTTCGAGTTATTAACTTGCTGGACAAGCAAGCGTGAGCACTTTGTAACAAGATAAGTTTTCATCTGTCGCAACAGGCCCAAGCTCCTGAGGCGATATCGCGTCACCAGGCAGTTTGAGAAGAAAAGCAAAAGAAAAACAAAATGGCGTTTACGAAACAGGACTGAGATGAAAAGGGACGCGTGCATCTCTACTAGGCGAGGACGCCGCGTCTCCTTAAAGTATCTTGTTGAGACTCAGTACACTCTACTGTGAAATAGGTAATATTGTAAGATTTGAGAGCAGCCCTATAATTACCAACGAGAATTAACGTGGACTGCACCTTCTGCCACGAAAAAACGTAGTCAGCAATGTCCACCTATGTTAAAGTTCAAGCACATAGCGAAAATGGGCTTTTATCAGCTATGTCGTCAATCGCTGCGGCTATCCTAAAAAGCAGCAGGCACACCTGTCTTTCCACTTTTTCCTTGGCTATTCTGTTGCCGGGAATTCTAGACGTCCATGAAAAACACGGCCATAGTGTGGGATCGCGACTGCGTTAACAACTTTTCACACATTTTGCGTGTTGTGGCCCATTGATGCATGTACCATCCGGGGCTTTCATTACCACCAGCTTTACACTTCGACATTGATTATTTTTAGTTACGAAACGATCGAAACTGCCCAAAAAAGATTGAAAACTTTTAAGAAAGCATTGCGGCTTTAGATTGGCATTGCAGTACATCTTTACTGCTGTGCTGCTGGTAGTGCCGTGTAAACCTCTGAAAACATCCCATTCAAGCTACAACTTTCCGTGTTGAATGAAGTAAGATGGCGACGACATTTGACTATGGGGGAAAGAAGTACATTGGCGAACGCTATGCTTTTACCAATACGTCGATCTCTAGAGATGAACTCCGAATCAGAAGTTTACCGACGGACTTCGCAAATCCCGGTGATGTCGCGAGTGAGACTGGGCAATCTGTGCCTTAGTTACAGAAATTTTGACGCTCCAAATATGAATATTCTTTTGGGCACAATAGACCACAAATCATAAGCGCAGTCTCCTGCCAATCTCTAGTAATATTATTTGCCATAACAGCAATGCTGCTTAGAAAAGTTGATCTATTTCTATACTTGAAAAAAGGCAGTTAGCGTTCTACGTTCCTGCAAAGTACAACCACATGTAGTTGCCAATCAGTTTCACTAAGAAACCTGTTTCCGCCAGCGTGCTGCGACAGGATTAAGAAAAGACGGTGTCGCATCATTTTGTTACAGCAAGGTTGTTTCCACTACGGTGCGGGATGCGGGTAACTGCTGTCACATTAGAAATAAACACAAAACCACTGAAACAATGGTCACAAGGTTACATAAAATTAACCTCGGCGTCGATGTGCCGTAGGCTGTACATTCTGGTCGGTTTGTTTACAGGTGCCGAGTGACTTAATGGCGAAAACTCTGGGCCACCAAACACGAGATTCGATGCATTTGGCCGTGGCAGGGATTTTTTACCACTGTGGGTTAAGCAGTGAACAAAAACTTCGAGTCAAACACTGGCATAAAGAGTCAAGGCCGAATATTGTAACAGATGGACTTGTGTTCAAGCGTGCTAGGTTAATTACAGAAACCCTTTGATTGCCGCAGCTGTTAACAACTTTCAGTGATTTTACGAGATGACTCTCTTATTTCAGGCTTTTCCGTGCACCTCTTGAGTAGCCGCCAAGACTCAACTCCTTACTGTGAAATGAACACGACAGACTTACTGCTGCATTTGAATCTGACAAAAACACTTTGCACAATTCTTTGAAAACTTTTTCTGCCTTTGAAGGCTTAGCCGTAGCCACCATCGCTATTAAATGCTGATTAGGACTACCCTACGATTGCATGCACCTACTTTCTATTTCACACAACAGGTAGAAATCACACGACCCCATGACATTGCTAGTAATATGGTTTTAGGTCAGACACAAATATTGGAATAAATGTTGAAAAAACATTTTTCCACAGCCATGTGGACTCAAATGCAAATAATTTCAAACTACTGAATAAACTAAATTTCAACGCTACCTTGCACACAAAATTTGCACCGAAACATATTTTAACCGACTTCTTAAATGCAAAGCAACATAACAAAACTTGCATAGTCTAAAAAATCAATTAAAAAAATAAAAAAACAGCGTTTGGTCCACTCTACACAGACCAGTGGTGCCAGTCCTAGTGTTTTTTTCATTTCATCTCGTGTTCTTTTATGGCTATCTAGTGTTTTTTTATGAGTGAGCTGAATGTAATTAATTGCACAATTTTGTGTAATTGTAACTGTAATTGAGACCTTTTGATTTAGTGCAATTGTAATTTGCTAAAAATTCTACGTAATTAAATCTTCAATTACACAAGACAATATAATCTGTTTTGAGTTAAACCGCTGCGAAGTCACTTGGTCATCTGTTAAAAGTTTCAGTGACCTGTACAAACAAACACAAGCGTTGCTGCTATCTCCCGTTTTCGTTGTCTCTGGCTTACAATGAGTTGCACAATGTCTATTGTTGGCATTGCAACGCATTTTCTGGGCATTTCCACTGTGTGCAAGTTTACTTTTTGTAATCTAGTGTTTTTCTTATGAATCTAGTGTTTTTATCATTAAATTTAGTACTTTTCCGTAACAACAGTGATAACACTGACACAGACCTACGCATCTGCAAACAAACTTGCACCGTTTGCGCATTGCTTTCAATTGTATTGAAATCGAACCAAAACCGCGCCAAGAACAAGAAAAAGCACAGAGCCGGCTACAAAGGTAACTCACATCTTGCTGGAGATTTAAAGTAATATTTTACAGAGAGTTTTCAGTACTTGCAGCATAGCTGATTACGGCACTTACCACTTTTATTGTCCGTCAACACAGCTTTAGTGTCATCCAACCACCTTTGCAGAAGTGGCTTTAGTTTCAACATATTCTTAAAACTGAAACAAATTATTTGATCAGGTTGCTGTGCAAACTTTCAACAATGATTGAGAAAACCCGCAGTCCTTTTAAACTTTCGTGTTAGTCTCAGAAAACACTACAGCAGTCAATGAATGGACTGGTAGTTAAGAAGTAAAACGATGAACTTTGATTAAAACTAGCTGTGAGTGACAGGGGACAACAACGCAAATATTTGCATGTGGAATGTTTTGGAAAACGTACAACAACCAAAACCGCGATTGATTCATTTGGTTAAATATCTACGAAAATGAGAAATCGCAGGTAGCAACCACACTATTAGCCAGGGTTGTAGACTTCCATCATGAATGCTGAGCATGCGGTACTGTATGAAGTAGTGTAATAGACAAAGCAAGTACACAAACATAGATTTAGTGGTGGGGTAGGAGCAAACGAACTTTGACTACGAAGTAAGGATCCAATTTTGATCGAAGCATGCGTCAAAAAACGCTCACAAGCGAAAGAAACAATTCAGATATCCAAGTGAATGTTTAAGCTCTGCTACGGGTCTCAAGCTCTGCTACGGGTAGATTCGGCGCGTTTCTATTCGTACTGTTTGAATAAGGACAGGAAGTTTCAAAGAAATCGCAGCCGAGCGACATCAGCGCGCTGTCTGGTACGCATGAAAAGCATCCAGTTTCGTGCACAGCAGCGTGCATGCTGCATACCGATCCACTTTAACTCGATAAGCAGGAGGTATGCTCGTTCGCCGCCGGGTACAAATTTGCGTGCACGCAGTCAGGTGAAACAAGACGACCGTCTCAAGCGCTCTCGAATCTCTCACCTCAAGTTCAGAGCTTCGAATCGAGAAATAGTGGTCTGGCTGAAGTCATTACCGTAAAGACGACCCATGGCCAGACCTACATCGCCCTGCGTGAAACCCATCTTGATTCTTTTCTGCTTGAATTCTTTTGCGAAAACCTCAAGCTGTTCCAACTGTTCAGCTTCCTCCTGGCAAGTGAATATGCACAAAGAAAGCTAGGTGACGTTTTGAACAACACTAAATATCGCCAGGCGGCTTCAATGTTTTTGACAATGTTATTATAGATTTCCCCGAAAACGCATGCTGCTGATGCCCTGAAGTGAGCTGCACAGCCCAGCACAAGACCCGAAAAAATGAAAACACGCTGAAACGTTATATGGACACAGCGCAAAAACTCCACGTTGGCAATCGGATCTGTACTGTTGCTTTTGTTTTCAAGCAAGAAATGCGTAATTCCATTAGTTGAAATTACGTTTCTTGCTAATTTCACCACGAAGTTTCCTATCCTGTTAGCCGCTATACTTTAGTACCAAGTTCCGCCGAAATAGATGCTACAGTTCCTTACGAACCAGAACCACACCTCAGCAAACATGAGAATATTCTAACAATATTCCTTAATGTATTGTTCTGACTAAAATTATATCTTTGAAAACTTCCGCAAAAACCTTACGAAGTTGATAACAGTAGTTCCCTAGAAAGGAGCTATATTTGGAGTTTTTAGCATCAAACAAGAGCTGTAGACAAAAGCGCTAAATGGAAAGTACCTGAGCTTACAAAACTTTGCTCTTCCAACAAAACGTGCACGTAAATAAGAAATAAGCTCGTCAAGCTCAGTATGGCAATCCTCAGCTTAACAGTGGCCAAAAAAAACTGTTCGTTGAATGCAAAAAAGTAGAAAAAAATCGGCCGTGGACACACCAACGAACACATGTCCAGTTGAAGGCTGGCTTGATGACCACAACGAAGCGGGCACACATGTGCATTTGTTTGGTACAGCTCTCCTACATACTTTATTTTCCTTTCTATTTTATTCTAAACGGCAACCACAAACCTTCCCGATTTAAAATTATCTTCAAAAACAGAGGTTCTTACGCTTTTTCAGTCGCACCCCCTTTGGCGTTGGACATTGATACTCGCGCCGCACCTACCCTCACAATCACACACAAAAAATTAGAACAACATTTTATTTGCTATTATACCAATTTAACAATATGCCGCTATCATAGCGAACTTTTCACGTCCCCAAGGGGGCGTGCCACCAGACTAAGAACCTGGTTTCTAAAGCAATCCCGTACAGATAAAATACCTTTCATTTTATTCTCACATATCTTCGCACAGAACGCTATTTCCTCCTACGACCGCGCGCCCTTTATAGCAGTGAAGTTAAAAACTAATACCTGTCCCTTTTTGAAAACACCAGTATCTGGATTATCGGAACTACATTAACCCACCCCCAATTCCATCAACGTAAGCGCGAAAACCTTCAAAAATACAAGGGTGCAAATCGCAGACACAGCAGAACCTTACCTCACTTTCAACCCTCGACAACAGATTTCATGCAGACGCGTATGCTATTCATTCAAACGTTCAATAATTTTATGCGTAACTTTCTCTGTCGAGCAATGCCAACAACGGAAATACAAAATTTTTACAAGCAACTATCATACTGCCATACAGCTACGTAATTTCACTCACTATCCGACGTAACACCGCATGCGTACTCAATGACCTTCACATCTCTCGTTGCAAAGCACACATTTCATAAGCTGCATATTGTGTGGGGAAATAAATTTATCGCTAATTTGCTTCTCACGAAGGTAGGTATACAACATTTCTGATGCTGCCAACAAAACTAAGAAGCGAAATTATATAGCTGAGTTAAGCGGGATAAAACAAGCACCATACCTTTGCAAAACCAATTTTTACAAACCCACGTACGTATCATTGCTCTACTTCAGTGCATCAACGTGCATCTGGAAACTGATACGCGTCAAAACGGGTACGCGGCTTTTCGCACTGGGCCGTTTCTGTCACGGGACATTTTGGTCTGGCCGTTTCGGTGTGGGGACATTTCAGTCACGACATTTCTGCACATAAACAACTGATTACCTTTGTTTATTGAAATGATTATATTGGCAGGTGAAATGTCAAGTCAGCTGGTGTTATACAAACTCTCTTTTGAGTAACACTGATTGCGATTAAATTTGAATTGCAATCATGAGTTTGAAGTATTTGTATTTAATTATAATTTAATCATTATGTCGATAATGATTAAATTTGCTTGTTGATGAAAATGAAAAATCCTGTGTTGATGCTGATTAACTGTTGGATGTTGCATCATGATTGTAGTTTTTTTAAATAAAACCTTTCGTTGATTTAAGTAAGTTTGCATTTGAAAGTGAACATGTAAGATTTCTGCAAGATTTCGTAGTCTGACCGAAATCTCTCGAGACCGAAACGGCCAGACCGAAAAGTCCTGTTCCGCGCCAAACCACGTATGGCGAATAAAATTCGGTAAGATCAGAAACATATCCCATAAACGTTTAGAAAGTGCCTATTTAAATTTTTAAATGTGATACTAAGAAGTTTATCTTAACTTCCACGAAACCATGTCGCATTTTAAGGACAAGATACGCAAAGCACTTATCTGTAGTGGCATTTTCAGGTTATTTTTATACGTTTCAAAAAGCACTTAAAATTTGTGAAAACAAAAACACGTTCCAAGGGGTGAAAACGAAAACACGTTCCAAGGGGTGCAAACAAAGGTCTTTGGGCTGGAAGCGACTTTTCAAAAGGTAACACAAGCTTTGAAATCCCAAACAAAGAATAAAAGAAGCAATAAGATTATTGGCAAATGAGCACAAACCAAGATT
>Ga0210059_1005336_pt1 | contig 20695 bp, 12 predicted proteins | sample Ectturendosymbi2_FD_188042 | JGI IMG/M metagenome (GOLD analysis project Ga0210059, IMG submission 188042) | Ecteinascidia turbinata endosymbiont from Florida, USA - Sample 2 (SPAdes) (version 2) | ecosystem: Host-associated > Tunicates > Ascidians > Unclassified | place: Key West, Florida...
AATTACACAAAAAACGCGGCCCGTCAATTACTCGAGGCCTAGTCACCGCAATTAATACAATAAGGGAAAAACGTAACGCCAGGGTTACAGGCAAGCAAAGACACGCAACGATTCTGCGAACGTTACAACGTTTCTTTAAAGAGAGAGAGTCAGTATACGGCGGTAGGTAACATACCGCAAGTTGCAGACAACGCGATTTGGTATTTTCATGTTCAAGCCATAATATTACAAAGTAAGGTGATTCAACATCGTAGTGACGGACACAAAAAATATTTTTGACATATGCTAAAACACCACGATCATACCGATTGCGATCTAAGCGAAAAGAATCAGAGTTCGACATTAACGCGAACAGGGTTGCGATCATCAAAACAAAATAATAAAAACCTCAGAAAAAACTAACCTTTTTCCTTTGTGAAATGAATGGTGGCTGCTGTTTATGCAAAGTGTTTCGATTGAGCGATATTTTGAAAACTGAACTCTACTAGAGCAGGGTTAAAATGTCTCTCAATTTGCAGAATTTCTGATCTTTGTTTGATAGCCGTTAAGCAATGGTGTGAAGCCGCTGAGCAATGGTGTACAGACTTGAGCAATGGTGTAGATCACCAAGCCCCAACGCATTTTTTTCTTTTTTGGTTGCTCATTAACTTGTCCTGTAAACATATGTGCGTACGAAAGGATAGTGTTACCTGTTTTTTTAAAGAAAATATTAGGTATCCGGTATGGACCCGTTGGGACCCGATTTTCTCTGATTCTGGGAACCCGATTATAATTTTCTCTAATTCTAAGGACCCGATTTTCAATTCTACGGACCTAAATCGGGTTCCTGAAACACCTGAAAAGAAACCCTGGTGATATACAGTACAAGGTGTTCCAAAAATTTGTTGTCAGCATGGAATCTAATCACCTAAACATTTCTTTTCAAATGATAGCACTTGTAGAAACAACTCAATGTTTTATTTTTAATGTGTTATGGATTTACATTTTCGGGTAGATAAATGCTATCCACGTCAATAGAAAAAGTGTTTTGTGTGGTAGAGTATCGAACGAGGTCGAACAAAATGCATTTGTAAAAGAATTCCACAAAACCAATCGCAGCACAGGTTTGGAAATACAGTAGAAGACCATTGAAATGAAATTTTGCGTTTTGGGCCAGAGGTCTATGAATCTTAAAAGGTAGTCGAGAAACTTTGAGAAGCAATTGTGCGAAGCCCAAAAATTACATGAAAAGAACCATCTGGGAATCATGAAAATTTTGAAATTGCCTACGAGTTTAACAAACGTGTACGTTTGAATTCATCAGCGTCATTTTCATGAATAAATCTTGTTCTACGAAGCATGGATCCGGTCCAATATCATACGCCTAGAATTTCTAGTTATTCAGGCTTATACATCTCAAATGATGGCAAATGTTTTGAAAACCTTGCTTATCAAAAATTCTTTAAAAAATACCTATGTTTGCTTCCATTTTCAAGCGGTTTAGAATCAAATCTACTCGATAAAAGTTTTGGTACGACTCTAATGAAGTTGGAACAAACATTTGTCAAGCTATAAAATATTCATTGACTTTCGCTGCTGACGTTACTTACTGTTCTACGAGACGTGCTATTTGATTATCTGCAATAAACTAGCTGCTTAACGACCTTAAGCACCACGACAAGGTTGGTCACAAAGGAAAACTCTTACATTAAAATACAATTTTAAAAATTTTACGAACAAAACTAAATTTTATAGCGCAATCAAACCAGAAATTCAATTGACATTGAGTCTACCGCACTGGGTTACTTAATTTTTGAACAAAGAAAACTTATTTGAAATGTTTGAAGCAGAACCGTCTCGTAAACGAACGGATTTGAAGAAAACACGCTGTAAAGTTAGTGCCACTTCACTTGAATACAAGCTGCCATTCTGTACACGAAGCATGCAATAAAAGATTTAATAAAGAGCTTCCTGTAAAACACCCACTGTATAGCTTTCAAGAAACCTTCAACTTTTATTCGATCAAAACATCGTTTCACTCGTCTGCTTATTTTCTACAATCGTTTCTTTTTCAGAGGTTATTATTATAAGTGCCCTAATTTTTAAACCGACGTACACACTCATAGCAGACGAGTACACAACAGACCATTTCGTAATCGACCATTCATAAGGGCTTGCGTTCATAACAGATGTGTTCAACTTTAAAAACTTTAAAGAAGTCTGTTTATCAAATTGAAAGCTCACGAGACAATAGCGAATGTAGATGACGATTCATCTCTTCAGTAAAACACGAATTGCCGTTTTCTGCAGGGCTGCGAAGCAACTCCTACTGATAATACTCTTTACGGTAACCATGCCAATACCACAGAATATTCTTGAATGGAAGCTTTTTGTAATAAGCACTTTTCCAAGGGTGTCACATATTCTACCTCCACGTGGGCGAAAAAATTCTATATTCGCTGCTTGCACCCACCAATTCAGGGATGTGGCAGGAACTATTTCTGTCAAAGCAGCACGGAATACTTTTAGAACAGCTTCACATGAACACGCAGCATGAACGAGTCATGCGTTATTTTTCCTTAGCTGCTGTAGTTCAGACGCTTCTCGTTTTACGACGCACTGTGTTTATGACGTTTAGAGTTCACGAACGGGCTCGCAAAAGGTGCGAAAGCCACGAGTTTCAGAATACGATGCTTGATGCGTAAAATTTCACTTAAATGATCTTTTTACATGTCCTTCATGTGTTGTACTTAGAGTGACACACACCGATTTTGATAAAGCCACCTAACGTGCGTATCGAGCAGTATGGCATACCATAAAAATTCGGTTTAGGACAAAAACCGCGTTACCACTTCTTCTGACAATGAGACTCTGCGGTAAATTCATCGTTTTTGCACGATCCACAACGCGTAAGCTTAAAATGCACAAATCTCCTTTTTTCCTATAGATGCGTTGCAGAAACGTGGATTAATGTATCATTGCACAAAACCGCAAATTGTGGAAGTATCCAGTTAGGACGTTCTCATGGCTGAGCAATGTATCGTGTCAGAGAACCTCTTGAGCAGAAAAAAAGAACCGAAACCGTTTGTGAGTGTCAAACGTGTAACAAGCAGTGTTTCAAATGCATCAACACCGTCGCAGACAGAACTTACACCATCAAGGTGCAAGGAGACACCACAAAAATGATCTGTTGCAGACAGAACTGCGAAAACTCTACATCCACCCTTCGACTTGCTTGAAGCAGGCCAGCATTAACCATTAGGCTCAATAAGCACGATACTTACCCCATCAGGGTGCAAGAAGACACCATAAAATTGTTTTTGTATGAAATATTTCATAAGCGTAGAAAATTTCTAAAAATTAACTTTTGTGTGCGTAAATGCAGGCTCTTAATGGGAAACTTGCGCCAATGCAAGCTAGTGAACGACTTAACCATATAAGGGAGCAAATAAATTTTTTTAGAAACCCGCTGAACTCGTTGCCCATGAATGCAATGCTTAAAACAAACCTTTAAATTAAATTACAACTTGCAGTTCCTCTAACTTCAAGCTACTTAACGTTGTCACAGTACCGATGTGTATTATTCCTTCACTTGGACTTCTACATCGCAAGCAAGCGCACATCTCACAGTACAAAAAAACACACGCTAACTCATTGGTTCCCAACCAGGGAGGAATTCCTCGCTAGGGAGTAATTTCATGAGTTCAAGGAGGAATTTCCACTTTACAGCTAAGTTACCTCTTCATCAGGCTCGTAACCAGCTTGGGACACAAGGGGGTGAAGTATTTTCTGAAAAGGGCCCAAATTTTTTGAACTATGTCCAATACGTTTTTCCAGTGGGGGGGCGAAAAGTCTTTTTAGGGGAGGTTTCGCCCGCCTGCACCCTCCTAGTTACGTGCCTTCTCTTCATTGCAAGTGTTGCATTTCCTTTTCAAGTTGACATTGGCTCTTTCAATTAGTTACATTACTTTATATTTGTAACTATTACACGTTTTTGTTGACAAACTTTAGTGCCATTATTTGGAAACAAATAGTTTTTGTCACATTTTTGTCAATGAAGTTATCGTCGTCATTAAAGCCCATTTTTCAAGTTGTTGCCTAGGTCCCCAAATAGGGGACATAATACGGCATGGCTCTCATGCAGATTTCCAATAAGCAAAGGTTACTGGCGCAATTTTGTGCTTTATCGTGTCAATTCTATGCCTGCCACGAGCGATTCTTCGGAGTGTACGTGTGTTTGTTTTGTTAATAATAAAAATTTTTCAACAAGTTGCTTTTTTGTGGTCACATACGTTTGAGAAGAATTTCTGATTTCTTTTAAATCCTGCTTCTGATCCCAAAACGTGTCAGTACGCCTGGGCAATGGTAAGAATGCAAAAGACAAAAGGCTAGGATTATTAGCGCTTTTTTGAGAAGTTACCTGATCAGTGTGAAAAGACAGCAACTGAAGCCTCGCTACCTGATATACATTTAAGGTAGTGGATCCTACTAACAGTCTGTGGCATCTCCTAAGTCGCACAACACTCACACTTTACTTGTACTGCACGCACTGCACTCTTCCTGATTTTCATGGTTGCACCAAACTGGAGTCTCAGTAGAAATGCCCACCACCGCATATAGCCAGTGTTCCCTCCAAGGTGCACAACTGCGCAATTGCGCAGTGCCACCTTCTCGGGCGTTTCCAACAATCCTGATTTAATACTGTGTGTATGTATATACTGTATATATGTCGCATAGCACTTTTGACGCTTCGAGCACTTCACTGATTTTGTGTCTGCATGGTTGTGCAATTGCCTGCACTTAGTGCGCAACAAAAGTGGCATTTGCTCAGCGTAGAATTTTATTAGAGGAACAATGTCTATAACCATCAAAATGTATTCCAGACTGCTTATTGCCTGTACTGAATTCGGCCATGGTGGTTGTTGGTAGGCCAGGCTGCATAAACTCTAACCTGCCATAGAGCTCTTCGCAATGTGAACTTGCCGAGTGCGTGGCGTATTGTTGTAGGCCGCGCGCAACTAAAGCTGGGACGTCTTGAAAAATGTTCTTTGTGGCCTGCCCAGACTCGTTATCTGGATGGGTGCAAGTAAGAGTTTCACGAGCGTTGTTGCTGCTGCCATTGGCCTGGCACCAGTCCAGCATTCACTGCGAAAGAAGTCACGTAGCCCTATGCATAGAGTACGCAAAAAAGCAGGGTTGCAGATCCGGAGCCCGGAGCCGGAGCTCAAATTAAAATCAGATGTAGTCGGAGCTGGAGCTCAGTTTAAAATAGACTGGAGCTGGAGCTATAACCATTTGAGAAGTAGTTACGAGTTACGACACCAGATTGCAACAATGGATCTGCAAACTTTGATGCTTCCTTGGTTTAATGATCACTAAGGTTGTGGCGTTGTAGCTAGCAGGGTTGTTGTTACTTACGAAAAAATGGTTCTCAAACACTCTTCTAAGAGCCGCATGCACCTCCCAAGCATCCTTTGTGCGGCTCTTAGCAGTCTTTCTGTAACGCCTCTGTTGTTTTTTTTTTAAACGTCGTTGTTGCAATAAATATAACGTGTCAAGTAACTTGTGTTAAAAATTTTCAGTGCGGCTCTCTAACATAATTGTAGGTCTGGATTTGACTCCCTTCAGCGAAATGGTTGAGAAACCACTGTTGTGGAAGCAAAAAAAACGTTAACTGCCATAACATCTTACTTTCTAGTCACAATGATCAAACTGGGTCTGTGGTAGTGTAGCGATCTGAAAAGAACTGGGCTACATTGAGTAGGTATATCATATAATACCCATAGCTCTTGTGGCTGTGTAATCATGGTGTTAGCAGCGAGTATGATTAAAATATGATACCATTGCGGATTTTAAGCGTGAAATACGCGGTACCCCTTTGTAAAATAGGAATTTTTACGAAAAACCATTAGGCTCACGAGCAAGGCATACTAGAATACTGGCAAAATTCTCCAGGAATCTTTACGTTTACTAGCAGCAGCATAACATGAAAGTTATAACTAATTGGTAGCGATCTATAGCGTTGTTTTGCATAGAAGTGCATTTTCCGGAGGGCATGAATAAGAAATGCAGACAAATCAAATGTGGACTTTTCTTGAAGTTCTCATCTGTGGAAACAAAGTTAGTGTTTTCAGCACGGCAACCAGTCTTATTTTCTCCTAAGCTTTGCAGGTTAAATTGTGCTTCACTTTGTGATTTATCACTGCCTATTAAGAATGCTATAGATAAGATTTAAGAAGTCTTCAGCTATTTTAAAAAAGTAAAATCTGATTTTCGTGCTAGAAGTTATACTATTTCTTATATAACAAAGGGATTTTAAACACATCTTTGCATTTGTGTTTATGCAAATGTCTGCACGTTACAAAGAACACATGCGAGAGGTAATCAACTATGTGTCTTGAAATAAAGTAAGGTCCTCAGGCATTAACACTAAAACCAGCGACTGCCTTCCCAGAAGTTGGTTATATTAACGTTACCTTGAGTTACGTATTCGCTAGTAACTATTCTCCGAATTGTCTTAACCCGTGGTTGTTGTTTTTATGCGGATTTCCTCATCGTTAAGAGTGCTGCAGGTAAAAAACTACCAGATTAAATAACTGAAAGGAGTTTGATGTATTCATTTAGTTTTGTGTACTTGATACAATCCATTTTCCATTCAACTTGAAGCATACCAAGACAATTGAAAATTGTAATGTGTGAAAACGAACAGAAGCCGAAGCTGGAACCGGAGTCTGAGTCATGAAAAGAGAGCTCCGGAGCCGGAGCCACACTTATGAAAACTAATAGCTCCGGAGATGTAGCCGGAGTTATGAAAAGACGAGCTCCGGAACAGGAGCCGGAGCTGTGTCATTTTTACGACGGCTCCACAACCCTGCGAAAAGGGAGACGGCAGACTAATTGATGACATTCCTAAACAAGTTCAAGGTGAGTTAAAGCGAAATGTTCTTCTTTTCATATTGCTCTATGAATTAGGGTAATACGGGTTGCAATTAGCGGCCCGCGGCCACATTGGCCCGGGGCCACATCAGGAACAGTAAATCCTTGCCCTGAAGCTATCTCTAAGTGAGACCTGCTTATATTTCCATCGACTTGCTACTGTTTCCATTAGAATGTACGGCCCTCCGCTAAACGTGGTCGTCTCAAAGTGGCCTCCGCGCCAAATGAAATGCCCACCACTGGGGTACTACACACAGTAATCTGATGTTAACGACACTGACTGCAGTGGCAACACTCCATAGAGGGCAGAAACGAATTGAACGACTAGCTTATCAGTTTTGAGATGGAAGCAAACTTGCAAACAACAATAATATCAAAATTAGAAACTAATGCTTACAATATGAAAAGCGCTTTCAACGTCAAAATTACATGAACATGAAACACCAAAAAAAATTCTGAAAACATAAAATCTGATGCAACGCCATCAGAAGCGGCGCCTCTGCGTTCACTTCCTCAGTCGCTCGCATGGCCATGGCCACATTACTGCAGTAGGCATAGTGAACGTACGAAGTTCGCCAACCATGAAAATAAATATTTGTGCTGGTAGTCAACGTTTCTGCAATTCAGTGTTACGTGAACAACGCGTACTTTTCGCCACCGGCCTCGCCTGCGCGTTGCTAGTGTTCATGTTATCGGTTGTGCAGCGGCGATGCACCCTTCTGCCAGTGTCAGTTGTTTGCGTTTTAATAATGCTTCTGTGTTACAGCTTAGTTGATTTTCTTTGTTTATTAAAGCTTTCGATAAAATTGGTTCCCAGTTCAGTTTAATGTTCATCCGCTATAAACCATGAACAACGCTCAGCATGACAAGTCGGAAAAGCATATGAAGTGTGCTGGAAGTTTTATCGGTGCTTTCTCATCAACACACAAACTTGTTTGAGATTATAAAATGGGTGTTAAATTATTTTTTTACTCATACAATCCAATTATCCAAAGATTAGAATATCAGCTGGTGTGTTCTGACAAACCAACTGTCAGCAGTGCAAAGTAAATTTACGTCGATTTCTGTCAGAATAATACTAAAGACATGATTACTAATTCGGCATGGAATGAAATTGAGTGCGTTTCCTCATTTGCTCGCATGCCACATTACTGCAGTTGGTGGCTTGGCGCGTGTAGCATGCACGAACTTAAACAACCATGAAGAGAAATATTTTTGATAACAGTCAACCAGCGTTCGTTGTTGCTTGATCAACAATTTGCGCCACGGGTCGTCTGCTCGTTGGTAACGTTGAAATTTCTGTTGGTGTGAACAGTTTTTGTTGGTTGTGCGATCGTGATGCACTATTGTGTCAGTGTCAGTTGTTTACTTTTTTGATACTGGTTTTGTGTTGAGGTTTTAGTTGGTTTTCTTTCTTAACAAAGGTGCTGTTAGGGTTTATTCGATTCCCAGATTATTTCATTATTCATCCATAATAAAATACGAACAACGATCACCATGACAAGTCGGAAAATCATACGAAGTGTGTTGGAAGTTCTTATCGGTGTTTTCTCAGCACATATAACTTTTTTGAGATTATCAAATGGGTGTCAAGTCAGTTCTCGGTGAAGGACCGGCAAGCTTTATTCAACCGTTATAAATGTTCACAGGCTTTGCGGTGCCTCCTACATCGGGCAAAAGCAACGCAATTTAATAAATCGTACAGAAGAAAACAACGTCACTAAACTAGTCAGTCTGCAGACGCTTGCAAGCTAACCCAGATCATCGGGTTGACTTTTGCAAGCCCGAGGTCATTGGTAGTGGCAACAACTGGCGGCAGCTGCAGATTCTTGAATCTGTGCTGATTCAAGAACACAAACCAGAGCTGAACGCAAACATCCCATCGATGCGTTTATGCATTTTTAGCCTGTAAAAGAGCTTCATGTCTCATCCATCACGTCACGCGACACCACCATCGGCATGTATCCAGCCGAGTCACGTGACTACCTGTGCTTCGCGCCGCTACGTCACTGCCATAACAGTTTTCGGCGTTTTTCATTTTTCACAGCGCTTTTTTTCCTGACTGACGCTAAGAACTTGCAGCAGGATCCCTGCAGTTCATTTGCAATGCACTGATAATGGCAGCAAAAGTAACTGAAACATCTGCAAATGCTTGCATCTTTTTCTTTGCCCGTTATTTTCATTATAAGGATTTCAACCAGTTCTTACTTTACACAATCCAAAGTTTTAAAACATCAGTACATTCTATAGTGGATTTAACTTTTCGCATTATGACTTGCCGTTTCCTATTCTCTATTGTATCCCGCACGTGAGGATTTCGTGTGTGCGCGCTCCACTGCGTCCGCGCAATCACCTCGACTATGCATTGCATTCGGTTTTGTCCATCGGCGTGGCCACCACGCTTTCAGTGAGTCAGGTTTTGTATCGCTAGCGCACGGACCACGTTGGCTGTTTCTGCTGTCGCGCCAACGTAAAGCTTTTCTGCTGCTGCTAATCAGAAGCCTTTTGTAAATAAAGATTTGTACACCAGGAAATCTGTGAAACGAACTATCAAGGAGGTGAGAGCCAAATGCCTTGCTTCGGCTTGGCAACTTAAAATATCAGGCAGTTTTAGTCGGGAGTTAGAACAGTACTCATACAACGACTAGGCTGTCTCGTTGGTAGCGTTTGGGGAAACCAGCATCTCTGTATGCAACGACAGCATTCCTCGCAAGCAACTTCTACGCTGGGCAAAACCCCAAGCATCAACATAGGTTCCTACGACGGGAAACACTACAATGGTTCCCAAACCAAGGAAACCCTACAATTCTGACAAACCAACTTGCAGCAATGCAAAACAAATTTACGACGACTTTCGGTCAGAATAATGCAAAAGAATTTATTTCTAATTCGGAAACAAACGAAATTGAAAAACTGCTTTTAAAAAGTGTATATGAACGTGCTGCATCAAAATGTTTTTAAGAACATGTCAAATGATGAATGATACCTCAGCGCTGGTGAATAAAAGATATTCTCATAACATGGAACATTTCGGAAATTTCGTTTGTAGTATGCGAATAATCCTTATGATTGGCAACTCATGTCTTGGTCTAACTTGCATAATTAAATGTTTTGTGGTTTATCTTTGTTGTGCAACGTTAAGGTGGGAAAGCCTTCACGCTGACAAACACTGCTTTCACAATAATGCTCATGTTTTGAAACATGTTGATTGAGACCTTGTCAGCCACTTGTAGCAACAGGTTAAATTGAAGAAGTGTTTACTTTGGTAAGATGCATTGAACGCCCTTTGCTTTATGACAGAAAGATTGCTTGGTACTCACTTGAAGCTATACCAATGACGAATAAAACATCACTGCAAATCATGACGTATTTGAGTAAGCATCAAGCAGATAGCGTCAAGTGCTTCCATACGTTAGGACTTTAATTTTCCTTGAGGATCAACTGTGCCTTTATCATCCTTTCCCCAACTACCACGAAAACCCGTTTGACTATAGTAAGCTTGATATTTCTATATTCAGTGTGGTATGCTCCAATAACTTCCTGTGTGTAAGGTTCATTCAAATAGTTACGTACACAACTACGCTTGAAAACTTTGTTTAACGTGCACAAGGGTTAGTGCGTAACTTAGAAAACATTTTCCGTGCAATAAGCTTTGACATTACCATTCATTAGATTTCGTGTTTCAGATTTTATGGCTTTTCGCTATATTCATCTGCCGCATGATTCCCCTTTCCCTCTCGTTACTGTGTGGAAAACTTTGTTCCTCAGTTCACTTTACTCTTTGAAATGCCCCTGTGCTTGAATCCAACAGACTTTCTTCTCTCCTACAAACCAATATACCCTAGCATTTCCAAATGTCAGACTAAGGATTTGTTCAATGCCATTCGTAAAACACAAAGGAATGATAGAGAAAGAATAAAATACGCTTCGCAAGACAAATTTTATTACCTAATTTTGCTTGAATTTAGCATGCATGCAAAATAATGGGCAAAAACAAAGACTGAACTGTTTTCTACGTTTTCAGTTAGCTTCATTTCACTGTTCTTTTTAATGGGTCTGTGTTGATCAAGTGTAATGACAATATTCTCTTTAGAACATGAATTTTGATAGGGGTGCAGGCGTAGTTTTATATGATTCTGCAGAAATTCAGAAAATGTAACTATTCAAAAAGAATTAAATAAAAAAATTCCGAAACTAATGTGTGTGTTCTTCAGCCACCCGCTACAATTTCATGAATCGCCGAAATTCCCAGTATTACTTATCAAAAACAGTACCCACCCCCTGTCAGTAATCAATTCCCATCTGACATCCGTACGTTGTATGCTTCGCTTCGCCCACATCCAGTTGAAAATCACCAAAACAATCACCGTGTTTCTGTATGCGGCAATATATAGACCGAACCAGTGGCGGACTTACGGTTGGGGGGAGCCGAGGCAAGGCTGAAAAGGGGTCTCTGCTGACGCCATCATATTAAGCCAACCGTGACAAGACCCTTTTATTGGGATTTCGTAGGCAATGCATATGGTGTGAAACCAGGGCCTCTTTTTTACATTCGTTCACGCTGAATTTCGAGAAGCTTCATTGTGTGACAGTGAAAAAAATTATCATTTGGTATAAATTTTTGCTTTTACTTGACAGAGCTTTTTAAAAACTTTCTGAAACAAATTTTAACTCACAGATTTTCGAGGTATTGAAGTTGGTTTGAAGCTTTTCTCTACTTACACATCGCAGACATGCTGTTGGGGTCCCTTTGAAAGCAGAGTACTTACACATTACAGTGGCGGTTGGGGACCATTTGAAAGCAGAGTACTTGGTTACGATCTGCTTCGGAGTATATGATGTGAGTGTATAATAACTTGTTCACCAAAAATGAGGGAAATGTGGGCGCGAGACACTTCGAGGGGGCCCAAGGCAAGTGCCTCTCTTGTGCCTCTCCCCTTAAACTCACCACTGGACCGAACTGCGCATATTGCTTCACTACAATGTTCGCTTCACAGTTCGAAAAAGGTAGGGTATTCGAGGAATCTGCCTGCCGTGCTGCGCCTTCATAACGCTACGAAGATTCTACTGCATGTATCCACAGTTCAGTGGCAATGTACCACACGGACGAAGCAATTAAATCTGTTAGCAAAGTGTTTTACTGCGAAATCGATTTCGCGTCAATTACACATTTTCAATCCTGTAAATTGCAAGCAAAAACTGACAGGTAAAATGATGAAACACCAAATGAAAGCAAGGCCTAACCAATTATTCTAACTGCAGTTTGAAACATACGCTATGACTCAAAAATTAGAGAAACACATGGACGGTAGTTTGAGAGTTTCTTGCTATGCAGTTTTTTTGCAACTGCTTCCTTAGAGAATACCTGTTTTAAAATCAAAGTGCCGGTACTTGACCGGTGATGAGCAAATTGTAACAGAGTGCTACCTTCCCAATGTTCTTGCTTTCGGATCAAGAATAGAAATTCCAAAATTACTAATATCCGATTCCCAGTACTTTGAATCATTCTACTACAACACGACCTCCAACAGCGCCGTTCATAACAGTCAGTGAAGTGTCACTTGTTATTTGGTAAGTTATGCTTCAAAATTTAAGTTTTCTTTTCTGGTTTACAAGCTTTCAAGGCGCACTTTAATGACTTAGTTTAAAAAGGTCGATGTCTGCAAATGCAAAAACACATTTCAATGAAGTTGTACAAAACAATCTTTTTGCACAAAAAGCACTACTTTCAACTGAAGCCAAAACAGTAGCCACTTATCAATATCTCCACATTATTTCTTTAATGATCCACTTTCATTCGGAGGCAAGTATAGTGAATCGATATCTTGCAAAATAGATAATAAGCATCACCAAAAATCAATGTGCATTTGATATTCCCAACAAAGAGCGGCGAATGGCACACTGTGTTGTTGCAGTGCCGTAATGCATCTGCTCTTTTCACATTACGAAGATTTACAGTAAATACCTGCAGAAGACATTTCCCAAAAAGCACACCAAGGATGTTTCTAAGTGCCAAACTCATTGTCAATCCGAAATGTACTTTTTTCAACAACAAAATTGCCGTAGAAAGATGAAAATTGAAATCAAGAGCAACAATAACAATAATGCACAATATTAGACACTAGCGCCCCAGAGTTTTTCTTTTTCGTTAAAACGCGTGTTTTATGAAATGGTCTGCTCTTGGCGTTGTACACAAGCGTCAAATACGTCAATGGGAGTGTTGCTCACACGCCTTTTTGATTGCAAAAATCATCAACTGTCTTAGTCAAACAACATCAAATTGCCAACAGAAATCGCTGCAAGGGCTTCCAATGCCACTTGGTCAACACCAATTCAGTGCAACGAAACGGACAGCCAAACTACGCACTTAAATGCATGTGAATCCTATCTCAGTGCACTTTAAGTCATGGACTACATTTTAGCCTGTTCAAAGCAAGAATATCATGTTTACGTAAACAACTCAAAAAATTGTTGTGATAAAGAAAAACACAGTGAGAGCCGAAGGACAAGCCATTTTCAGCGATCACAAATCAAAGACATCTCAGGTAGAAGGGTATGGTTACTAACATAAATGGTAGTGTAATCTCCTACAATGCACTAACGAGACAACTGAGCAACAAAACATTGCAGAGAAATTAAAGTGTAATTGTATGTGGTAATATTTCAGTTATATCCTTTTGGGATAATCAGATGCAGATGAAATACTGCTGGAAAAGGGAGGGTTGGAATTTGACAGTTTTTGGAAAAAGTAGGTTAGATACGGGAATGAAAAAATATACATATAGTTGTTGCAGCAATGGCCAAAAAGTAATTGAGCAGTTCTTATCTTCGCAGGGCTTAAACGTTTACCATAGTTCATTATTCCTGATTGTATTTATCGTAAGCTTCCGTGAATTGTTGAATGAGAGTAGTTTTTGTCTGTTCGTCAGCAAAGCAGGAGCGAAGAGCATTCAAGTTCTGCAAACAAAGACACATCACGTTGATTTATGTATGAGCACAAAAATAGTTCTCTGATCATCATGAATTTCCAAAATTGTTTTACGATACTACGAGCCATTGCTCAAATTGAAATCACGAGTGATTTGAATATCACGAGAAAAAACGCTTCCATTGACCAATGAAGTCCTCGCGCTCGACAGCCTAAAAATTTGCTTTCATCAATACAGCTAGGTATTCTGCAATAGTCCATCAATGTTTTAGTTCATGTTTTACACTACTGCAATTGCAGAAGAGCAACGAGCCAGCTTCGAGTATGGCGGTTTTAGGTTTCGAAACAACCCAGGCAAGTTTATAACTTCAATAATCCAGCCAAGAGTAATTTTGCTGCTTTGTCGGTAATTCCGATTTATCTTATTTTAAACAATCTTGACCAGGCAGTCGTTCTATATTTTATCCTTTTTTGTTTCTATCTATCAACCTGCCGCAATATCAATTCATAGACCAACGAATCTATCCCTCAACCCACAAATTCATCAATCTATCAATCCACGAAACCATAAGTGCAATAGTTTACCAAGTCAATTTATGTATCCATCCTCATTTCTTGGCATATTTTCTATTAACTTAACATTTAAAATTGTGAGTGCCTTTTGCCACAAGCAAAGTGAATTTTTTCAATCTTACCAATGCTTGCAACTGCTTGTCAGAAAAACCAAATTCTCTTTCAGCAAGGTCATAATCGTGGTCCAGAGTTGAAACTTGGAGACCGGGACAATCTGAACTAAGTGAGAAATTAACTTCGTCTTTCATTAACCTGAAACATTTTCAGAATGCCATTTAATCGATTTTAGCAGACACTTTTATGCAAAGCAGATCTTAGCCGCTTTGTAAAATGGTCTGTCGGTAAAAACAACAATACAAAACGCAGAATCAAGCAAATGCACTGGTTGCAAGAACATGATAGTCTATGGCAAAGCAAACGTTTTTGAAACTAACACAGTTTTCCTAAAACGACCAGATAGATTTTGTGCACATATGCGTTTTCGTTCATCAGTGTAAATCTATATTACAAACAAAGGTGTTCGGAGTCACTTTTTCCACTCCAGCTCCTGTTCTAAAAAAAGTACCTCCAGCTGTTGCTCCGGAACTCTTTGCAATTTACACCCCGACTCCTGTTTACACTCCGAAAACTTGTAGGCAATGTCTATTTTGCCTCATGGGGCAAAATAACTGTTAGAGCCATTTCGCCATTTCCCAAAATGGACAAGTTATGTCATGGTTTTAGTGCTGGCCTGCAATTAGAGGATTCTTGTCTGCATTGCATGATTATTGATTAGCAGGTTAAACTCCAGCCCTAACTGTAAACCCTCACCCGTTGTCTCTTTGTGTGTCGTGTAGTCATTTGACCAATTGAACCAATCGTGTTCAACGAAAGCAAAATAACGCCTGCACAGTTTTTCTCACATGATAAAAAGAAGACACTACCATAATTGAAACCACGAAATTTAATTATATGTTGTTGTCACCTGAACAAAATCTCATTTAACTTATCCAGTTCTAACCTGAACCAAATCTAATTCAACATTTACAAACATTTAACTCTTTGTGCTTTAACCACAAGCACAATGAAACAAAAGCAACTACAGTATTGTTATCTTTCCATTTATTAGCCTCCGCAGATGAAGCCACATAAGCTATATCTGAAACACTTGATACCATTATATTCACCCAATTCAATTGTCTGCTTTGGCATATTACGAACCTGCAAAATAATAGTGGCAGTAGGAATCAGAATTGTAAATGGGCCTCAGTTTTGAAGCCCGAACTCGGCCCGAGCACGGAATTACAAGCCCGAACCTGGCCCGAGCCCTAAATATATTTTTCGAAGCCTGGTTTAGGCCCGAAAACCAAAATTACCGAGTGAGTAAAGATACGCGCTACTGCAGGTTATGAAGAAACGTAGTGTACGTGTCTAGCTGCAGGTATAAGGTTTTATCATACCCAAAATAGCAACCATCTTGACCAAAACATTGGCTCAAACAAGCACAGACTTAACTTGTTAATCAGTGATAATACTGCGGAATGTAATGCTTGTCAAGAAAAAGAGAAAATATCACGAAACTATACACGATGGCGCTATAGGCATGAAAAGCCGGTTTGTTGGTCATCGTTTTAATGCCATGGCGTGCTAATTTCTTTCCATGGTTGCCTTTTCAAAAAGAGTGTGAGTCTAATCCCAGCAGAAAACAAAAGAATGCAGCTGTGTTTGCAATTAGAATTAGCTGAAGATAAATCACATTCACTTCACCCACAGAAATCACCGTGGTGAATACAACAAATGCAAGTCACCAAAGAAAAGTATCGGGACACTGATTGTTACAAAATAGTTTTGCATCCAGGCCCGAAATCGGCCGGAAATATTTCGACAAACGTATGCCGGAACCCGGCCCGACCCGACTTACACTCTGGTAGGAATAGCCTGAAGTAAACTGCATTTCTGCTGGCTTGGATGAAACTGCATAGCTGGTGTTGCATTGCAAAGGTAGACTGCATACGCAGTGTTGCTTTGTGCGTTTCACTAAAAATAACAATTTGTGAATGCCAAGACATATAGGTATAGGTCAGAGATAAAACGTCCAGTAATTGACGTATTGACAAATTAAGAAAAACATTCATGTGATACAGCAGTTGAGCATTGGGTTTGTTGTGCCAGCCTAAACCAAGGCCTCAGTCTGCCACCCTCTTTCATTCTGACCACCCTGCGCCTTGCACTGACTTTTCACTGTGCCAATTAAAGCAAGAGATGTAATCAGATTGTTAATGTAACAATTAGTCCGTCAGAGAAAATTTAAATTTATTGAAAGCTATTATCCGGCTCCTGTAAAAACTGAAAAATTAACTCCTGCTCCGGATCCGGGTCCGGTTTTTATTAAAAATTCCGATTCCGGATCCTGCTCCGGCAAAAATCGTAGACGCCGTCGGGAGTCTGCTCCGGCTCCGCGGTCATCTCTGAATACAAATCGATATCATGTAATGCGCTTAACATTGAGCTGCATAAAGCTATGGACATAACCCTTCAAAAATTATATGAATTGATAAACGTTAAGCCATAAAAACGCACAGAACCACTGTGCATCAAGTACTAGACGTATTCCCAAAAGAGAAATATGTCAGGCAACAAGCACACAATAAGCAGACCAAGTTCCTCTTGAAACCTATAGATATCTTGATTGAAGTAAGTATTTCAAATCGCGAAACGATTGATATTGGCTGCTGCAGCAGCATCTGTTGACGTTTATAATTTTTTTGGAAAACCATTAGATTATCAGACAGCTCTTGTGAAAACGTAACCAAAGAAACTTAAATGTGCAACGGTATTTGTCCTGAAAAAGCAAGCTTGCTCTAGAGGGATTTTGCAAAATTGATTTAACGCTTGTAGTCTGATGTTCAAGGGCGCTGTACTGCGAAAACAAAAACTAAAGCCAGTTGCAGGAATTCACAAGATCAAAAGAGTAATCCTTTTGTAGTTACCTTCGCGTTTCTCATGGCTAGTTACTGTAAATTGCTGCTTTTTGCCCAAACTCAACGCAAACGAGGAAGATTTTCACCTTATGGAAGGATGTTTTTTCCAATCCGGATCAGCAGACGCTGTGAGGAAGCTGGACATCAAGCAGAATTCAAAGTGGACGCCTCGTCTTTTAGCATCAGAGTAGATGCTTTCGTCGTCTACAACATGATATCCATGTCCGATTCTTTCGGCGCCAAGTACTTCCAGTCCCTGGAAATTAACCATATTGTGCGAAATATGACAGATAGCAAAAGCCATCTAGAACATGAAACCAAAGTGTAGAGACATTCATTTAACTTATCTTACAGAAGAGAAACGTTCGATGGAATAAACTGTTGGTTTTTATTGGCAAGAAACATGAACCTCACAGAAAGCAGAAATTTTGAATGGAATTGCAGAGTTCTTTCGAAAGCGAAATATCTCTAGGTGACATTTGCAATAGATTGGTGTTTTTAAAAAAAAATTCTTGGTGCTTTTTTGCTCAAACTCAATACGCCAGTTCAAAAATGACACGGTTAATGTCAAATCAGATAATACAAACCCATTATGCAATCATATATTAACGAGATATTTCTTGTTAAAAAGAGATTAAAATTTCGAAACTGCAGTGATTGGAATATGAGAAAAATCATGAAGTAACACAACACTCTTAAGAGAAAAAGCAAAGACACAATGTCAGATTTAAAGGGAAACGTTTAAAAATCTACAAGTAACAAATGGTGGTTCATTCCAACCAATAAATTTTCTGCATGTGCTAGTAGATCTTTGGCAAATGCATTCATGAAGTTTCTTTGAGAAAAACTTTGAATAAGTCTTTATTCAGCCCCTATTGAAATAAGTACAAAATCCTGAAAAAAAGTTTTCGATCTAATGGAGTAGCCTGTGACCGCGACGGACCTTTACATCAAAATGATTTGATCCAGGATCAAATTGTCTCACAAGACTGCTGCAGTACCTCTGGTGTGGATTAAAATGTAAAAATTGTTTGCTCAATGTTCTGCTGCTTACACCACGAAAATCAGTTACGAAATCTTAACACAGGCCTGAAGTACACACTGTATATTTACAAATCTCTTTAAGTGTGAAAAATCGCCTGATTTCCCTACATCACTTCAGTTTTCAGCCAAATACCATGTTAAGCGATGCATGCAATATTCAACCAAGTCACAACAAATAGGTCCTTCACCTGTTTAACCTCCTCAGCATTCCCATTTTCGCCTGCATGGACAGTGACATGGATCTTGTTCTCTTTGCAAAACTGCAGAAAAATATTCTTAAGATTTGCACTTCATCATCTGATATACACAACCACTAGTTGGATACGAACAAGATGTCTGCGAAAATAGTGACTTGGGCCTAAAACGATCTGCGGATTACGCATTCAGTGCAATTTGTTGTAATTTCGGCTGCTGCAAATAAACTGTTCATTTCTTATACAGCGATCAATTTGTCTTTGATGACCTACAGCAAGCCTTTCAACTTTGTTTAACAGTGTGTATTGGATCATTCACCAGGACAGCTTTCTACAACCTAGCTTGCAGTGGCGCTCCTCGACAATTTTTCATAGAAATTTGCACCTCACTAGATACAACCAGTGTTTATCAGTGTTGTTCACAGCCATAGAGATCTACCTCGGGATTAACTAAGTAGTTATTGTTTTTTGCCCATAACTTGCAGGGTTTCAACAGCTTTTTAGCTATCGGTTGGCAAGTTATAACTGGACAACATCTGAGCCACAAAAGTGGTTCTGCGGTCATCAGGAGCTTACGTTGCACGTAGCTGATCTCATGAAGGGGAGTACTTCATTTCGTTAGCACATGGTATTTTTAAACCCAGAACATAAAACAATGTTTGAAAAAGAACAACAGCATCGTTGAAGATGTGACCGAACCTTAGATGGTTAAAATCAAACACCTATACACAGAATTGTGCTTGTGGTGTTCTACCCTTTTGGGACCGAGGGAAGATTTGATTCGAGGAAAAACAAACGAAGTTGGCAAAAGTCAAACAAACTCCTTTTTTTCATCCTGCTGTTAGAAGACGACCATTCCAAACCTGCTCTTAGGGCATAAATAACATTTTACGAAAGCACTGATTCGCAAACTTCAGGTCATGTTGATTTGCAGATTTCCGAATGTAGAAGCTTGCAAAACCGCTGAACGTTATTTATCACATTGAAACCTGTTGGAGAGAAAGCAATTTCTGTGGCGATTTGCACTAAAAAATTATTTATATATGAAAAGATTGAAATAGGTGAAAATGTTATTTTGTTATACCAGATTACGCCACAGTTATGTGAGACTCACAGAAGGGTATGACATTTTTCATTCATTTTCACACCCCTTTTTTCTCCTGAGAAGGTCGGTCGAGAAGCAGCAGACGTAGGAAGCTGGGAAATACCTCACTGTTTTCAGGAACCTCAGGCAGTTCCGCTTGCTGCACACCAACGCAGGACCAAGCAACATCGGAGATGTTATATAGCCACACCATCTTTTTCTTGGTCGTGGGGTGCATTCGGCAGGACTCGCCAAATGTGGTCACGTGCCGGAACTATTGTAGCTGGTTTCTCTATATTCGGAGAAGTCGCTCTGCGTGCGGGGCTTTACCAATTTCGCAGCTATGCACTTTGTCTTGAAGTTTCACGCCTAGATATTTCGCAGAAAGGAAGGGTATGATAAAAAGGATAAAACAATTGTCTCCCCAATCAATGGAATTAATTTCATTTCCTACAGCGAGGTATATGCTACAAATTAACGAATTTAAAAGTCTTTGCAAGGAGCTGTAAATATCGAAAATGCAACTCGAAATCGTGTGAAACGACAGATGCTTTTTTCGAAACGCCTTGATGATAGCACCTCAACGAAAAAACGAACTTCTTCAAAAGTGCAGTGGTTGTCCAGAGGTCAATTTCGCCCCAGGTTGCGAATTTCGAAAATATGTGGGTGATTTCTATCGTGAACAAAAATATGATAAAGCCACGGAGGTCACTGAAACATCTCAACTGCATCATTGGCGTATACGGAGTAATTAAAACCAAGCACGCTCAAGTCTTGAAGTGAAAATGTTGATATATTTCAATTATTGCAATGAAAATAAAACTCATCTCAGAAAAAATATTTTAATAGCACTTTGTAAACGCTTTTTCTTTTGAAGCTAATTTTTGACAAGTTCTAGCTAGAGTTTCAAAGATATATCTTTCACAAATACCGTGTCAACTCTCATGTAGGAATGCAGTGGTTGGATTTACCTAATGATGATTAAGCAGAACGTATA
>Ga0210059_1005337_pt1 | contig 20695 bp, 6 predicted proteins | sample Ectturendosymbi2_FD_188042 | JGI IMG/M metagenome (GOLD analysis project Ga0210059, IMG submission 188042) | Ecteinascidia turbinata endosymbiont from Florida, USA - Sample 2 (SPAdes) (version 2) | ecosystem: Host-associated > Tunicates > Ascidians > Unclassified | place: Key West, Florida...
GCATTGTGAAAGCAATGAAGTAGTATTTAGTCAAGTATGGCAATTTAGCAAAAAATTAGTGTCAAAAGAGAAGTGTCAGAGGAAAATAGAAAGCTCAATTCTAACTTGGAGAAAAGGTATTCCCTCGTGAATAACAATAGCAAACCACAGTGTCTTGTGAGGTTGCAAGTATTATCCGTTCCGAAGTAATTTTTGTTCATTTAAAGCGGCATTACAGCACCAAACACGAAAAAACATACGGAAAATACCACGGAACTTCTAAGCAAGCAATTTTGAAAAAATTGAAGGGTAACCAGGCCCGCAACCAGCGTGGGCAACCAGGAAATTGCCCCCGCTTAAGAGACTTTGCATTGAAGATGTGCTCCCCATGTTCGTATTTTGCGAAAGGGCTTTCTCAATTATAAAGTGATGGAAAAGCGACACGAAACAAAATGGCTGATGAAACCTACATACCTGCGTGGGTCTGCTGACTACGGAAATTAAAACGGACATTGACTTCATAACCAAAGCCAATAAAAAATTGCATTGTTAATTTGTTGGTGTGTTGTGTATCTTTCTTCTAGCAGAAAATATCTAGGCCTATTTTGAGTCGCAAACAAACAGAAAACTTAAAAATTACCCTAGAATCGAAAATTGCGTTGGGTGTGCAGCAAAAGTTCGTTCCATTAGAACAGCAAACGGGTCTTTTGACTACAACGGAGTTCCTTTTTAACGGCACGCAAATTTTTCCTCAAACCGCAATGCGGCCCTTCATGCTTGCAGTCTTGGACCACCGTGCACTAGCATCATTAAATTATACGCTGTCTGTTTCTGAGTACATGACAACTAACGTTACAGCAAAGCCAATTACATTTCTGCACGAAACAAATCATGGCTGTACTGTAGTCTCTCACATGTGCAGCTGTAATACTCCCATTGTTACAAGGAAATAGCCTTTCTAACAGTATACCAAACAGGGTAAAATGTCGGACAGAAGCAGTTAAACAACCTTCAAGGTCTCTAGAAACTTAAAACATGCTAAAAATTATTTTATCGAAGCTGAAAAATTATAAACTAACACAATCAGTGATACCACACCAAACTTCTGTTTCAACATCATCATGGCTATGTGTGGCCTACCATCTAACATGAAAAGCTCTTCACACAAAACGTGACAAACATCACTTCTATTTTTGAAATCTCGCCAAATACAAAACATAAAGAGAAAAAGTGGGGGGACATGGCATATTATGTCCCCCCCGTCTGAAAAAGTGGAGGGACACGTCCCCCGTGTCCCCCACCAAATTGCGCCCATAGGTTTAGGTAAAAGTAGACAGTAGCATAGCCACTAAGCCAGTCCAAAATTTTGGGGGTGCCAAATGTTTTGACTTCAAGCCACTCAACCCACAAATTGACAAGATCTGTTGGAAGTTTGGGAGGGGCCTTAGCCCCTCTTTGGCTACGCCTGTGCAAATGGAATTTTCCACTTTATGTAAATCACAATAATTCTCTGTTATGTCGTAATGGTTTGAATCAGCAAGTTTATTCACACACGAGCAACTGCTGTCAGAAACAAGCAAAAAAGTAGTTAAGTAGCTTATTGCAATGTTGCTTGTGGTTCGATTATTTTTCGTCATCGCTCTGCATATGTAATAAGCAAGTTCGTGTAAATTTTTTACAGTGACAGAAACGATTTATACATGGTATGGCTCGAGACTAAACTATATGAAAAGCTTTCGCGCGCATCCCCATTCGAGTTTGACACCCCTGGTCTATAGGGGTGGATAAAAATAGATCGGGTCTTAGATCTTATTAGGCAAAGTCTTGGGCACTCCATGGCTTTTGACACAAGAATTCCCAACTACAACTGTAATCCAACAATCACGAAGTAATAAGACGTAAATACAGATACCGTAGTCAGATATTGATTCTACTGTATTTGATTAAGAGCTGATGAAGCCTACGTAGTAGGCGAAATGTATACCCTGTAAGATTTCAGTTTCCGATTCTTAGCTGTAAAAGGATTCCTTTCGACAGACAGTATTCAGATATTCCTTTCGACAGTATTCAGATATTCCAGCTATTAAATGCAAGTGTTATTGCATCGAAAACTATTGCTCTCTACAGAAACGTGAAACGAGACATTCTTCTGTGACGATGTTCTAGCTAATTTTCGTATATATATAAGTCTGTTCATTGGTTTGAAAAACTCAAACATTTTCCCCAATTTGCCACACGGTAAAATTTGCACAAGCTCGATCTATGCAGAAGCAGCCGCAGCGAAAGTGAAACAACTATCCTTACTCGAGTCAGTGGTTGACTGCAGAAGGGGCATTAAGGGAACAAAATTCTACTAGCCTTAGGATTTGACTGAACTTGTTGGACATTGTTCTTTTTATTATTTCATACAAAGGAGCTTTCCTCACTTCCCTGACACCTGTTTTTTTTTAATTTAGTGCAACACGCTGTGATAGAGGTTTCTGTTTTTACGCCCGACAGAATTCTTCAAGCAAACTCATCGAAACAACAGCGTAGGGGACATTGCCTTCGTTACCGTTTCAAGGATGCTGTGGGCAGATGCTACTATTTGCAACGTACACGTGCAAGGCCGGATCCAGCCAGTAAAGTTAGGGAACGATTTCAGTAATATTTGGAAGTCAAGTCTCATAACAGGTTTCGTTACTGTAAGAGGGATGAAGTATACTTCACAATGCTTCTGTGACAAAACAACGGACGACAAAATAGCCTTGTGTCGCGAATGCTGTTTACTGAAGTGTAAAAAATCATTGTAAATAAAGTCACTTACGTAGGTTTTAAGGGGGCGATCGCTCCAATCTCCCCCCAGGATCCGCCCCTGTACACGTGGTTAAAGCAGTGACAAGTTTACGTGCATTTTGTCAAGTAATGGTTTTACTTAGTTAATGACTTCAACTTAGAAATGTTACAAATGTCAAGTTTCCGCTGAAGCGTATCATGGTCGAGGGTGAGCAATCCCAGCTCGAAAGTCAAATCCTGGTTTAGTCATTATGCTTTTTAGGTTCCCCTACAGTGGGATTTTCTTGGACTCCGAAACGCTGACTTTGGGACATATGTCCCCTTACTTCACCCCCTGGTGACGACTTCAAACGAGTATTCTAAAGAAAACGCCACAACATTTTTGACAAAGCTTCGCTCTGTTTGTTAAAGCTGTTGCCTGCTGTTGGCTGAAAATGTTTGTGGCGTTGATTCTGCACTCAGCATTACGTTAAATATAAGCGATTGACATATTCTGCTGCCCTTAGGCATGTAATTGCAAAGTAAGTAACCAAGTTATTTAATTTTTTAATTTGTATTCAATCGACTAACTGCCTGCAACATAATATTTTTCCGTGCTTTAATTCGGTCTTCATGCACTTGATGAAAAGTAAGTTTTTCCTCACGGTTTTGAATACACGCTTCCATACGTATGCACTCCATTATGGCAAAATACTTCTGTTGGTTCAAAAAGTTGCAAGTAGTAGGTTAGCCTACGAATTAATGTTTTTGATTTGTTGGAAAGTACTGCATAAAATGGGCATATTGTTACAATCAGATACGTTATATATATGCCAAGCTGCTCTGAGGAGCATAACCCAAAGTTTGGTCACGAAAATCGATTTTCCCTGTATAAGGTCTGGCCGACGTTTTCATTACTCTGACCGTTTGTTTTGGCAGATATATGATTTAGCGTACCTTAATGTGAAAAAAAATGTTGTAGCGACGTGTGTTCGTGTTGCTTGTCTGAAGCAGAGAACAGTAATGACCGGTGGTCACGTTGGATTTGAGCTTGCCACTCTCATATTGATTTTAGGATCATTTTCTGCGCTGCAGGCTTGTGAGGTGAGTTTTAATGTATACTACCACACAGTATGCCAACTTTTGTGGACTGGTAATGCATTGTAAAATGGTCTGACCGGGAGCGCCACGAGGAATGCCCTGAACTTTTGTCTATTTCACGAACGACGTTAATTAGCTTTGTACTACATGTTACCAAAAAACAGTCCTGATTTCAATGCGATATTTGTAATTTAGCTAACAGCTCAGCACAACTCTTTATTGCAAAAGTATCTCTTTATGTCCTCTCAATTTCAAAGCACATTATTTTCAATTTTTACTGTATAGTTCCAATTTTTAACGACGGTCTTTGAATGCGCATGTAGCAGGGTAGGGCAACGACGGATGGTTCCCGTCGATTTTGATTAATATACTGTAACAATTGATCACAGGTGTAAACATGCGATCACAAATGACTTGAACCTGAGTTTCGAAAAAAATTGCTTGCAGCACTGCTGAAAAGTGTTGGACAAGAATTCAGACTCAAGTCCAAAACCTGATAAAAATTTCCTCGCAAAGTATCGCAGCAATGGTCGGTGTAAATCGTCTCAAGCGTTGTGAGCGCACAACACGTCATGACGTGAACGCAATGCACGCGGAAGTTGATGTGTTACGTCAGAAAAAACTCGCGAACGGTGGAAACACGCAGCCAGACTAATGGAATCAACCTCCGTAATGTTCAGAATCCTTAATGCGAGATAAAATTACAACATTAATGTGTGTATCTGTCCGTCGTTTATTGAAAGATCTTGAAGTTTGTCAGGAAACAAAAATTATAATTTTTCAGTTGCTCAAAACTACGCTTTTCTGTTGGTTGTATGAAATTGTGTTTTGTTTTGCGTCATTGTGTTTTGTGGCGCATTAAACAGTCGAAAATTGGTAGACGAAGAAAGTCGTACAACATTTTTTATCCAATCAAGCCAGCTCAAGACAGTTCCAACACCGCGATAAAGAAATGCGAGCTTGGGTTCGAACCGTAGCTCCCTGGCTCGCCGCACCCAACACAGGTCATCACGTCCTGCATGAAAACCAAACGCCAGCTGTGCCCGCTTTCAGTTACATGCAGGGTATTTCTCTGGGATTCAGAATTCAGAAAAAGTTGAGACGTGATGATCAACTTCAGTGTATCCCTTACAATGCAAAGTTGTCTAAAAGGCTGACTCGTTTCAGAGCACTTTTTATGGATATGCCTGATCGATTTGCCCGACCGTTGTTAGAAAAATGGTCTTATTGTTTTAATGGTCATTATAGCAAATAAGCCTAGGACCTAAAATATAGCACTTTGGTTTTAGATGACTAAGGAAACAAAAAATGAACTAAAACCATCGTTTTGTACCCTAAAATCAACTTGGCGCTCACCAATCTGCTCTATGTCCAAATACTTTTTGCAAACTTTTTTTTTTGTAAATTCTTCATGCTTTACTTCAGGCAATGGCTATTAACTGAATGAGTGACAAAATATGAATTTTTTACAAATCATACCCACACCCCATCTTGCTTTCGGCATAAGGTGACATGGAGGTATCACGGCACACCGTTGCTATTTGATGAAGAGAAACGGAAAGCTATTAACCAGGTCACTACCTTAAAAAGTTTGATCCACGTTGGACGAGACAGCTGGTCATGGTCTGGCCAACGCTGTTTTAAACCGTGGTTGTACTTCGAACAAACGTAAAACATGTTGCTGTTTTTGCTCATTACATTATTTTTTGTTTTGTGCATAATGCCGCTGTATTTGGTTTCAGTAACTTACTCTTGCGGAGTCTTCGCTGCATAACTAATATACCTGCACAAAGTGACAGAAAAGTAATGCGCAACATTTGATCATTGCTTGCAAGACACTGGCATTAAAACTGCTTTCTTTTACCTAAAATAAACGTAATACCGCAGCGAAACACGTAAACACCGTAACCGCTAGAACGTCACAAGCTTTTTGCAGATGCTTACTACTGATAACTTATTATCCAGGTTGGACTGTGCGTTGCACACTCACTAGCCATATGTTTTTTAATGTAACAAGCAAGAAAAGTTCGATGGCATTATGCGACACAAAGAAAGCGCGAGTGCTTGATTTTACAAACGAAGTACGCGATTGCATCGGTCGGCCCACACATAACGCAGTTTCAGGATTTTGTGTGTAGAGCAGTGGTTCTCAACCTTTTCGTTGAAGGGAGTCAAATCCTGACCGACAATTTTGTTACAGAGCCGCACTAAAAATTTTTGACACAAGTCAACTGACACGTTTTGTTTTATTACAGAACGAGTCTGTTACACAAAATATTAGAAGTTTTTTTTAACGACTGGTGAGAGCCGCACAAAAGGTGCTTGGGAGCCGCACGCGGTTCTCGGAACCTCGGTTGAAAACCCCTGGTGCAGAGCACACCCCACATTTCCATGACAAACAAAACTCATATTGCAACTTTGTTTGTAGACATGGACTTCTGTTAATGAGACTCTGTACAACAGAGCGTTTACCAGTATTGACGATCCAATGGCGAACGAGAAGAGACCGCTGGGATTCAAGGTTGTTACTCTTCAATTCGGTCAAAGTGAGTAATTGCGTTCCGACACGAAAGCTTCGAATTGTTTTCCAACGTGATTTTTTGCTATTTTTAGCAGCATTTTTGCGTGTAGTGTTCGCAAAATCTTACACAACGTAGTTGTAAATCCCTTCTAGGGGTTGTAAATCCCTTCTAGCATGTTCAACTAATTGATTTTTTGTGCAAAGTGTGCAGGAAATGCAATCAGGGGAGTGCAAGGCGAAATGTAATAACGGCATGCAATGCTATGCTTTCCGACCTGGCGAAGAAGCTAAGGAAGGTTGAGTTCATTTGACTTTCGTGTTGATAACAGTGCATCCAAACGATCACAGATAAAAAAATAGGAATCAAGTCATGTTGGAACATGTGAAATATATATATTTCAACAGCTTGAAAAATAAAACACTTAATACAGTTTCGCCAAATTAACCATCTATTGAAAGCTTTTGCTTAAACAATAAATTTCTTTGGTTTAGCGAAAAACAAACTTTTGACGTGTTTGGCGGAAAAATCTAAGTTTTTGGTTTAGACTTACCTGATGGATTAGTTCATAAATCGTTACATTCAAACACGGCTCCAAATTTTCGCTCCGTGTGTGGTCATGAAACTTCACCACAAAAACTCTTCGCAGTTTTGCATTCCACTCATTGGCAACGCGGCGACTGTAATTTGCAAGATATAGCTTATACACGCCGGCTGCTACAAAACAAAACAATGTGCACCCAACTGATCGGTTTCTTTGAGATTGGAAGTATTTTTGTGCAATCCCATTTGCAAGATAGACAGTTTTTGAAAATCTACTGCCTTTCGCAAAACACGAACACGTTTCGACGCGCCCCATCAGTCACCAATCGTTGAAGGTTTGCGAGCAACAATAAGTGGAAAAATGAACAAAAAGCTACAGGGTCCAGTTTCGCTTAGCTTGATGCAAACTTCCCACGAACTATTTGGATATTCAATCGTGGAAATAGACCAGTGATTCTTAACGGGGCCCTCAGTGAAAAATCTGGGGGTCCCTAGAGGGAATGGCAATTTTTTTTCGTTTAACACGCAAATGCACAAACAACAACGACCACCACTTTAACTAGGAACATAAACACACACGAGGGGTCGCCAAGCCCATATCTTCAGGAGTAGGGGTACCCGGGTTGGAAAGGTTAAGCAATAGACGACTGATCGCATCCGAATCGCTACACTGCAGCGCAGAATTTTGCAGACTTATTTGGAATACTCTCTGCGCGAAACGGTTTTCACGTTTGTTTATTTGTTACGTCGCGTTTGCGGAAAGCGGAGGCGCGCGGTGATCAGCAGGTTGCTGCGGCGAACGAGGAAGTGGTTTTCCGGTTTAGCAACGCATTTTTTTCTTGACACCGCAGCACCTGATGCCATCAATTGTTTGTTGCGAGGTGCTTATAACAGCTTGTGAACATAAGCACGGCTCCCAGATCCAGATTTGGCTTGTGATGCGCTTTTGCCTTTGATTTTTCTGATTTAAAAATCCGGACGTTCTTGGGCCACATTTCCAGTGACGTCTAGTTGTTATGGTAACGGTTCTGGTAGCGATTGACTGGAATAATGCAACCGTCGGTTGCGTAACTGTCCGTTTTCAGCTCTTGTGCTCGCGTGGCGAGACCAAGACAAATCAAGAAGTTAATTCTTTAGTGTCTTAACACCTACCCACAACGAAGTACAGCGCACAATGGCGCTAACAACACAGGCATAGGTGGCGGAACCGGGGGGCCTAGGCTCCTCCACTTTTTTCTTGAGGGGCCTGGCACCCCACTTTCAAAGTTCGAAATTCGCCTAAATAAGTTTAAGTAACACAATTATTATTCGGTTCATTGTTAAAGTAAATCGTTTAATGAAAAACATTTTGCGGACGTTTGGCAGTATTCTGGCAATATTATTTGTTACTGTATGTATTATTTGTAATTTGGCAGGATTTTATAAATGTTTGGCAGAATACACCGTGCACAATCTGGTCACCCTACTTGGACTTGCTTACCGCATTGGTGTTGTCGAGCAGCGTTGCCAGATGGTCTAAAAATACTACGCCATTTTTTAAATAAACGGTGTAATTTTATATGCTTGTGTGTAGGAAAAATTTCCTGCCACCACATCGAAAAATTGGTGTAATTTGGATTAATTTCAAGCGTTTTAACACAATTCCAAATAGTGAAATTTTGCTGAATCTTATACGCAAAATGAAATATTTTACAGATCAATTTCAATTGTGTTTTTGTTTTCGCATTGGCAACACTGAAAAGCTATTTTTTATTTTTGCGTTGACAACACAACTGGTATCCTAACAGACAACTTGTTGCAAATGCTATCTTGTCTTTGCATTCCGGTATCTAAAATTGCATGGCCACGTAGATGTTGATGCCTTTGTAACTAACTAACACTTTTGGAGAACATATCATCGTCTTATACCTTATACCTTCGAAACTGTACGTGATGTCAGCAAAGCTCTCACCCCCACCCTAAGGGGAATTTTCAGGAGTACTGCACGACTGTTACGGCTGTACTTGACAGTACCAATGACAAACATATAATCGTTTTTTGTACCTGATACCTTGACCGCTGAAGAACTACTTGACAAACAAACTTAGCCAAGAGCACTTGAACCACAGGATGTTTTTGCACATTCACAAACACTTAATAGATCAGGTTGATCTCATAACAATACTGACAGAATTCATAGCTGTAAATGATCGCAGAAGTAACTTTTGTAGAAAGAAGTTTGTAGCGTAGCACAGAAACGTCTGTTGTTACTAAGGAGCGTTCGCATATACCGTCATTAGAATTTTAGATATCTATTTTTTACCCTATCATCATTTTGAAAGCCACTCTCACCCCTATCTGATATGATGTAATATGTGGACGCTCCCATGGCTTTGTGCATGTTGTATTTGTGTACTTACATGTAAATGAATTTTGTGTAAGACTAAGAACAAGTAGTTGCATTTATGTGCTCAAGTCAGTGTAGCGTAGATAGAGATAGGGTGTAGGGTCGTTGAGGGCTTATAAAACATTGCATAAAATTGCTTAAACATGCTGACAAACGTTAAAGACGTCTCATTTCAATGTTTGTGACGTCACAATAGCCGATGCAAATCACAAAAATTTTCCATAGTTTTTTGATGTGCACTTGTGCTCTCCCACTTTGAAACAGATTTCGCCACCCGTGCACACGTGTAGATGAAAGAACAAAGAACACACGCGTAGATGGCGCTTATACGGTTCCTTTTGAAAGGACACAAACATAGATATGTGGAACTAGCAAATAGCACGCGCATAAATGGCGCCAGCACGGTAGCACCACTGCATGCTGCTATAAGTTCCAAGGAGAGCGATTCATAAAATTATGGGGCAGTGGGAGACTGCGAAGGACCAGGGATCATTTGGGTTGCAGTCCTCCCTATGTTGAAGTTACTTTTAGTTTAAGGTAATAGTTCGTTAATAAAAATTGGTAAAAATCTGTTGCTCAAAGTGTAAGATTTCAAATGAGTAATGCGTCTGTAATGGAACCAAAATTCGATGCAGACAAATATAAGTCACCAGAAAAAATTGACTTAACTTTTCTATATACAATGTTTTGTAGTTTTCAGGTATATTGATTTGAGCTGATTTTTACTTGCGCAAACAGACAATTTCATGCAAATTAAAGTTAAAGCGCTGTGATAAAAAAAAACTGTTGAACAGGATGTCTCGTCGGGCACCCCTCGACAGTTTCAAAATTTTCTATTGTGGGTTAGAGTTGATGCCCAAATTATTGGGGAATTTGGAGTCGTTATATGGTGCTGTTTAAGTGGAATTGGGTCGGCCTAGCAGCGCGTTGTGAATAAACGAGAAGTGTTCACGGAATGAAACAAAGAGAAAAACCTTAGAGTTTAGATTTTTTGCAATAGAAAACTTTTTTCATTCCTGTTCAGAAACTGAAACGACGTTATGGCCTCAGTGAAAGCTTTACATCATTCACCTTAGGCAATATACGACATACGTTATGAATTAGACATTTGCGTCACCATTTGGTCGCGAAGTTGAGAATAAATGGTGTTTTTTTTGTATTTTCGGTAACAGTATGTAGTTCAATCAACATTGTGTGACAATGGATACTTACTGACGGTGGAAGTAAAGGTCTGCCCCAACATTTAAAACACACAAACATTTTAACCTGTTTGATGAGTTGCAAACAGAAAAGCAATTTACGTCCCTGAAAAATTCTCTTGAGACGAAAGTCAAATACTGTTACTTCAGGTAAGTTAAAGGATTTATTTTCATTATTTCGAATGTTGCTTGGTCGGCTAATTATATATTTATTATATTATAAGCGTCCAATGAAAAACAGAAAGAAATGCAATGCTTACCCAAAAAATAAATATGCATCGCATACATCGTCCGATTCATCAGTTCACGAAGTGAATCGTTTGTTCAAGTAACTACTCTCCACATTTGAGATAAGCAAGGAATCTAACGGCAAATTTTTTGCGATAGATTTTTTGCTAAAAATTTGCCGATAGTTTCCTTGCTTGTCTCACATTTGCAGAGAAGTCACTTGAAAACTGATATGTGTATGTTTGAATTATTCCAAAAAGATGACAGCAAACGTAACGCTTTGTGAATCGTATGTGTTAGGTTTAGCCTGCCTGGTGCAAACCGTACATTGAGCTTGTTTTCACTGGATACAACCTGTTTTTCGCAGCTGTTTGTTTCACCGTGTCGCCGACGGACGGAAACATGCGTCACATTGAAATCAAATGGGAATTGGAACAAGAGGGGACGCTTTGTGTTCGGCAGAAAGGAGCAACTTCTGGGGAATGTAAATAATTATTTTGTCACTTTCATATTGAAAATGGCATAAAGGTCGTCTCAGGCATTTGGCTTCAGCACTCTGTCGCGCGGCCATGGTGGAACGGCAGATTTTGTTTTCTTTTTGCAAACGAGAATGACAACGTGTGAAATCATTTCTCTTTTCAATACTATGCGACGATTTTTAATTATATTATGCACCAGTTGAGCAAATACTCTGCGCCAGAGGATGTATGAAATTAGGACTTCGGTCTCCCTGTCGGTATAACATATGTTCTTTGGCTGCTTTACATATGTTTGAATTACACTAACACTGTTAAGTTCTTGCGAAGATTAGCCAGGTAGAGCGCTGTGCGTCAGGGCGAGCACGACCAGGGCGTAACGAGGGGGGCAAGGGGGCACAATTCCCCGGGAGCGGAATCACTATGGGGGTGCGGAAAAATCCCAACAATGTCACAATTACTTTCTTCAATACAGTGTATTTGCTCCCGAAAGACGTCAGTTTCGAACATGGGGGCGCCAAACTTGCTTCTTGCCCCGGGCGCCATCTAGCCTCGTTACGCCCCTGAGCTACAATGTAAACATTTAATACGTATGCCGTAGTTATTAGATTGTAAGCCGCGGCTTATAAAGCTGTTTTCATCATTTCGTGCGGCTTACAATCAAGGGCGGATAATATTGTTTCATTTGTTTACCTCATCGGAACTACAGATGATCGGAAGTATAGATGACGCTCGGTCTTTCCTTGGCTACGTTATTTTCGACCAAACTATCTTTTCACATTCTATTCTCTTTAGCATCACGTGCACATCCGTCACCGGAGGGATTATGATGAACAGAAGGCAGTTGTAGTGAAGCATCATTACCAGGGTTACGAATAAACGCAAAACCTGCTTGTACGCGAAAGTATCACAGAGGCTTAGGTAACCTATGTTCAAGGGCGGCTAACAATCGAGCAAATGCGGTGTATGTTATTTGTCGACAAAGCGTCCCTTTTACGACGCATGGTCTTCCGCAAGCGCAGATTTATCTCTAAAACCGGTGGTGTGTTTTGCTTAGCCGTTTAGCAACAGAGTACTTTAGCGTCAGGCTATGCTAGAAAACGTCCATGGCGAAGGGAACATCGCACATTCTGGGCAGTGCCAGTATCAGTTTAAAAGCGATATTGGCGATGAAAGCGATAGACAAATTTGTTTAACAGTATTTGATGGCAACAATTTGTTACAATTTCAGTGAAAATGAAAGCACGAATGAGCGCAACTTAAATTGCGAAACGAATGTGTGAGGTCTGTTAATAAAATTGTGCTGGTCTGTTTGTTGACTGTGTTCGTTCTGCTAGGTATTTCCTCAGCAATGGCCGTTCTTTGTGCTTTAAAAATGGCCAAATGCTACTTTCATAAGCTTCCGCATGCAAGATTCAATCCAGTGAGCTTTTTTGGGAAATTTTTTCTCGTTTGCCAAGCAAAAACCACGTTTTGCTATTTCAGAACTTTGTTTATTCTGCTGGTAACCCAAATCGTCCGGATATGATTTTGACTTGTGATCGACCCGCTCGAATCTAAGTGGCTTTGCTCCTGCAGGACTCTTCGTTGTGGTGACTACAGCAAATCAGACAGCGATTAAAAAAACCCCGTAACTTGGTTTCGCGCAAAAAAACTTTTGATTGCGTTCCAGGCGCCTCGTCAACAGCAACAAACAGCATATGCAAGACTGTGCCTGGCGGAGCATCGTCGCTTCAGTACGAGTTCTACTGCGAGGGTACTGGATGCGAAGGCGGAGCCAAACTTTTCTGGTACAGGTAAGAGGCCGACACTGCAAGCGATTTATTAAATGACCCCAAAATGTTCGTTTTTTTTCGGAATTTCATACCTAAGCTCTGTGAATGCACCTCTGCAAAACATCACCTGGTTTTCGAAGAACGTGAAATTTCCGATCGTATCGATCATTCAAGTACGACGTGTTAGGTAAGCGAAATCCCGACGACTGTCATTAGGACATGATAGGCGACCTCGAGTGTGGCACTGCGTGCTTATTTTGAGCTCTAACCATCTAGTGGACCAAACTGTCATTTTGCTCTCACTGCCAATCTTTTCAAGCGAAAAATTACCTTCAGGTTCGTGGTCGAAAGTCCGTTGTCGGACGGGATGTATGACGAGAACTGGTGCTCCACGCGCTCCTCCCAGTATCCATCCTCATTAGCAGTGGTAAGTCTCGCCCCTGTAAATATAGATTGTGTATAATCCTCAAATAACAAGGCAATTTTTCTGCTCTGTCAACCACGACGTTTTGTCGAAATCACGCGTTTTTTGTTGGATCGCATGCAATGCGACACTTTTATTCATCGTCACTTGACGGCAGACCGAAACCTGAATAATAATGTTTTTTGTCGAGGCGGTTGAGATGCACAATCTTGTCCAAAGTGCTATGGCGGAGTCACCCAGTGGCCATAGATCGAACATCCAACCTTCCGGTGAAGAGGGGGTCACTCTAGCACTGAGCTAAACGCTTTGTTTATTCACGAGGTTATTTATTACTTTTTAGCTTCCATCGAACCTACCTCCCCCAACAACTACAACCACTGGTGATGCGGCACGCTTGACTCAGGTTTTGACGTCATTGGTTATCACGTTTCTCACGTCGATCATGTTGGCTGCCTCGTGATGATGATATCAACTGGTAGTTTATTTGGCACTTGTAGAATGACGGCAACACTTTTTCGACACACGGGGCGTTGTGACACAGGAGTTTGTTTTTAAGGCGTATTAGCACTTACTGCGTTTTAGCACTTATTGCAAAAACACGTTTTTGCATAAACTCTCAGCGGTAGATTTCGTTAAAAATTGGCGTTTTCATCGTCAGCTAACAACTTTGCGTTTTGCCAGCATGTCATTGTGTTCCTTTGTAGTGTTTTGGACATAACTGTTTAAAAGAATTTCTGTATGCATAACCAGTATTTCAGCATCACAGTTGTCTTGTTAAGCAAGCCTTTTCGGGCAACGGAAAAAGCTTGGTGGCGTTTAAAGCAGTGTTCGTCCCAGCGAAGAAAAACAACAAATTAAACGGAATGCATAACCCAAAGTTGTTTGGAGTCTGTACAAAATAACTGTCGGCAACTAAAGCTTTAGTTCTGGAAACCCATGATGTACGATGGAGCCTTTGGAAGAGTTTTGTTGTTTCGTTGCCTTTGTTCATTTTCCAAATCTTCTTGCGTATTTTACCCTTTCAGTTATATTGCAATGAATATTTTTTATATTCTGAATAACGGACGATCTTTATTATGTCATCTTGAAGTTATTGCCATTTTATTCTGTATTACGCTAAATTGCGAAGAGTGGCTTTTTTAATTTGTCAACAAGTTTCTCCGAACAAAATTGCATAGAAGTCTTGAACGTGTTCCTTGTTGAAACATGTCATGTTCACCGTGATTATTCTGGAGTTCAATTTTGAAAAACTCCAATATTTGTGATCTCAAATTCGAAAGGCGGTCAGAACTTAAATCATTAAGTCACGTAAGTCACGACCATTGGGAACTTTTCTTTCTAGACTTTTTTACTATGTGGTGTATATAAACTCCTTTGACTGTCTCCACTGTTGAGGAACGGCATTTACAATTTATTGTCTATTCTTACGCAATGTAAAATGGACCGAAAATCCTCTTTTTCCAGACGTAAGCGTATGGGAAGTTTTTTTAGAAGGGAGAGGGCGAAAGCCGTTTGCTTTGAAAAATTTCTAATTTCCCCGTTTTCTGACGCCGAATGTGAACAAAGATTTTCGTGCAAAGTGAAAGTGAACTATCTGATTACCCCAGTTTGCCCTAAAAATAAGGCGGAGAACAAAGAAACAAGTCATAGGCGTTATTCAGTTTCACAGCTCTCTTTCTCCGTCTGTCCGATTTTTTAAATCTTTCCCTGAAACTCAGATTTGCTTGTCTTAAAAATTTGCAAACATTGGCTTAAATCGTTTTTTCACAAGTTTGCGCTTGAAAGGAGGTCGGTTGCACTCCCGGGTCTCCGTCGTGTGCACTTCTGGTTTCATAGCATCTTCACTAAGCGCATTCAATCAATTGCATATCACTGGCCAGGGAAAAAAAATTTGTTTTTTATTGAAATCTAGTCGCAAGCAAATAGCACCACGAGTTGAAATGGCACACATTTAATGAATTAACACAAATTTCCATTTTCTCCCGTCCGAAAACCTTGAAAATTAAAAGAAAAATAAACTGCGCTCAGTTTAGTCACTTTTTGTGACAGTTTTTGTTCTTGAATCGTAGAACCTGCTCACTTCAGTGAAACCAACTGCTCATTTGCTGTTCCCCGCACGGCACTGCTTTTATCGAACCGTGTCTGGCAAGTTTGGTTTTCTTATTATGACGTAGACAAGTGATGAGTGAAACTAAAAAAAACGAACATGCTACTCTGTTGCCTCCTTGAACAACTCAAAATGATGTGATCTGCACCTTGGAAGTTCGACTGTAGCTTCGCAAACGATTTTTCTGCTGATTCGCGTCGAAGCGAGTGACGTCATCATCTCCTGCTTCAGGCAGCTTTTAGCTTTGAAACTTGGTCTTTGAAATGCTACGAAAATTTTATGCTTTTCCTCAGAAGCCCAAGTTATTTTTCGCAACCAGTTTCAATTCAAGTGCAATCTGATGCGATGGCGCCATGCGACGTTTATGCATTTGTGGTTTGCAGTCAGTGCACTGTCGCGTTCTGTACTGAGTTATGGTCAGTGACTGCACATTTGAGACGAATCATTGTGATTATTGTGAAAACTGGTCACGCGTAGTTTTATTGAAAACTTTATACCTGTTTTTTTGCAAAGCTGTGTTCGTTACATTACCGTATTACTGTAAACAGTTTAAAAATTAAACAATGTCTATAACCAAGCTTTCTTATTGTGGTGCTTGGGTTTGTATTACGGTTTCACGAGACGTTTGGAGATCATTTCATGAAGAACGAAGTCAAATGCTAGCCAGACATTTGGAGTCCTGATAAAAAGAGCCAATATGGATACTTTGAAACACTCATAGCTTTGCGAACGCTGGAATGACCGAAATCTACGCAGGGTGCTTTTGCCGGGTGTTTCCCTTAAAACAACTTTTTTGTATAACGTACTAATTTGTTCGTACTTCAGAGAAATTGGTGAATACGCTTAGTTAAAATAGTTTAGTGGAGAGGATGAGGGCTGGCGAAGCTGCATTTGAATGTCTATTGAAATTTTGCTGCTGTTCTGTAAGTTTATTGACTTCAATCATCTTTTACAGAACACTTTTACTTGCTCCAACCTTTCAGCATACGCGAAGTTTCAGATTTGTTTCCTTGTGTTTTAAACTCTTTTTAATGCTTGAGTGAACTGGAAACTACAGGCGGTGCGCGATTTAAGGTCATGTATAGCTTAAAAAGTGTCTAACCGGATTTGCCCGAATCTAGGCGAGACCAGAAAGGCTAATAATTTGCAGTAGAACGCATTTGAATAACACGTGAGTGGCTGATCATGTGATGAGGGGGTGGATGTGCCAAGTCATGGTTGTACTCTAGTATCTGACATATTCCTACAAGAAATGATGTAGATCTTTGAATTATTTTAGAGTTTATGGAGTTATCCCGCTTTTCCGTTTTCTTTGCATTTCGCCCCGTCTGACTCTTGCGCATTAGAAATCAGCTTTCCATTTCTCACTTTGAAAAAAACTCTATCGTCACCTAAAGCATTTTAGCTTGTCACGTTTGCCGTCAGAGTGCAAAAATCGTATTTCGATTGCGAACATATCCTAACAGTTATTTTGTCGTCAAGAAACGTTCAACATTTCCCATCGCGGCAAACAATAAAGGAGCCGCGGTACTTACAATGCATGTCGCAGAAACGCTCAAGAAAATTTGCGATCTGTTGCAAGTTTAATGTCAGCGATACGAAATTTTATGAATAATTCATGGGTTGAACAAAACTAGAATGAACATGTTGAATACGTGGCACTCAATTCAGTTGGATTTTTCCTGCTGGATCAAATCTGGTTTCGGGATCCGGTTTTTGGCAGGATTGTGTCCAAACGGTCTGGCTACGCTGATGGGCTGTTGCTGACGATGCACACCAGCTGATAAATGAAATTATCAGAATATCAATTTAAAAAATCAATGTTTCAAAATTTTAGGTATTTAATTTTCCCTTTTGTTCAAAAACCAAAGGACTCTTTAATAAAAACATTTTTGTCTCTTTTCCATTGGCTGCAGTTTACCAACTCAAGTGAAGACTCATATTGAAAATTTTGTAACGTCATACCTGAGATTCTTCACGTTTGCTGATAACCGTTGGGCCTTTAAACCGCGATCGCATTGCAGTAATTGAACCTATTGCCTTACTCAACGTGCGTGAACCTCGCGTTACATGTTTGTATTTTCACACGTATGACCTTTCATTTTCATGACAATCCTGGCTTAGCACTTTCAATTTTCAAAGTGCAAACCGCCCGATTCTTGCAAGGAAAGCATTAGTTTAGAGAAGCTGAAGTCGGCTAAGAAAAGAATCAGTACTCTGTTACAAATTTTCTCGAATTTGATGCTATATAGCCTATAGTATATGGCTCCAGCAGGTGGCATGCGGATGAAGCAGTGCCATTAGGGTTGCGGAGTTGGAGGTAAAATATCCAACTCCGACTTGTTGCTGCCAAAATTTTCCGACTCCGACCCTTCCAAATTTTCCGACACGGACTCCATAACATAACGTGAATGAAGTTTGGCTGTCAAAAATTTTGTAGCAACTAGCAATCAATGGAAATCGTGGTGTAGCAAGAATTCTGTTTCAATATCAGTTTCAAAAGAAATTGTACCATGTCAGCAGACACGAGTTAGGATTCCTAACTTGGGAGTACGCTGTAAAAATAATTCAATTGGACTTCCGGAGTCGGATAAAAATATCTGACTCCGACTCCTATATACTTTTCTTAGGAATCCGACTCCACCCAAAAACCTCCGACTCCGCAACCCTGAGTTCCAAGATAGCAGGCTTCAAGCATATTCGTAGCTAGGAGTCCAAAGATCTCATTCCCTCCCAAATTTCTAGCATATCTTGTGGTTTTGTGCTTCAAGAGGCGGTGTCCCGAAGCAAATGCTGTTGCTCGCCTAAGAGCCGTTTTGATGATGCCAGGATTGCCAGCTGCACGGCACCGCCTCCCGCCAGGAAAAAAAATCCTTCCACGCCACCTGAGGCAGACCTGATTTGCTGTAAGCCAATTACAGTACACACATCGCAAAGGCCGTGTCTTGAACTTTTCCGTGTTATGAAGGCGTGTCACAATAGCTTAGCACATAGTTCTGTTTCCGAGTTACTTTTTATGATACCAGCCAGCAGCACGTCTCACGTAATAGAGGTCTCCTAGAATATCTTAGGTCATAGTCTGTCATCACAACCAATACGTCTAGTACACCTCGCTCGACCAGCGGATAACCTGTCGGACTGTGAAACGTAAGTCTCAAGAGTAATGGCAAAGATTCCGAAAATTTAATCTGGAGTCTGAGAACCCTTTGAAACAAGAATCACAACAATTGACCTGTAGCAGGAAAACAGCTCCACTCGGTCAGCAACAAGGTTGCTGCTTGAGCAACTGTTATGCTCATTGAAATGATTGCACGTTTCAAAGGTTGAAAAATTGTTGTACTAATTCAGTGTTTCCCAAACACTGTGCCGCGAAAATTTCATGTTTTGACAAAACCTTATGCTGCAAATCTTTTTGGTTCGCATTGCATTGATTTGGGTTTTAAATTTTCATCTTAACTTAGGCTAGTTGATGTTATTTGGTATGTAAACTTGTACAGTGTTTTAAATAAGTAGCTCTCGTTGCAAGGTTTGTGGAAAGTAGGTTTTCGATTTCATCAAGTATGTGTGCCGCAGCCAAATTCAGAATGTATTAGTGTGCCGTGACATAAAAACGTTTGAAAAGCGCTGTACTAATTATTAGAAAAATTATTATCTAATCTAATTGGTTTTGCAAGGATTTCAATAAACCACCAATTAATACACTTTTATTTCAAACATTTTAGTTTTTATTCGGTCATATGGCACAAAATTGTGTGCATTTAATGCAAAATAGGGCTTTTAGCTTTTTTCAATCATGCGCATTGGATATGGCATTTAATTCATTCATTTTCACTCCCGTTTTTTTCTCTCAGGGGGTTCACGAAGGCAATAGCCATAGGTGGTACTGGTAGAGCCTGCGCGGGGCATGTTAACTCGCCCGGGTTGCTGGTGCCCGCATTTACGGGGCGGGTGCGGGAAGCGCAGAGCCAGGGACACCGAAGAAGGCGCATGGCGAGGGCATTGCCACCCCTGCCTTTTTGAAAAGGGGGTAGCGGGGCGAAGGTATCTTTTCATAACAGTATCATTGGTAAGTTAATAGTTTATCAAGATCGACTTGAAACAATTTTATTGCAGCTATTCGCGCACCCAGAAAAGTCAGAATGGTTTTCAATAATTTCTGTTATTGTTTTTGGGGTCAACATTGTTGCTGAACAGAAACAAGCATAATTTGAAACGATTTTTTATACATTTCGATTGCCTTCAACCCTTTCAGTGACCCCCTTGCCACACCGTTGTCCCAGCGTCCCTGCGCAGAGATATGCGTGCGGATTGAATTGGTGCGGGGTGAGTCAGGCGCGGGATAAGAAATTCATTGTGCGGGTAACTGAATGTTGACCCAATGCATCTGAAAGTGACGGGCAAAAATGCAATGCTACTGAGAGTTTGTGGTACACGGGTGTAGCGACATACTCCAGTTTTAGCGAGACTGCAGATTGGAATTTCTGTCTCTCAGTGATCTTGCAAGATATACGTTCTGCGTGATGGCAGGTAGCGCTGCTGCGGCTGCGAAACAAGTGTTTAGTATCGATGGACATGTTGTGAATATCACCAGAGCAAATCTGAAGAGTTCGAACAGCATACTCTTTTTTCAACAGTGCTCTGACAAAGCAGTACTGAAGGTTGACCAGGTTTCACATTTTTTACTTTACACAATTTTTTTCAGATTTTGCCCAAATGTTCGACAAATCAAAATTTTGGGGCTGCGCTTGAACTCCCTGTTCACCCAGCTTCTACACCACTGCCCTAAGCATTGATTCAAAGCAACTTCTGATCCTCGAGCAGGATGGCTCTGAAATACTATTCCGCGGGCTGCGACACTGCTTTGTTACTTAAGTTGTTCAGTTAAATAAATTCTAACTGGTTTGTAGTATTTTTGCAGATTTTGTTTGCAAAAGCGTTTTCAGATATTACGAAATAGTACGTATTAGCATTTAAGGCACTAACACAGGGGTTCCCAACCTGTGGTACGCTAAAGTCTTCCAGGTGGTACGCGAGCAACTTCCATTTTTTTCAAAAAAAACTGGATTTCACAGCTTTTTAGTTTAGGTATCGGGCTTTGTTTCTAAATAACTAAATTTTCATGTAGCTCAGGGGCGTAACGAGGTTAGATGGCGCCCGGGGCAAGAAGCAAGTTTGGCGCTCCCATGTTCGAACCTGAGGTCTTT
>Ga0210059_1005338_pt1 | contig 20689 bp, 14 predicted proteins | sample Ectturendosymbi2_FD_188042 | JGI IMG/M metagenome (GOLD analysis project Ga0210059, IMG submission 188042) | Ecteinascidia turbinata endosymbiont from Florida, USA - Sample 2 (SPAdes) (version 2) | ecosystem: Host-associated > Tunicates > Ascidians > Unclassified | place: Key West, Florida...
CGATTCGCCACACCGAAGCTCGATTCGCAGCAAATTTCAAATCAGGGAAATTGAGTTAGGCCTTCCTGACTCTCAGGTTATTTGCTTAGCCTTCGTCATGGCACCCAAGCCTCACTTAAAACGGCCTGGGCGGTTGCGCGGCATCGAGCGTCCAGCTCTCCTCGAATTTCCAGCTTGCGCCTGGCAAAGCCACTTCTACTCGTGTGAGCAGTGTGCGGGGGTTGTAGCTCGTGTCGGGCGACACGGCTTTTAGTGATTTAGCAAGTCGGCGAACGCACGTCGTGCGGGCGCGTTCCTGCTAAGCGCCTGCTAGCCCAGCTTTCAAGCGCCCTTCAGCGCGAAGCGAAGTGGAATTCGGGCAACTTTGCGCGGTTCGAAACGCCTGCGCGCCTACGGCCCAGTATCCACTTAACGAACGTCGATGAAACTTTCCTACCAGGGAAGCGGCTGAACGGCCGAGACTTTTGACGAAAATAGTAAGCAAGCTGTGGGCGCGCTACGGCGAAGAATTGTAAACACAAACCAGCACCATAAAAGTTTTCACCTTGCTCGGAGCTGTATTGCGTTCCAGCTTTAAGTCTCTTAGAACCACAGAAACTACCTGGACTGTTCGTTTGATATGAAGAAAAAATGTACAGCGACATTTGCTCAACCGCCACCTGTAAATAGCCGACATCCGCTGTTTGAAAGTTTCCTGAAAATTCTTTGGTAAAAACGTTCCTAGTCGAACTGTTCCAGAACTTGAGAGACCAAGAACAAATACAAGATTTGAACAGCGTTGTGGAAGGTGGCTAAGCGATGTTAAACTTTAAAAAGGAATAGTGAAAAGAGGCCAATGAAATTTTCAGAAGAGTTCAATTCTTTCGCTTCACACATTACACTATTAAATTTGTTTAGTAATAAGTCCTTAATTTTTGTCGTTTAGTACTGAGTTATTTATTAATTAATTATGCTTTTATTACTAATGACTTACTGTGTTATGTGTTGTTTAGCGAAGAGATATTTATTTGAAACAGACAAATTTATCGTTGAGCATTAGTAACCAACACCATTTACTACGTGCAATTGGAGCACACAACTTTGATCAGCGAAATTTCTCTGCAATTCACATAAAATTTCCTGTAGCTTTCTTAACCAGCGGGTGACGCCTTTTACATTGTCTGTTAATCAGGATAAAATCGCTAGAAAGCCACCTGGATTTTCCACGCGGCGATATGTTCATATTTGAGGCGGAATCGACGACCTGGCTATACTGCGTAAGGGAATAGGAAAGCAAAAATTACAATGGTCTGCTGAGGTCCTTTGTCAGAAAAATCAATTCTGACAGAAGTGCTCTCCGCCTCGAAGCTGGGTTGTTCTTTGTCCTGGCAAGATTACGCGAGGATTACATGAGGGGTTTCTATTAACAAGCCACTTAATATGCACTGAACAAGTCATGGCAGAAAAAATTTACATCTGCTGCGGTGTTGACCGGGACCGCCGACTGCTGTCAGCAAAAGTAGAAAGTCATTTTGTTAGCAGCAGTTTCCACCAATTCGAACTTTCTGAAAGACATTCAAAGACCATTCGTGGATGCAAGCTATTGCAAAACCAAATGAATCAATGCGTGCGTCTGTTACAGACAAATGTTTCGATTCTGAAATTCGGCCTTCGGAGCTGCAGGAGATTTTCTGTTTGTCAAGACTGAAACCGACGGTCATGTTTCAACAGAAACCAATATTGGTGTGAGTAAACTTTCCACAAGGAAAATTTTTTGTTCTTTTTTATTCATCACCGAAAACCACTTCCAAGGTTATTCCGGGAAGCCAGACGGGCGCTTCGCGTGACTGCCGCGTGATGCCAACCAAGCCCTTTGTTTAGAGCCCAGCCCTTTCCGTTGGGTTTAGGCAGCTTTTAAATAACCTTTCCTCCTAGCGAAAGCAAAATCTTTTATTAAAACAAACAGATTAGTAACGACTACGTCACTCGCACCAGACCGATGCAAACATATCGTGTACACATGTTTTTTCTGGGTGGGCAGTTCACAGTGATTGCTTTCATACGACTTCACTTCTTTTCTGCTTGAGGACTGGGATACCACGTTGTATAGTTGTGGTGAACTGCACGCTGTGTGCTGCGAGAATCACTGTTTCGACAAGACCGAAAAATGACATGCATGTGGAAACGCGTCTACTTCTGATTCTTTCTGTCCACAATCACTCTTCGATGGTTAGCACGGTTCACAAGGTATCTGAACAAGCTGCTGTGAGAGTTCACAAAGCTCTGGGATTTATTTCCCTGACATTGGCGTCGTAAGCATTTTTTTCTAGGGGGAGCACTAGGGAAGTTTTCCTAAATTTTTCCAGGGGGGCCAAAAGTGGTGAAATTTGATTTTTACCACTCGAAACTAGGAAAACAACCTTTTTTGCTGAAAAATTCAAAATTCAAGGGGAGCCAAGGTCCCCCTGACCCTCCCTTCCGACGCCCATGTTCCCTGGTTTATGGGATCGCATATCAAGTGCCCTACTTGCGCCGACCTGGTTGCATAACGTTTCGTTGACAATTTGGATAATTCCACCGAGTGTTTTAACGTGATTTAGTAGACGTTACTGCTTTTTTAGAGCGCGTAACAATTGCATTTGCAAGTTACAATGGACGTCAATTTTCATACGCCGTGTACCTACCTTTACATGTTGATTCAACCCGACCGAAAACCCTGAGACTTCGAATGAGTTTGGTATTCGCTGAACATTACTGTAAGCAGTGATTTTGAAAACTTGGCCTCGCTAACTGTTACCATCAATATGGCATGACGACACAGAGTTTTTGACGACACAGAGTTTGTGGGTTCGAAAAATTATACATTGCCACCGCGATTAGATGCGAGAACGTCTTTTTCACTACTTTTCTTAAATGTCTTTCTCTGAAATATGGACGTGCGTCTGATGTGAAGTTGCATCTGAATTATCTGGTTTTTGATTACATTCTACATTTAAAGCTAAACCAGAGCAGCTGTTGGTAAAACGAATGGCGTTTTGACTTGAGCTAGTTTTTCTAGAACTCCATGCGAAAACGAAAAGTAATACAAAATTTTATAACGTGGCACTGAGAGAAAACCAAGACACTGTTCCAGCGCCGGTTGGATTGATGAACCAGCCTGAACAACTTTTAAGCCATGCGAGTGACTGAGACAACGCAGATGGATTTAGTCGTGTGTTTCCCGAGGATACAAATTATTTTTTTTTCTCGAGGATACAAATTTTTTTTCACGAGGATACAAATTTTTGATTATATATTTTTTTTCTCTTTTTTTTTCTTATTCCTTAAATTTTTTACTTGCGCAGAATGAAGACCCTTTTCTGAAGTCAATATGTTTTTGACAATCTTCATCAAATCAAATGAATCAACTTTTCTGGCTCAAAACCGAATACTTTCTGCCGCAGCTTCTCGTCAGCGCAACACTGCGACACCTCCGTGATGGAAGAAACCGGGATTGAGGCCAGCAATTTTAAAATTTTTATTTTCTTTTTTTTTCGAGATAAAACAACGCGCTGCCCATCGAATAAACAACAAAACGACAGAAAAAAACAGTTCAAATGCTACTTCACGATGCATCAGTCGGGCTGTGTTGACAGCAAGTCAGGAATAACTTTAGGGTATAGCTCTGCTCGCAATTGGCCTTGAACAGTGAAAGCAAATCCGAAAAAGAACCAACTTGTTTTTCTGCTTTTACCGATAACCATGTCCGTTATGCGAAAGCAAGCAATAATGGAGCTTGACGAAAAAGCGAAGCATAAAACAGTACGTGTGATAATGACCATGGGGACCTTGCAACCCTGTGTAACAGTGAACGAAAATAAATAAGGGTAATCCCCAGCAATGAGACTCGCGGTGAAGAAGCGGATCAAGCGGGAAACGAAATAATCAAAATACCGAAACCGATGATGGTTGAAGAGTCTGCTCAGCCATTTACAAATGAGATAAATTAACTTATTACAGTGCTAAAAGCAAATCCGACGCGTTGGCCCAGCGACATCTGGGTGAAGAAATCACGAAAAATGAAGCGTTGAGAAAGTCTGCATTGACACGGTTGACATGCGAGACCAATCAAAACAATGCAGAGGCCAACTGCATCTGAATCAACCAATTTCCCTTCGGCTTAAATCATGCAGTTAGAAAAGACCCTCTTGTTCAACCACCTGAACATGGAAGCGAATTATGTATAACACGACAACTATCTTCGATTTCAAACTGGGGTTTAATAGATTGTGAAAGGGATTATACTCTAATCACCCAAGGTATACAGGCGTGGTGTTTTTTATCCAAAGTACAGCGGCTAAAAAACAGCTACTGGATATCGACACAAACTGGCTAAATGCAATAATCCGCGAGCGGCGCACTTTCACTCGGAGGTGCGTTGCAATATTTTGGCGACAGGACAGTGCTGTTGCGTCGGGCATCAGTGCGATGGCGGGAAAATCACTACATAAGTCATTATAATTACAGCTAAAACACAAAAGCAGGAGGAAAAACAGAAACAAATGCAAAATGTGAGGAAAACTCGAAGCTTCGCCCGCGCGCGTGTATGTATTAAAAACAAGTTCTGCGCTGCTGCGCAGGAAATCGGCGACGCGTAGCGGCTCGTGCGGCGAGTTTTCTTTTTGGTAAAAATCGCGTACAATAAACGAGAAATCAAAAAAAACTACCACGTCTAGCATGGAAAAAGGCACGATGGAGCACAAACTGCAAAATGCAAACGCAAAGCAAAAAGCATAACAGCTACGTCGGGCTGCAATAACGCGAAATAACCTTGTCGTTAGAATCAAAGCGATCGTAATGCAACAAAAAAAAACTGAGTAACGAAGCGCGTTGTGCGTTCGCATAAAATAAGTTCAGCCCAGCTGAACTGTATCCGATATTTCAATTATTACGTCACAGTCGGTGATGGCGATAGCGACCGTAGCGCGGCTACAGCAATATACGGATGTGTGAAGGAAAAAAATCAACAACAATCCAGAACTCGCGCGTCGCTGTTTTTGCTGTTCACTGAAAAGTTAAAGCGCCGTGAGAAAGAGACTTCCAAACTATAGATCTGAACAAAGATCTGGGTCGTCCGGCCTGCTCACGCAAAACGCGCATGACCCCAAAACAACGAGGTGCACCCCCTGACACTCTGCCAGTCACGCTGCCCCTTCCACCTCACAAGGTTCCGTGGTTCATGTGCATTGCAATGGGGTTGCCTGCCTGGGCGGACACCTGGTAGTGGGCGCTAGTCTGCAGGGAACCCAGGCCAGGTACGCAGGTCGACTCCGGTTCGGTGCAGGCCGGGTTTTCCCACAGCTGAGAACTGGTTGACACGTGGGCCGGAACCCCGTGCATGGGCATCAGCTGCTGCATCTCAACAGGACTTTCGCCGGCCGGGGGTGTGGCAGTCGGCACAGAGGGGGCTCGCGGACTGACGCTGGCCGGCGAATGGACGCCGCTGCTGCTGTGGTGGGGTCCGTTGATCGCTTGAAGAGCGTTGGTGGGGGTGTGGGCCTGGGCGAGGCTGTACGGTGAAGAGCCTGCCGCGTAAGGCGCTGCTGACGAATACACGTTGTGCTGGGTGGTAAGAGGCGTCATGCTTGGCAGACTGGTTGAGGCAGCGCCGTAGGCGTGCGGATAGTACATGGGCATTGCGGCCGGGTCGTATCTTTGCGGTGCTCCCCCTGCTGCGGGGTTGCCCAAGGTGTGGTGGCCTGGAAAGCCATGCGGTGCGGCCGTTCCGTAAGAAAACTGATCTTGAGAGGCTCCGATCATCTGGGCATGCCCGTGATAATAAGGCAGCGAGTAGTCGAAAGCGCTCGGAGGCGACAAGTGACTGCGACCGGACGTCGCTGCCAAAGGTCCACCATCATGCGATTGCGGCATCATTCCAGGCGTGATGGGAAACTTGCTGTCTTTCTTGAGCATCGCCTTGTTTTTTCGTCGCGGCCTGTACTTGTAGTCGGGGTGCTGTCGCATGTGTTGGGCGCGCAAGCGCTTGGCCTCGTCGATGAAAGGACGCTTGTCGGCCTCGGTCAGGCCTTTCCAGCGCTCTCCTAGCCTCTTTGAAATTTCAGAGTTGTGCATTTTTGGATTGTCTTGCGCCATCTTACGCCGTTCCGCTCTGGACCACACCTGTGATTTAGAGAAATGAATATTAGATTTTGGGATTGACATCGTGTCCAAGCTTACTCAAAATACAAAACAATTGTTACTTCAGTTTTAAAGGTTCAGAACGGCGCAAAACAATACTTGAAAAAATGCTTTCCCAACGCAGGGTACAGTGCCTACAGAAACAACAAACACGTGGCTTATGGTAGCTTTTTGTCGACGAGCTGATGACAGCTTCATCCCAAATCCCAAAGGGCCAATTAAACTACACGAGTGAGAGCAGGAAAGCGTATTATAACGCTTCATTTGCTGGTTGCCGCCAATGGAAGGCTTACACAGGACCGGACAGACAAAATGGCGCTTAGCTTGATGGCTTAACCGAGCTCAGCAGTTTCAATACACAAAGTCTTGTAGGCGCGCTTGTCGTGCTGCGTTGCACCAGTCGCATGAATCACTTGCCAGAGAGAACTCGGGTCAAAAATACTGGGCACGCAGCAAAGGAGCGGCGGGACCGTCACGCTACCAGAGAACGCGTCGCGGGGGCGATGAATTTGTAAAGATATAGTTCGACAGCATGGGCATCGCCCATCACTGCTTTTAACCCCAACATCACCGCAAAGCTGTTTGTCGGTCACGCCATTATTTCTGGCAGCTTACGTCGGACCGCAACTTGCCTTCACCAACCTCCGCTCGAAATGAAGCATGCCACCGTCCTATTTTCTTTTGTTGTCGTTATCAGCAGTAGAAGGCGCGAAACACAAACAAGCCTATCTCCGGCCAGGTTTAAAGACAAGGGCGAGATTAGTTGAAAACAAACGCTTTGTGCAAAACCCTGAACCAGAAAATTTCTAAAGACAGGGCGATGTCAAGTTTGTGCGTGTGTTTTCGATATTTAGCCTCAACTGCTACGTTTTTCAACCTATGCCTCCTCACATTCCTGCGAACCCTAAGTCCTGTTGAAAACCATGACCCGCTGCTGTCATCGCGGAAGTGCTGCGAAGGCCAGAACTTAACTCAGGCTGGACTTTTAAAGTCGCAAAGCGAGCATTATTGCTACCGACGCAAGGGTCGTAAAAACAATGAATCCGCCCGATTCCCAGGAATGAGAGTGTTTAAATCTTACGACCGAGCAAACTTACGTCATCAGACAGACAGTAAAGTAACACTGTTGCTCTGCGAAAGACGTGCTTTGGCTGGGTACAAGCGACATGGCGGGTAAAGAGTCGAAAAAGCAATAAACAAACAAAAGACGACTATAAACAATCAAGTGAGCAGATTAAAGCACTTTGTAGGTGAAAATGTTTTTTGGCATAAATTGAGAACGTTACAATGTTTACCGTTCAAATTTCGTCAGTTCTTAAGACACCACGTGTCGACAGAATAACAACTATGACTATTCTTTCCAGCTTTCAAGGAAATCTAAGTTTTTATCAACGACCCCTAACACAGTGACGCATTTTCAAAAACTCAAAGCAAAGCACTGGAAACTCACCATGAAGGCGTTCATGGGTCGTTTGACTCTGGGCTCTTGCGTGCTCGGTTTGTTCTGTGCAGACGAGGTGTTTGTGTGCTGGTTCCCCGAGCCTTGCGACGGCGTCGGCGCGGTCAAATGCGTCATCGGGCCGTTGATCGAGGTCTGATCGCCGATGTAAGGCTTCACGTCCGGGGCCATGCTGTGGGGTGGTACGCCGGCAGCGATCGGCGGAGGGGGCAGATGGGGGCTGCTCGGAATCATGGCGGACCCGGACGTTTGGTAAGGGATCGACATCCAGTTCGGTTGCGCGGGGTCAACTGCCAGCATCGTTAATGGGGCAGCTGAGGGGCTGAGCGACTTCGTCTCCGTTTCTTCCTGACAAGAGATTTACCAGAAAAATAAAACACTCGCGTGGTGACCTTCTGCTTGAAAAGGGAGGAAGCCGTCCGCTTTGGCAACTTCAAAGCTATAAAGCTTGGTTACCTAATTCTGATGAATTCTGCAAAAACAAAAGAGCTTGATTACAAGCAAATCAAGGCTGTCTGCTGGTGATTACTTTTATTTCATTTATTAAATTTGCCAACATTTTGTCCTATCTATTCAGGTAGCTTGCTCAGGGAGATGATATTTAACAGAATCTAGATTTAGATGATATTTGTAAACAAATTACAACAAGCATTTTATAAACCGATCAGATCAACTAATAACGCATTAGATTGAAGCTCATTTCCTTTAAACTTCTTTCAGACCTCTGACAAAAACGTATTGTGACAATTTTCCAGTATGATTAAATTGGCGAGCTCAAAAATCGAAACAATACTTCCTCTATCCTGCAAGCTTTGTACTCTCGATTGTTGCCACTCGTAACTATCTATGAAAAGGCCTGTGCAACTATTCGATCACTAACGTACTCCCTGTGACAATGCCACAATGAGCATAAATCCTACGCTCGGCTCTCAATAGCTGACAAACACAATGGCTGCACTGAATGTACTCGGCGATACGATTCCCGTTTTATTCGAGCGCGAGAGCGAGGCTTCTGCCTTTTTTCCTCCGCCGTCGCTCGCTTGCCGCCATTTCTACGACAACTCCGTATTTTTGGTGGCGGAACAACCACTCGCGGTCAAAAAATTTTGCGTTTTAACGGTACTTTTGGCTGGGTTGCCGTGGAGATCTCAGAAGTGCACAAAATACTGTCAGATGATGTGGAGTTGCGACGTCATAAATAATTTTGGTCCGTAAAGTTACTAATGACGTCGTCAACAAACACTGTTAAAACTTTTAAGCGTTATGGTATCGGACCTTGTCACGCCTTGTACAGTAATTGGAAAAGAAACCTGTGGTCAGCAGTTGCTGCTTTGGCAACAAAGCTAGTGTTTGTAAATCAGACGGGCCATCACCTTTGCAAAGAGACGTTGAGTTGAACTACTTCTAACGTTTGCTACAGAAATGTTGCATCAAGAGGTCCTGCAAACATACATTGCCATCAATTCTATTTTAAGTGGTGAGTTGTTTTCATTCGATAAGTGGCGTTTTAAATAATATTATCATATCAGTGATTCCAAGCCAAACCAGGCCTCAAGCCTAAACAAAAACTACTTTACTTTGTGTGCTCGGACTATTATCATCATTGGCAACAACACCAACAATACAGAGGCGATATTCCTTTTTCAGATACAAGCGCTACAATAGGTTATCACAATGGCTCTTTCAAGTAATCGCCCCATTCAATTATTCTTTGACAAGAAAATCCATTTACGTTTCTTCCACTTTCGAAACAAGAACCGAAACACGTGGCACAGGATTTAGCAATGCAAACGCAGGTTTAAACATGTAGCAGCAAATAACAAAACCTTCAATTTTCCTCACAGCGGAGATTACTTTTGTGGCAATCAAGAAATGTTAAACGTAATCAAAACACGGTTACAGCAGAGCAGAAACGTGAAACTTTCCGTCGAAAACCTATGCAGAACTATAAGCTCCACATTTAAGACACAAACTTTGCGATATGCAAAGGTTGTTGCGTTTTCAGCGATCCAGTGATCCAAAAACATCCACTTTTTACCACTAGCAAAAAAATAACAAAATTTGCGTCATCGCTCAAAAAGATTGTATCATAACTGCAAACTGTAAACGCAGCAAAATGAAAAAGCTCAGTGTTTCCAATAACAAAGTTTATTCACAAAACCATAAAACTTAAGACTGCTCAAAATGATTTCACAAGTTATTTTTCATGGGCGTTTTCATGGATTCGCACGAATTTTTCCGTAACTTTCTTGGCTGTTACTTCTGACGCTGTAGCCGGCCCACATCCTTTTGCCCTCCACGAACAACCTTCTCCTCATAACATTTTTTGCCATTTTTAAACATTTACTACAGGTGGTACTTAATGCCATTATTTACAAATGGAAGCCGCACAGTGTTGTTCGACTGTATACGAGTACAGTACGCAAAGCACTTTCTACGTACGTGTATACCATGAAATGGTTAACACATGAAACACTGTACATAATATTCTGAATAAATTCTAGGCACGCTAATAAAGGTAGGGATCATTTGAAGAATTGATCATTCTAGAACCTGAGTTCTAACTGAGGGGATGGGAAGTGTTCGAAAGGGAGGCGCGAATATTGTAATTAATGTTTAAATGAAATGAAACCGTGTCCGGCGTAGCGAAACGTAGCTGCTCACATTGTCAGCGAAAACTACGCATGGCTTTTTCGGAACTACCAACAAGATATCATTTAAATTGTTGTTTTCCACGATTTTTTTCTTCTGCCATTTTGCGAGACTTTCAAGCCACTCTCTTCCTGAAAAGCAAATCTTTGTTGATTAGCTCAAGAGGTTTGTCGTGGTCACTTGCTTGTGGTTCAATTAAGGGACATAAAAACGGAAACGAATTTTTGACTGCAGCAAATGTTAAAAACTGGCAACGAAGCCGACGATGCCCGAAATCAAGAGAAACTTTCAATTTTACTAAATCATCAAGATTTTTAGAATTGCAAGTAACTTCGAAAACTGCCGAAATGTTGATGCATGAAAAAATGTAGGACCGGATTGTCTGAAAAATTGCTCCGATAAAATTCCAATTCAGTGTGCCTTTAGATTTATATCACTACTCGTTAAGTCCATACGTAGATAAACTGTTTAACCAAACTGTTTAACCCTTGCTACTCCTTACAAAGAAGTAGCGATAAACTCGAAGCTCTTAGTGTCTGAATTTCATTTGAGGTATCAATATTACGCTACCAACTTCAAACGTCACTCCGATGGCTGCTTTAGCTGTTAATTGTCTGCAGAATAGTTGACCCTTACATTGCTGTGGCCTCTGTGCACAACACTCCGACGCATCGTGGTCAATACCGTGTAATGTCGAATCAAAGAGCATCGAATCAAAGAGCAAGGACTTGAAAGTTCTGAAATGTTTTCCGGAATTATTTGACACCCGGTTAGACTGACAATTTTCGGCGCACTGAGACAGACGTAAACTGATTGTCTAAGCCGAATCCTTTTGATGCGAGTGTGGTGTCACTGCTGTGTCTTGCACCATCGGCTGCATGTTCGCTTGAAAGAACAGGACGCACTGCTCAGCAATCGGAAAATGCGCTTCAAACAATTAGGCACATTTTCGGTCGCTTTTCAGCGCTCAGCTCAGCAAGTGCGAACGTTTGCTTCAAGCAGGAATCTTTTCCAGCGCTCTTCAACCGGTGTGCACGGTTCACCGTGGGATGCACCAGATTACGCCTGGGGTGCACCACTAAGGGTTCACAAAGGTGCATCACACACTTGTCACACTAAACAGATAATTTTAACAAAAACTTTCTGTTAGCAAAAATAAACCATTAACCAACCAATGACTTTCAGCATTTAACCGAGACTTTGCAGATTCTAAAGTGTGGTGCATAAGCATCACACCACATCAAGCTAATTGTTGTATCTAGAGGATTATTTGTGATTCGTAAGCAACAGACAATGAGCCATTATCAATTGAATTATGTAGCTGCGTTACTGAGTTAGGGTACTTGCTTATTTAGGCCAGGGTACTTTCAGGCATGAGCGCAATTAGGTGGGGGACACGGCGGAAGTGTCATTGAATAGGGTGCATGAGTTCGTCAAAACATCTTTAAGGGTGCACCGTAACAAAAAAGGTTGAAGAGCACTGATCTATACTGGTCAGTCAAGTAGTTAAAAGGAAGACCCAACTGCAAGGTCTTTCCGTGTGCAAGGTAATCGCGGACGACACGATTCGAAACTGACCCTCATATAACCTCGATGACGTTGCGCGGCATTGCGTGCGACCAGAGACAGGTGATTCACGCTTATGAAGCTTGATGCGGAACTGTCAGGGCAAACGGCGTTGGTAAAACGTCCTCACGTTGATCAACCAGACTGAACAGTCAGCTTCTCGAAACAAGCGTCGCAAAAGGCAAAATAACAACGGAATGACAACCTGAACGCAGAACATCATTCCAGGCTGAAGTGTGATGATTTGCTTCAGGCAACTTTTCTCGTGACAGCCGTCATGACATACTACAAATGTGACAAGTCATATCCTTGACTGGGTTCTACGTTTCCACCATCTTGTTCATGTTACTTCTGGAAGTTGAACTTTCTAAAGATGTAGAAGTTGCTCGTGAAATGCTCACATCTTGCCAGTAGCAGGATTTTGCAAATGCAGGCAGCAGGCCTGTAGCCAGGTTTCAATATTTGGTGGGGCTCAATACATTTTTAGGGGGCAAGATTTTTACTTTTACTATATGTTCAAATCAAATTTTTCTGGGCACAAGAAAATTTGGGGAGGGCCACAAAAGAAATTTGGGGGGCACTGCCCTCGAATGCCCCGTGGCTACGGGCCTGGCACGCAGCACGAACCGATGTAATTGAAAGAAAAAACTTCAATATATTGGTGACCGACGCGAGAAAAGTCGGATGATTTGGACACAATGAATTTGAGCTTTAAGATTAGGCAAACAGTTCGATTTAAAAACCAGTTTTAACTGCTTTCTGGAGTTTAAACCTGGTAGCAGTAGTTCTGTTCTTGCCGAGTCTGGTGCCTTCTAGCTGAGGTTCGACGTCATAAATGTTCCGCGGTCCACTTCGTTTTCTACCCAAGTATTCGTCGTTTGCTTAGGAGCTTGTTTTTCCCATGATTTACACCACGATAGCGCGTCCAGAATATGGCAAACTGCGCACATTTCGTGCCGCCAAATGTCGCTTACATACTGACGTGTTATTTCAGGCCAAGACAGTGTTGGTTCAAAAGCTGGCGAGTCAACCATTGCATTAAAGGCGGCCTGATTTTTAGTGTCGCCATGGTAGGAGCAGGGTTTTTTCCACGAGGATAAAAATTGCTGAGATCCACACGTGTACACAAGGGCTCCCAATAAATTGTCTCAAAACGCAGGTCAATGCCAGTACTTCGCGCCCGGATGTTCAGTGCCTTGCTTACTATTTGACTGATAAGCTTCTTTTGTTCCGTAATAATTGACTGTTGCGTAATTCCATTGTCTCTGAGCGTGCTAATGGCTATCTTGTCGGGCAAGCTGTTCGGATTGCAGCAAATTCGTGGACTATTTTGGCTACACGGTGATCGGCACGGCTGGCCTGCTTTCGAACACTGATATCCACAAAGCCGCAAGGTACACAAACTTAGCGCTGGGCGTGCGAAAACAACGCCATCTCTGACACAAATTTTCCAGAACAAGTGGGTTTTTGGCCGCTCTGAGCTAACGACATTTTGTAGATATTGCCTCAAGTTGTTATCGCTGCGTTGACACAAAGCTGTACAGTTGTACAATCTAAACCTCTGACTACACAAATCGGAAGGTTTGAGTTACGCTGCGACTTTGCTCGAAAGCGCTTCATTTCTATGGCACTTAAAGCAAAGTAAACCAGACGGAACGTTTTGATTCAAAGCAAAACTTCATCACTTTTTGCTTCAGGGTTAGCCTGACAAGAAGACATTCAATTACATCCTATCAGCAATTTCCAAATGAACCAAAATCGTCGATGAGTCGCTGTAAAACCAGCCGCGTGCCACTTATAGTCGGCTTTGTCTTATTTGAAAGGCTTAGCGTTCTGGGGTTTGCAAATTATTTGAAAGGCTTAGCGTTCTGGGGTTTGCAAATTATTTGAAAGGCTTAGCGTTCTGGGGTTTGCAAAATCTGCTAAAATTTTTATCAGCTCCTTTCTCTGTGATATAGGGCGGCGCAACCTTAAATGGGTTGGAGGAACTCTTGCAGGAGAATTTGCGCGCAAAGCGTAAAATGCAAGGAATATGTGAAGCATTCTACTGTATTATGCATGGATCTGTCGCTGTTTTGGCCGGGATTACGGTTCTGCTGCGACAGCATATGATACTTCAAACCTCGACTGCCAGTTGTCTTTATACATACACTACATATTGCGACACATCATTCCTCAGCATAATAGGAAAGAAAAAACATTCGATTATTTGCTTATTGCATCAGAAGGGAAGTGAATACAGAAGCGGACATTGTGGCTTGTTCAGGCTTCGCATGCAGCAGCAGTACAAGCTGAAGGAAGGTTTGTGGATATGACTGCAGTTCAATGAGAAGCGGGGGCCGAGACAAATCGACCGACTGGCAAGTCCAGTCCGGCCCGCGGGCGAGAGAAAGCTGCCCTGGCAAATCGCACGCAATGTTTGGACGATTCGCTATATTCACTCTGCTGACGCTGCGTTAGAATAACAAACGTCTTTCGAGCGAAATATGCCCGTTAGTACGACGCCAAATCGATAAGAATATTCCAAGCTTCAGCTGCATCCATCTTAACCGGTGAAGGTGCCATTACAAGGGACGAACATTCCTGAGCAAACTCACGAAATTCTATTCTAATGCCAAGGTTGGTCTGGAACTTTTTCAAATACTCAAAAGAGCAAATTGAAAATCTATGGCGGGGTGCTGGAGCCAGAGCACCACTTGATCATCACATCGGGTCTCGACTCGGGGTACATGAGAAAAAGATTTCTCTTGAGCAGGGAAAATTCAAAAACAGTGCCGTGTTTTCAACGCATCAGGGCCGCAACATTTTCTATGATAACCTCAAGTGTTTCCAACGCATCATTTTTGACTTTGTATCATTCGTTTCAAAGCGGTTATTGAAGAATGCTGCATGGATTGCTACGGTTTTCCATATTCCACAAAACCGCTATAGCAAGTTTGCTCGCGGTCAGCACGGAACAAGCCTCCCTTTCATATGCGGTTGGAACTAGAAAACAGCACAAAATATCTTTTTACTGTGTTGTTTACAATATGTCGCTTTGTTACACCCATTTCTGTCGTTTCGTTGTCTCCTTCTCCAGTAAGTTTTGTTGCTATAAATGTTAAATCTTTCTTGAAAAAGAATCAGTCAAAATGTTGCTCATAGGTTTCTCGCCCTCGCACCTATTATAATATGGATGAACTTGATTGACCCGGGCGGGCCAACCAACAGGCGCAGTTTGTGAAAAGGTTCCGTAAGCCCACAACCGAACCAAGGCATTTTTAAAGAAGCTACAGCTGAAATCATACTTTTTTCGCACCTCGAGACATAAATCAGCCGCTCAACTAATAGATTTGCAGACTAGAAGTATTTTGATTGTACTGTTCTTTTTTCCTCGGTTGTCTGGGTCACCTGGGGGAAAAGATCCCTCACCTTTATTACTTCCATGACTGACTCAGACTGTCGCTCAAGTTGTATTTTGTAGAAGCGCAAAACAGTAGAAAAATAGATTAAAATTGTGTTTGCAAACAGGATTAAGGGTAAGCGCGACAGCATTACAAACTCTGGGTTTGTCGGAAGGCTTGCAAGCAATATAATGTTTTCCGCTAGAATCATGCGCTTTTGCGGACAGCCCAACATATTTGCATTTTTTTCATTTTTGTTATTATTCCAGACTACCTGTCTTGCCACGCTGGTATTCCCCATCGCGCACTGACAGAGATCAAAGGAGGGACATACCCTTCAGCAAGCTTACAAGGTTTTGAGTCTTGCGACTCTTCACACATCGCCTAAGTGTTTGTTTAAAATGCTGGTGAAGTTGCTGCTACTCAACATGAATGTCACTTTTGAATACATTTATAAATGTCTCACGGATTCTCAGTCGCGCCACTCCACTGCCCCCATTGTATACGACTGGTGGCCTGCGAACAAAGCGAGGCTGCTACTGCCTATTGTTGCCCGGCACCCTTACATCATATGCCACACTCCGAATGGCACTTGTTCATTGAGTTCGACGAAAGCGAAGCACTCTTCGCGCTTGTAATGCCTTTAACTACTGTCATTGTGTTCATATTTTCAATCGGTCAATTTAGGGGCCTTTTCATGCCGAGGCCAGAGCCTTTTGTCGCCTGGCGGGCCGACCGCTGGCGAAGTGCGCTTCATTGACGGACATTTAACAAGGCAACAGTCGCTTTCGCTGTTGATCACGTGACTTACGAGCATGCGGAGTGTATTGGAAGGTTTGGGATGCGCCGATTGTTCCGGGACAATCATACAAACACGAAAACCGCTTCAAATTGCAGAACCTTAGTTTCAGAACAAAATTGATCAGCCAAATCAGCTTTATATTGGCACTGAAAGCTACTTAAAGCGATGAACATCTACCAAGTTAATTATTTATTGAGGATTCAACTGTGAAACTTTTTCCGTTTGCGGGTATTGATCACCACAATAAAAACGTGTTTTATTTTTTTTATAGGAGTTTTTCCCATCATCTCTTAGAGGAGTTTTTCCCACTGACGTGGTGGGAAAATCTATTTTTTATGATCTATTCAGGACGTTGTAGGAAAAAGTCCTTTTTTTATAGAAGTGAACCCCCCCATGTCCTAAAGAGATGAAATCCTAAGTGCCAGGCACGCACGTGTTCTTCTTGACGTACCATAGCTCAGAACACAAACTCAAACAACAGTCTTCGGGAGTATGGAAAATTATTTGGATTTGTTTGGTCCCCACCCGTCAAATCGATGCCATACGGATACTCATATTTTCAGTCCATGGATGCACTAAATGTTGGAGCAAAACCACGAACGCATGGACACGGACGTAATGCGTTTTAGTGTTTTCAGAAGCAACTTGCCTATTCGTTGCGTCAATGAACTCTCTCTCATCCTTACCACCCGTTTGAACAATGGATCATCAACGCTTTGACCTCGTGGTACAAGGGTAGAAGTATGATTTAACCACGAAATTGTAGCACTCGTTTTAAAATGTGACTAATGCCAAAGGTGAGAAAAAATCGGTTAAACAAAAGTATAATCGAAGGATCTGCGCAGTATCTTTAACACGTTACACTTCAGTTTCCACAGAAATCTCGAGGAGTGATGGAAATTGGAAAAAGCTGTGTTGCCATGCGTTTCACGTAGATAGCCTTGCAATTTTCAGCTATTTTTTTCGAAAATTTATTGATTAAATGAAAAGCAGATGTCGCTAGCACTGCCAGTCGAAGTGTTAGTTAATTGGCACACGCATGACGCGAAGGCACACGCACGATGGGAAGCTTTTGTGGTTTTGCGCAAAATCAAGATCTCGCGCGCGCCGCTGCAAAGGACTAAATCAAAAGTATAATGGCTGCTGCATGGCATCTCAACAGTATCTAGGAAATAAATAATTTCATTGCAAAGGCTGCTCATCAAACTCTTAACGAAACCATGCGAAAGAGGAAAACGAGCAAAAAAGCTGTCGAGCACTGGCAACTCGGCCGGCATCCCGCTGGCGGTTGGACGTTTTTACGGCAGCGCTGATTCGACGAGATCTTTGGGCGCCCGTTTCAAGCGAAAATTGGGGTCAGTGCAAACGCTACGCCCTTGCCGCTTCTTGTGCCTGGAGGGAAGCGGTTTTAGGAAATTCTAGTCGCCGCTGGACGGCTGGTTTCGGACCGGAGCGTTTTCCATTGTCTTAGTTATCGTGCGGTTGGCATGTCGGTCATTTCGTGGGAAAAGACCGCAAATTTCAGCGAAAAGAGTGTCAATCAAACTGGTGATCATCTCAAGCGCTAGTTATGCTGAAACGCCGCAAAACCAAATCGGCCAAGATAATTGTTTTCGCGTCGGAACGGCGGAGCTTCTGATTGGCGCTGAGAGGCACGTGACGTCAAAAGCGCCAGTTCTTCCCCAACAAACAAACAAATTTAACACGATTTTTTTATCGTTTTCGATTTCATAACCTTTCAAAACTGAGTTAAAAACTTGATTCATCAAGTCGTTTCACTTAAACTTTGAAAGATACTGTCACTTGCTGGTAAAATTGGCTTCAGAATTTACAAAAATTTAAATTGTTTGTAGAATTCGAGGACATGCTATTCCATTCATAGTCAAAAGATTTATAGTGCCGCAAATATTTCAAGCATTCTCAGAAATATTGTGACTTCTCGCAATCTTGGGACATCTTTTCTGCAATATTGCGCCATCTAAAATGCCTTTGAGGCAAGTTAAAGTTGTGAACTCTTACCTTACACCATGCAGTTTGAAAATCTCACTCCTACAGGAAACGAACTTAGCTATTGAACATAGTCAAGTGCGAGAATTTTTTTGCAGCATCAACCAACGCTAATTTGATTCCTTCTCCCACCTGCGAATGTTTTTCAGTCTAGAGTTTACGCAACTGCAGCTGGAAAAACAAAGCCACACTAAGCACGTGCAATCAACGGCAAATATTAAACTTCATCGTTTCATACATTGAACCTTTCACTCAGAGGTAGCTGTGTAATCAGTGGGTTTTATTCATGTTTCATTAAACGAACAGTGTCAACTAAACTATTGTTACGAAAATCGTTCTGTTTAAGAATTCTTTATTAAGCCGAATTTGCTTTGCGGGAATGCCTCACCACCGCTGAGCCCTTTCACGAACTTTGCACGAAAAAATTCACGAAATGCAGCTGAACCTTTTCACAAAATTTTCACGAAAAGCTTGCAGTGCAGTGCGAGTGCGATTCCACCCTTGCCAAAGCGAAACGAGTATTTCTCACGAAGTGTAAGCAAAAACGAATTCCAGTCAAGTACGTCTACGTATCGAATTTGGAGTCATGTGTGCCACAGAGATTCAGACTTGCTACTTACGGATGCAGTTTTGACGATTATTTTTGAAACAGTTTCGCATTAACTGTTGAAACTTCCTGGAAATCCTGTGTTAACAGATCGAGGAAGTCCATCTTGGAGGCGGTCACTTGCTGTTGAAAATCAAAATAAGTTACCAACGCTAGTTATATGCATGGATACAAAAAGCACATCTTCATTATATGCTGCAACCAGGAATTCAAACAAAGTATAATGCTAAAATCTAGCCTTGGTTTTAATTACTAGTAAATATGATTTTACTTGTGGTCCACGAAAAATCGCTTACGATATGGCCCACACGCCTCAGAAACAATTTTATCAACTGTTTCACGTCACACTACTGAATTAGTAAGGTTGCTGATTCTTTATGCCTTTTGAATTTCCAGCAACTGATTGAATTCAGAAGATCGTAAAATGTGAAAGTGGAAATAAATACGAAGATCACCCTTCATGTTAGTGAAAGAATCCATTTATGTTCCTTTTGAAAAGTGTTCCATTGCGTCATGTGAATTGTTATGCCAGTAAGCGTATGTTGCGTTTAGAGTACAACAAAAGATTTTGATTTTCATGCAATAACATTTTCGCAATTTAAGAACTAAGCGATGAAGATCTTACAAAACATATTGCGTGAATTCATGGATGTTTACACCAAACAGCTCAAGGAATGAAGGAAATTATAACGTTTATAGGGTTTATGCATTTATTAAATCTACTGCGTATTCCTCGCCTCAGAATAAATGCCAAGCCTGGCGAAAACTTGTAAAATACTGAACAAGAAAATTTTGGGCTGGGCCAAAATTTATTTCAAGCATTGGCCTTGTTGCGAGGAAAAGGACTGCACGTCCTACATACAAAAAACTTGATTACTGTACGCAGCCCAGCTTGACAGCATAGGGATATTCTCTTTATTGTTCGCTGGCAGCGCGTAACAAAAAACAATACATTCCAACCGAGTAGTAGGTAGCTAGAGCGAGCTCGGCAGGAGCTGATCGAATGTGTCCTTTGTTTCCGTGCTTGCGCGTCACGTGACCAACCGCGTATCGAACAATAAACCATAGCTGGACTCACCGGACGCAGGAGCCCGCTGCTGCTCGCGTAAACGTGACCAGGTGGTTGGGGGAGAGATCATGCGGTGGGCCGAAGAGAGCCGTGGGCTGGGGGCCGTTGTTCAGGGCGAGGCCGCAACTTCTTCTGTCAGTTATTGTGTCGTAATATTCCTGATCCATTATTAACGTAATTCCCAAACGCTGTATCCCAGCACGCCAGCAGAAAAGTGGCGGCTTTTGTCGATGCGCACGACGCATGACGAACATAAATCCCACTCCTTGAAACGCAGTGTGTTGTTTTTGGACTCGTTAAAAACGTCACGTGGGGCAAACGTCAGGAGCGCTTCTGGGAATGTCGAGGCATCTTAAAAATGTTAACTTGCAATCTTGTCGTTTTGACATCACAGTAAAATCGGTTGTCGTTTCGTCTAAGTTGAAACTGTAAAACAGATGTTAATGGAAAGATCATGAATCTATGTGAGCAGATACGATTGCAATCAGCGTCTAAAGTTTCATAAAGAAACTGTTTAGTTTCGCTCCAAACAGCTCAAACATTCAATGGTTGCACGTCTCGATCAAGTGGTAGGTTTGTGCAGATATTCCATGCATATACCAGCAGAGAGACATCAGCCTCGAAGCTTCATCGTGTACCGCAAAAAGCAACAAGGCCAACGCATGCTTTGCTCCACAGGAACGAGAGAGAAAACGAAGCGGTGATCATCAAGAAAGCCTGTTAGATGTAGTAACATCACAGTGACGAATACGAGATGGGGACGAAGCCTTGTTACAAGACCGCATGGTGTCGCATTGCAAGCGACGCGAAAGTTCCGCTTTGTTTTATTCGCGGGGCCGCGTTAGGTTACTGGGGGTACACAGCATGCCCTCACTCTGAATTCGGAAGAGAGCGTAAGGAAGACTTTTGGTTTTGCCGCACGACGTTATGTGCTACTGTATTATGGAAAAAGCAAAAGGGCTATCTGGTTCCAATTGGCCTTACACAG
>Ga0210059_1005339_pt1 | contig 20688 bp, 11 predicted proteins | sample Ectturendosymbi2_FD_188042 | JGI IMG/M metagenome (GOLD analysis project Ga0210059, IMG submission 188042) | Ecteinascidia turbinata endosymbiont from Florida, USA - Sample 2 (SPAdes) (version 2) | ecosystem: Host-associated > Tunicates > Ascidians > Unclassified | place: Key West, Florida...
ACTACAACTTACTTAAACGCTTACAGCTTCTAAAGTCACATTATGAAAACCAAAAATCCACTCCAGTTTAGACAGTTAAATGTGCATTGAACACAGCATGGTAAGAAAAAATAGCAATACGAGACTGATACACGCAAATACTGCAGCCTATATGATCAACTACTAAGGAATGTGTACCAATGCACATTTCCAATGACAAATGATTTATAACCTCAACAAGAATATATTATAAAACCGGCAGTGCTTCACTGCTTTAGCACAAGTGAACTATGTAGTACTGTTCATGAAAACTTCATTTCGCAGCATTAAATTCAAGCAATAAATTTGGCAGGATGCAACATATGTAATTCAATGCATGAAACAAACGGAAAATATGAAAACCTAAACAGTATGAAATCACATCTACACTACCACCACACAACACAGTACAGCTGCAGTTGGGTAGTTAATTTTATTCATGAATACATCATGGAAACAGGTTTGCACTTGCAAATCTCACAACATCAAGCAAGTTTGAAGCACGAAAACTTCGCACTATCATATCACAGCTACACCACATTGCTACTGCGAAACATTTCGCAGCTACAGCTACATTTTAGGTGTACGCTTTACAGCATCAAAAATTTGAGGTTTACAAAAATTAGGGTTAGTTGGAATGGTGAGTTACCACTACACGTTCCTGATTTTTAAATGTTTCTAACTTTACCCAAATTTAAATAAAGTTGTTTCAGTTGGTCCAATTTTGATTTGGGCTGTTGTAATTTGCTCAATTGTTTATAATACATGCAAATCTGAAGGACACTCTTCCAATTCGACCAGATGTTTCTAATTGTACCCAAATTTTAATAAAGCTGCTTCAATTACCAGATATGATTAAAGCTGCTGGAATTTGCCCAAATGTTTCTAGACGTATGCACAATTAAATGAAGCGGTTGTATATTATTCAAATTGGAATGAAACTGTTTGAAGTTCCTTAAAATTAAAAAAGTTGTTTAAAGTTCCCCTAAAATGAATAAAGCAGTTTGAAGTTACCCGAAATTAAATAAAGATGTTCCACTTGGCCTGAATTTGAATGGAGCTATTCTTGTTCCACCAGAGTTGATTCAGCCTGTTGGAATTTACCCAAATTTTTCCAATACCGGTAGATGGAAACATGTTTAACTTCACCCAAATTTGAATGAAGTCGTCCCAATTTGTTCAAATTTCATTAAGGTTGTTAAAATATACCCAAATGATTTTGATTTTATCTAAATTTGAATAAAACTCTTACAATTCACCCAGACATTTCTGAACGTACAAATATTTTAATGGAGATTTTCTATATAGCCCATCTTTGAACAAGACAGTTTGAAGCTACCCACAATTGATTGAAGCTGTTGTATATTGGCAAAATTTGATTTGACTGATGGACTTCACCCAAGTGTTTACAATTATCTAAATGTTTTTGTTTTCAACCAAGTTTGATTGAAGCGTTTCTCATTTGCCAAGATTTAATTGAAGCTGTTGGACCTTACCCAAATGCTCCTATTTTACTCAATTGTTTCTAATTTTACCGAAAACGTTAGTTGGCCCAAATTTGATGAAGGCTGCTGGAATTACCGCATGATAGTAGTTCACTCAAGGACAGTGTTTATTTTGCCATCAGAGGCCAAAAAGATGGTAAAATAGTCTCAGACTATTTTGCCGTTTTGGTCACTATTTTGCCGTTGATTTGGTTATTATTTTGCCTTAGTTTGGAAAATAGACACTACCTCACTTACATGTGAAGGTAGCTGTATACTTTGCCCAAATAATGGCCAATTTTGCAGTGTTGGGGATGTGACCGCATCCCCTGCATTCCCATGCCGTACACTTATGAATAAGAACGTACAATAAAACTTGAAGCAGTCTGACTCAGTGCAACAAAATATCTGCTCGAAAGGCTTGACTCATGCTATCGCTTTCCTATCTTGACTTTTATTCAAATCTCAATATACTGTAGAGTAAACCAAAATACACCAAACTACACCCTCGGGCCAGATTAGTTCCACGAAGTAAGCTTATCGGACCTTCAGCTGCACTGTTCCACAAATGATGTAAAATGCCGTCATTAGGAAAAGCATAGCACCGCCTAAGCGACAATGATATATTGCTGCAAAGTTGGAACTAATGCGCCACTCGTGTGTCCAAATTACGTGATTTTGTCAAGAAGCACATTATTATATCATATTCCATTGTGGATACTTTCAAAGTTAGTGGTGTATGAACGAAAACGACAGCACAAACAACAGCAGTAGTGTTTCATATCTGCAGCCAGTTATATTGCAAACTAATGTGTATTTGAACGGCCTTTTCAAACTTTTTGAGAGTAGCGAAAAATAGGCAAACTTCATGTCCGGCGGTTGAACGTGCGCGGATACATAAACTTTGGATGTGAAAGGAATCTCAGAAAAACATTACAAAAACACTTCGATTTAGCAAAAGTGCAGTTCACAGCATTATCAAAAAGTGAAACATGAAATTTATAGCGACATGAAAGAACTGGTAGACCTGCAAACCAGAGATGAGCATTGGACTGGACTTGGATTAGACTGGATCCAGACTTTGACGAATTTTGTTGAATTTGGATTGGATCCGGGCTGCAAAGCTCTTGATAAATCTAGGATCAGGACCGGATATGGATTGACTTAATTGAAAACTTTGCGTAATTTTTGTTTTAGAAAAGTTAATTTTTTGGACTTAGTCGGACTTGGATTACAAAATTTTCGTACTGTTTGGGCTATGGTGGACTTGGACTGACCTTTGAAATTTCAGGACTGGATCTGGATCGTAAATAATGACAGTCCGCTCATCTCTGCTGCAAACCCTCACGAAGTTATGATCATGTCATCTGATGAGCGGTTATGCGATACCCTACTAGCACTTCTCGAAAATTAAGCGGAAATCTAGGGAAAATGGTACAGCTAATATTGTTAACTCGGCTTCAGGTCGTCTGAACGACGAGGCCGTTTTTCTTTGATAACGTTTTCATGAATAAATATGTTTTTGTCTTTATACTTTGCGTATTTACAACATAGCATCGAACAAAGTGCTTATCCGCCCGCACCCGTCATTCTCTCACTTATCAGACTTGTGGTGAAAACATCAGGTGATCTGTGCTGTGGTCGATAAATTAGTGACTAGACAAGTGAACGGTGGAATTCTCTCAACCCTGAGGTTGCTTCGTCCCAAAAAGCAACAAACGCCCCGTGAACTCGTTATTTTATGGCATGAGTGAAATAAATCACATATAATTTCCAAAATGCAGATGATTGGGTTTGCAACAATGCTTCATTGGTTGTCATCTTGGTCATGGCAAAATTGTAGAAATGCCACAAGACATAAAGTAATAAAATATTGAAAACAATCTTATTTGTTCAACGCTTTCACAGAATCGGCCAAATGACCAGCTGTTTACGACCTGCTTTTCCGACTTTTTCTTTTCTGAAGTAGACCAAAATACAAATCGATACACAGCTTCGCTTAAAAAACACACTGATTTCCTTTACAAATGCTGCTTTTCTTCAAAGTCACTCATATCCCATAATCACGGAAGAACCAAAGATTACAGTGCAAGTTTGTTGCTCTCTGTTGCGTTCGGTGTTTGATAGAAACAAAAGTGCAATTTTCCCAAAAAAAACATCTGTTTAAACAAAAAATGTTTCGGTGAATTACAAGCATTGAATCAAACTCCTCAATAGTTTTCGAGTTGAGACTGGTAAAAAGAATTAGATTTGGAAAAATCAAAATTTTAGGAATCCTATCCAAACTGTTTATTCTGTTATTTCGTTTTTCTATGTAATCAGTAAACACATTTCAGAAATGTTAACCTTTCACAGTTATTTTAAAGTAGACTAAATTAAAATTTTTGAAAATCCAAAATCAACATTCTGCTAATGTTGTTGGTTCAGTGTGAATTAGGGAAGCTGAAAGAGTTTTTATAGAGTTTCCAGGTTCAATAAAGCTTTGAAAATTATCAAATTTAATAATCTCTTGATAAAATTTGACTTCATTGGCATTTTCATCAGTTTTATCTCATAACCGTCTTCATTTTATTCAGTTTATTTATCTGTGAATATTATTCGCACGTGAATTGACTATGAGATGCTTCATTGTGATTCTAACAATAAAAGCGTGTTTCAATGTTTTCATTTTTGGACTAACGTGAAACATTACAGTAGTGTGAAACAGTTTTGCTAAATAAATGAGTATTGCAGCAAAACGTAGAAATAAACGTGAAGCTTCGTAAAAATACATTTTTTCTAATGTCAGTAATGCAAGTACGTTGTTGTTGAGATTTGCATTTCCACCATTAGCATCGAAGTTTGTTCTTCGTAGAAAAGGAACTGCTGCAAGTTTCATAATGATTTACCAATATTCTGTAATATTATTCAAGCGAAAATTTACCTGTACTTATAAACTCGGATGTTCTCACGTAGCGCTTGGTGCGAACCTCCATTGGTTCTTCTGTTGTTTTGTTTACCTGTTCAAGGCGTGTTCCGCAATGCTTTACGCCAAGTCATTTTTAAGCTGGCAAAAAAACTCTATGTAGAATATCTCAGGCAGTTTTCCAAAAATCACTACCAAACAATCATTTCACTTAGCGGAGTATTTTTCAGCTCAACAGTGGTGAACGTTTCTGATAGTTATATTTCTTATCAAATTAACGTGGCGTTTTACTGTAAATAAGATTCACACATACTTAACGTGTTTTCTTCGCACCCTGCACAATTTTACATAAATTGCCTAGAAACAACGCTTCACCGAACAGGATTCGCTTCAGCTAGTCTGTGTAGCTTGAATAACTGAAAGAAGCAGTTATACAGCTTATGGCAGGGTGTATGTTAGAATCTGCAGGCTTGTCCATGGGAATGTCATTCCTATGGGAATCCCATGGGGAAACGTCCCATGGGATGGGACAGGCATAAATTGCTATGGGATGGGAATGGGACAGATAAATATGTCCCATGGACAACCCTAGGCTTGCCCATGGGAATGTCATTCCTATGGGAATCCCATGGGAAACGTCCCATGAGATGGGATGAGATGGGACAGGCATAAATTGCTATGGGATGGGAATGGGACAGATAAATATGTCTCATGGACAACCTTGAGAATCTGTGCTACAGGCTCATTTGCGGCGGCGGGTAACGCGATTGACCGAAAAGTTGGCAGTTTTTTAAATAAAGATTAAGGTTAGTTGGTCACGCTAACTTGGATTGGAGCTAGAAAAAATTATGCCCTTCTGGAAAACAGGCTGATGTACAAGATGAGATTTTTATTCTAGAATGCGTTGGTTTGACAAACGACTTATTAATGTGTTTAAAAAAACACTATCCATTGTCAATACGCTGAAGAGAAACGAAAACTGTAGGAAAGTTTGACTCCTCCCTTGTTTTACAGTGGACTTCACCATTTTTATCTGAAGGTTAATGCTTAAACCGGAGATAGGGACGTTTCTCAAACTAGCTACCAACGCAAAAAATGCTGAGTAAAGCTTTCAAGAGCGGCCAGGCAAGTACGCTATGTGTTGTAGAATCAAACACTTCATTGGCTGATCTCTAGCCCTTATATAGGCACTACCAACAGTTTCAGTGATAGGAGCAACGTATTGTTTTGTAACATTGTGGGCAAAACTTGTTGATACTATCTATTCCTGGTGAATTCAATTGTCAGCGTTCTAAATGTTAGCTTTGTATTGCATTTTTGCACGGAATTTAATTGTAAAAATTGCAGGCTGAGTATCAAACTGGGAAGAAATTTTTCTGGCATTACGAGGAAACAAGCCAGCTGCAACGCCCCTGACCGTTTATATAAGAATAAATTGAATGTGAACAAAAGTGAGCAATGGTCGCTGTTAATGACATTTTTGAAAATAAATACCTGAACATCATGGTGCTGTTTGAAACATAACGGAATGATCAACCAAGTCAGAAGCATACGGTGATCAGGGGATGGGGATCGATTTTACTGACAGCTCGAAGTCGTAGGATTGTGAAGAACGGACGCGAACAATCACTCACCGATTTCCGAGATTTACCAAACTAAGACACCAGATGAGCAATAGCAAGGGAGGTGTTCAGCATAAGATTGTGAAAACTCATGCACACTCCTGGTCCAGGTGAAACGTGAGTTTACTAATGATAGAACCGGAACAGTGAAAAACAGTGGAATTGCTGAAAATCATGTTGACTTAAGCGTATGCTTTGTTGTCCAAGGATTAAACACAAAAATTAGAGCTTGAGGTGAAGTTATGGTGAAAGTTAGTAGATTTACTTTAACGAAAACTTATATCAGCCGTGATTTTCTGAAGCTGGCAGTTTTACTGTTACGTAGCGCTGTGTGGCCAGAATAAGTTATTTTCATATAACAGCTCTAGATTCCGTATTTCCATAATAGCCTTTCGTATCAAGGCTATCGAAAAACTACATTTACTATGATGTTTGACAAAGCAGACCTTGAACCAAAGAAGTCTCATAAACCTTGCACTTTTTTGAATGAAATTCATGTTGAATTCTTTAGCTGAAACTCCTTTTATGTATAGAATGCTATCACATTAGATAAGTTTGATTATAACAACAGTAGGCCAGAAGTTATTTTAAGTGAACTTACTTGATATTTTCGGCATTACGAAAACTGAAAGGAATTTTACCTGTAGGAAAGTTCAGCCTCGAACAAGGTTAATTTTGAGGAAGTTGTGTATACCTTTAGCATTGAGCCTTTTTATTTTCAAAAGAAAGGAAACAAAATCGGTCGAACTATTTCACTGAATTATTCATTTCCATGACAACGTCCATTATTTCTAAGTAGCTGCAGCAGCCACTTACCTTAAATTGTTTGGGTGAATATCTCGATATGAGTAAACGTTTTGTTGATTCACTTTTTTTGTATGGTGCAGCATAAATTAAAAAAAGGCTGCATCTGGCAACCTGAGAAGTACGGAAAATGGCGATGATTTTTCTTGCAGTCCTTTGCTTGAGCTTTTTATCAGTCGAGGCGTTTGATAGCTGCTGCAACTGCCGTAGACCACACATGGTCATGAGCACAATGTTTCACATATACAGAGAAGTGGACCCCGGTGAGTTACTTAATTTTCTTATATTTAATCTTTTCACTTGCTTTGACTTTTGTAATTATTGGGAAATATATGTTTTGTTATTTTTTCAATCTTGCACAAAAATGGAACGGCATGCTTAAGAAATCGGACAAAATTGGACGTATCTCTTAGAGGAAGTTGAGCTAGTTAACTGCATTTCTTGTTCAATATTTCTGCAGAGAATATCAAAAACATTTGCCAAAAAAGCAAAAACGTTAACGCATGTGTCTTCATTCCAAAACAGTTTTCATGTGCTCCGTGGGGATGAAAGACGGAAGAGTGCCTGACCATTACATCACGGCTTCTTCATCTTGGTCAGAAGATTACAGTCCGTATTTTGGAAGGCTTGACAACCAAAAATCTTTTTCACACCCCTCCCATTGCGGCGCGTGGTCTGCGAAATATGGTTTGTGCGAAGTGTCTGCAGCAAGTGGTTGAAAAAGTGTTTCCTATGAAAACTCTGCGAAGGAGCGACTTCAAACCTTCATTTTCATTTGTGGAGTGACGTGTTTAGGTTAAACAACAGCAGTTGTAGAACGAATTTCTGAAATATTGTTTAAAAATGACGAGTGTGAACAATTTCTTTTTAGAAATGCAAAAGCAAACGGCACAACTTTCCGCAACAATTTTACTTCATATTTAAAGTTAAATGATCGCAATCAAATCTTAAGTTTATCACATTTTAACCAGCACAGGCAGGTGAATGGATACAGGTGAGGATACCCGAAAAAGTAGCGGTGACCGGTGTTGTGACGCAAGGCCGGGCGTCCAACGACGCCGAAGAGTGGGTCACACAATATGAGATCTCGTACAGCCATGATGGACATGATTTCGTACCAATGCAAGACATGTTCGGAGATTCATTGGTAAGTTTGTTTAAGGAAAACAAGGTTTAGATATCCGGGAATCGGAAGCGCCTGCTTGTAAACAGAGTTTCCTGTTTTGCTGGGGCTGTTCGCAAACGTCTCAGAAAATGCAACTAGTACAACGTATGCGTTGATGAAATCTTATATTCAAGAGAAAAGTCACGCCTGATTTTTCAGATTTGTTCTCTAATATTTCCCTAAACGACTGTGAAATCAGGGTTATGCACAACTAATTTTAATGTTAAAAGAAGCTACAGATATATAACAGCATCAATAAGGGCTACGAGCTAAATATGCTGCAGCATGTACAACATTCATAGCCTCTACATTTCCCTTAACACTGTTTTTGTTATCAATCTCGTCTACCTCGTGCAGATCTTTCCCGGCAATCACGACCGTAAGACAAGCGTGGTGAACAAGTTTCCTCACCATGTTTTGGCCAAGTACTTCCGCTTGAAGGTGCTGGCGTTCCACGGCTGGCCGACTCTGCGCATGGACTTCATGACGTGCTGAAGCAACCAGGAATCGTGTTTTTCAGAGCAGTCGGAGATAAATTATTGCACAAAAATAAACAGCGATGCCTGAATTTAAGCAAATGCTTGATAAGTAACGTTTTTCGACAATACATGTAGCCAGTTCGTAGGAACTAAGTTTTGCCTTCAGGCTCACCGAAGACATAGCTTTTAGAGTAGGTTTCCCAATTTTTTTCAGACAATGTACCCCTTCAGCATTTTGCACCCTGAAAATTTCTTGTGACAAAAAGGACGAATGAAACAACTAAATCCACTGAATCTTTTGTAAAACATTTACAATTTTAGTACTATATAGGTGGACTCTGTTTTTGTCTCGAAGTTAATGTACTTAACAATGAGGATATGCAGCAAGGATTTTTGGAAATGATATTCGCTGATGGATGTACAAATATTTTGAAATAAATACAATCACTTATGAATATATTTCCCCTTCTATTGGTAACTTTAAATGAACCCTTTCAAATAGGCAAATGTGGCCTTAGGGGTGCATATGCCCCAGGCTGGGGACCCATGTTTCAGAGGATGTCATGCTGACTTCGAAATCCTTCGTGGCCACCGTTACGCTTCCTCACAATTTTCATGCAACGTTACAGACTTCTTATGGATAAATTTGGAACTTACCAATACTCAATACTTCGAGTTACGACACAAGGTTAAACTTTGACCGTAACACTAACCACAAAAGTTTGAATTTTTAGTTGTGAGCGAAACATGATGACCCATATGTCTGCAGACTATAGATCATAAGAGCTATCAGCCTACTGAACTTGGCATCAGCAAATCGTTCACCAACTTTTTAAGTAGCTTGCGGTATAAACGGACAACGCCTAAGTTAGCTAAAAAGAAAGCATCTGAAAGGAATTAGCGCTGAGACCTAGTCATCCGTGTGGAGGTTTTGGTTGGTTGGGGATGCCACGCCCCGCAACAACAATGAGAACTTTCTAGTATGCATTTTAAACAGCAGTGCACCAAGAGCGGAGTAAATGAAGCAAAGTGCGTCGTTCCACGCTTATGAAAACAACAAGAATAAACTGAGGATTTCTTTGAAGAGGCACTGCTAGACGCTCAATACGCTTGGTGTTCTAGTCTTCTTCCAGTACGTGACTTCCTATGCTCAAACCATCTTAATTCCTACCTTGTCACGATTTCAATTCCTTCCATCAGCCTAAAGTTTAGTTCCTCCTCTTATAACAGAGGTGGGCAATTAGCGGCCCGCGGGCCACACGTGGCCCGTCACAACGTGTGCAGTGGCACGCGGAAGCAATTAGGAAAAACTTTTGAATCTGAAAATTCCTCCCACTAAAAGTAAATTTCAGTGCAAAGGTTTATTTGAACCGAGACTTGCTTCTATTTCCATTAGAAGTACTGCCCTCTCCTGAACGCGGCCTTCTCAAAGTGGCTCCCGAGCTAAAGTAATTGCTCCCTGCGTTAGAAGATTATTGTAGAGTAGGTCACTCTCTAACGCAGGAGTCGGCAACCTATGGCCCGCGGGCCGGACGCGGCGCGCCAAGCAAAATCATCTGGCCCGCAGCCCCTTTACCAAGTTGTATTAACTGTATGGCTCGCCTAGTTGTATTATATCTCATGATTCTGTCCTCCTTGCAACATCTTGTTTTGCAAACTTATGAGAAACCGCACTGTGCTATAATGTATTGTATGTCGCATTTTGGGTTTTCGTTGTGAAATATGAAAATCAGGAGTTAATCTGATTAAAATTCCATAAATCCCCAAGATTTAACAACAACAAAGGGAACGGAATTGTTGGTGAAAATTAGTACGGCTCGCCATACCTTGCGGAGTTTGTTTTTGGCCCGCGAGTCGGGGAAGGTTGCCGACCCATGCTCTAACGCAAGGAATCCTTTTATAGCCACGAATCAGGTGCTACGATCTTACAGAATATCTGTTTCACCTTCCTACTATAATGTAGGCATCATCAGCTCTTCGAAGTGCATGAAGTATAAAATATAATTATATAAAACCACAAAACAGTAAAGCTGACAGCAAAGAGAATCAAATAGAACAGACTGTAATACAAGCTATACCCACATTGCACAGGACAGAAACGGCAGCCATAGGAACAATTAAGCAAAACAAACTATCAACTGTGCAGTGACGTAACAAAAAAACAATAGTAGGAACGTTAGTGCAGTATAGGCCAGTGTTTTCCACTGGGGTTCTGCGGAGCCTCAGGGTTCTGCGAGTGGCTGCCGGAGGTTCCGCCGAAACATACCAAATTTTCGTGTTACGAAATTCGCAACCACAATTCTATGCAGTTGTAGCAATATACACACTTGGATCAGCGCGTAGGGTTCCATGAGAAACAAACATTTACGGAAGGTGTCGCTGCATCAAAGAGGTTGAAAAACACTTGTATAGGCGCATTTACAGGTATGATTCGTCAGAATCACTAGACAAGTTGAGGGAACCCCTGAAAAGGCTCAAAGAGAGAAATGAAAAGCTTCCATAGAAATGACAAATACCTTGTCTTGCCAAGCCGGCAAGTTATAGAAGAGCATGCGCCTAATGTTGATAACGCGGTTAGTGTGAAGAAACACAAGCATAGACATGTGACTCACATGTAAAGAGCACACACATGGATGGCGACAACGCGGTTGCTATGATGTTTAGAACCCCTGCGTTTTGCTGTGATGAGTTCCAAGTGGAGCAGCGGATCGACTTCTATAATGTATGGGGGAGTTGGAGGTTACGAACGACTAGGGTCGTTTGGGCTACAGATCTCCCGAGAGTGAAGTCATACAAATAGTGAAAAGTTAACAGTTGGTTAATAAAAGTATGTAAAAGTCTGTTGCCGTGAGTATGAGGCTTAATATGCGCAATGTGTTTATACTACTGTAATTATGGCAGATAAATACATGCAGGCAAGTTCAAGCCGCCAGAAAAAATACTGGTTTGACCTCGCCACAAAAAATTTTGCAATTTTCACATTAATTGCAAATATTCGTGATGGCTAAGGAAGGAAATACGTCACGACAGTTGTGGACAAGCGCAGAGTTTCAATGTGTGTCACAAAATCTAAGCAGGCTGAGAACAAGGCGTCCGATCGTGTGTTTGGGAAATTCATTTTCAGTCGATGTGATGATTCATGCGCGGGAACGGAAATTCCTTTACAACTTGGTAGACAAAAGATTCGTAATGCGCTTGGAGACTAAAGGCATCACATTACTTCATACGAGAGCCTTACGCGACCAATTTTAGTGAAACAAGAAAAAACAAATTTGAAGCAAGATCACAGCAATATCAAACTATTTTCGTAGTACACTAACAGCATAACAGCATTATAGAATCAATGCACACCAACAAAAATATGGAGAATACCAGCATGTGAGCCTGCAAAAAGTGTAAAACACAGTTGAATTTTTCTCTCTAAAGGGATTTCTGATCAGATTTCTATTGCACTGTAACTCAATAATTTCACACCTGAATTTGAATGCGCTTTTGGTCAAGCAAATTGCCGATTTTGGTTTGTCTCGTATTATGTGGACGAACATGATAAGTTTAAAATAACTATTAAATGTACCGGCAGCTGAGATTTATTGTACTTACGCATGAATTTGCCCACTTCAAGATTGTAAATATCTTAGTTGCAGGATTTTCAAATGCTAGCATCTTTGCCAGTCGCAATTTCATATGTGTTCAAACATCTCACGGCGCGATTTGCAACAACTGATATTGGCTGTAGATGACATGAAGCTGCTCTTCCACAGGCAATGATTTCATACTGTACTCATGACTTCAACAGACTTTGATACGTAAGTACATAATATTCCAAATTGTTTTATGCAATTTTGCCATTGTTTCAGACAGTTATTGAGAGACTCATCTAAGTTGTATCGAGGGTTCCTGTAGACCACTCCAAAATTTGTTTTATGACTCTTTGTTTCCAAGTAATTAAAAAAAATTCAAACGACGTGACACAGGTTTAGAAAGAAGGCTTATTGTGCATAACGTCTTCACTCACACACGCAACGCGCGAGGCTTAAGCATACATCGCAATCATACTGTAAGGAACACACAGATACATGAATGAACTCCAGGATACATACGTGGAAGTAGTAGAAAAGAATACGCTTGATGCCGCTCACACATTTACTTTGATGAAACACAAGCATTCAGATTAAAGGGCATACGCATGAAAGACGCCATCACGATTATTATAATGTAGTGCTGAGATGACTTTCCAAACGCACCGATTTATAAAATGCGTGGGGGTGATGGGAGGCTGCGAAGGACCAGGGGTCATTTAGACTGCAGACCTCCTTAGGACGAAGCTACTTTTCGTGTAAGGAAGCAGTTTATTGCAGTAAGTAAACGTCTTTTGCTCTGAGTATGACGTTCAATATGCCAAATACGGTTATATGGTTTATTGAAGCAAGATGCGTTGCAGGCAAGGTCAAGCCAGGAGACGAAAACGGTTTAACGCTGTCACGTTGAACAGTTGCTGTTTTCACATGTTTAAAATATTCGTGAAAGCTGGAGAGGAAATGCGTCAAAAGTAATAAACTAGTGCAGCACTGTAATGGTGTCATGGGATTTAAGGAGGTTGAGCACTAGGCGTCCAAACATATGTTGCGGAAAAAAAACTTCTCAGTCGACGTCGCGAGTCGTGCCTGCGAACGGAAATTCGTTTGTAGGTCGGTAGTCCTACTACTTCATGCATGGGTTTGATAAGTTTCCAAATCCACACATTTTTAACTGAAAGTCATATCCTCAGAGATAATCGAAATAATTTTTTATGTGGGCACCTACAACCAAAGCCTGCTTTCGGGAAGTTGCAGTGCTGAAATTATTTCCTGGAAGTGGTGATATAACAGAAATTTCCTTTAATTCTTATTTCCGACAGCGGTATAATACCTGGTGATTTTGAACATGGAAATATGGTTTCTCCAATCTTGTTTTTATTTTTCGATAAAAATCTTATGTTATGATGCAGCAAGAACAGATGTAATTCGACATCAGCTTGTTGAGATGGCTCAATAAGTCACTGTGCGTAGTACTGTGAACTTTAACGGACGTAGTGGTAGTTCGCTATCGGAGTGGTTGTTGCTTCGCTATCGGAGTGGTTGTTGCTTTAAACATTGACAGTCGCGGAAAAATCATGCAGTGCAATAAATGCGGTCATTCATTTGGATCTAGGCTGGAAACCATTTTTCGCATTGTTGCACTGGCAGCCTTGTGTTGGTAACAGTAACACCATTCCAGAGGGTAAAATCATCACAGTTACGTATGTATTTCTGCCAGTTTGATGTCCAAGTGTAAGTTGTCGCTTGCAATAACTGCTAATTTTCATATTTCACCGAAGAAAATATAGTATCGGTAGACTTAGAAGCTGAGTATTTTTTCACAGCCCATCTGTTAGTGATCATCGGGCGTAGTGATGGTAACCCATTATTCAGTTCTCTTGAGCTTGCTTTTATGTTGTCATTTCGGGTGTAGCAAGAAGTAAAAGAGTTGAAGGGTGGTTATTCCACAAGTGGGTATGCGTAGTGCGCACCAGACATGTTCCAAACACAAAGCTGTGCTTGTGGCAACCACAGCCTTTTCGGGAAAACCAAATATGACATATTTGATGCACGAGCAATGTGGTTGCCGCACATCAGGGAAATCGATAAAAGGAGAAGCCCATTTGACGCGCATGACTTATTTTCAACCTCGGTTGTTCATCCTTAGCCTATCAAGACTTCGCTTCCGAACTGTGCGATAAGCCGTTGGATAGGAATCGACCTGATTTTGTACTGAAGAGTTTGTGAAGTTCCACTCGGCAGGAAGCGCCGTTTGGATTGACCCCAGTTGACCTCAGTGACACCCGTGGAAATCACTGAACCGCTGCTGACAAGACACCGCTGAGAAAACTATCAAGTTTTGCTGATACTTCTACGAAAATACATTCGTTTGTTATTCGCAACAAATGTTCGTCACCAAAGAAAAAAATCGGTACTCCGAAAGTAATAGGAAACTTTGCATGCAGACCCGAAATCAGCCAGAAACATTTTGACAAGCTTATGCCCGAATCTGGTCCGACCCGAAAAGCCTGACTTTCAACTCTATTGTCTGCAGTCTTCCGTTAATTCTGAAACAGGTTTGGCGTTTTGAGTTTTTCTAAAGTAAAATAGACGCTCATCTGCTTCGACCTTAAAAAACACAGATGGGCGTTAGAACTGGGGGTCAAGCTGACTTCGAGCTGCAGTTGAGCTTTGCGCCTCTACAATGAAAATGTGACGTTTAACGCAAATTGCTCATTCTTTCGCGTGAACATACTCGTTTTGTCTTCATCTAATATTCTCACACTCAACGTGTTTTTACTGTAGAGTAGACGGTGCTTTAAGTTCTTTTAATTGCGGTATCTGTGAGTAAAGCCATTGTTATGTTCATGAAATTGCCAACTGGCTGCAAACAAGTAAACACGGTGTGTCCTTGTAGTTGAGTTTCTCCCTGCGAAACGTTCGGCGGTGTTCAGTGAAATGAACTTAGCTGGATGAATGTACGTCTTTGAAGACGTAAGGCCTGTCAAAGGCTAACTGGAACTATGGAAAATATCGGAATAGCAACCTGAGGTTACAGTAAAACCCTCTCGGTTAAGAGAGTAAAAACCGCTTTAGGGTAGGTTTTGAATATCCCTGAAAAGTTTAAAACTTCTTTTCTCTTTTAACACTAAAGAAATATATAAAGTGATTGTAGATTTCTACGAACTGTAATCCTACTTTTTATATTTTCGCAACAGGAAAGTACTGTCGTGGCTTCCAAAGCGTCCACGAATTCATCCCACTTTTGCACCTTTTCAGACGTTTTTACAACAATTTGTAAAGTTATATCTCCGAAATTACGACGTCAATCTGCGTGCGATTGATGCCATAATCCTTATTTCGGCAGTAATTTGTTTTGAAACTTTCACCACAAGAACATCATGAGACTTACTTCACTTGAACCAAATTGTCACTTCTGTTATTTTGCAAATGGCTTAACTGTTTGTATCCGTTAAAGAAAGCTTATGTTACTTTTCTGGAACCAGACCCGCAACCAGCTGATATTTTGGAGGGAGACAAATTGATACTGTAGCAACTTCTTGTTGTACTTTTTCGGGAGGGGTGAATGCTTACTGTGTAACTTATTGTTGTACCTAAAAACTAAGTTTTGGAAAATTTCGGGTAGGCAATTGTCCGGTTGCTCGCCCTGTCTGCGGGCATGGCAACCATTTATACGAGACGATTCTAGATTGCAAAATGCATTTTCAAGTCGTACAACTTCAATGTATAGCGTCCTGAAGACTTCCTGACATTTATGTTTGATTATGATCAGTGCCGGATTAAGGTAGCATGGGGCCTGTAGCATTTCGAAAGAGCGAGGCCCTAAACTTAAAAAACATCTCAACACCTGCTAAATCATAAAGTGTGCGGACAAGGCAAACATTTTACTATAGCTTTACTCTCTGCATGCTTTCTCCAGTTTGTATCGTGACATGACAGTCTTGAGTGTATAGTGCTGACCGCCAGTGTTGCCAAATGGTTGTGACCTAAATCTGGGAAATGGTGCCACAAAAGCTGCTAGATTCTACTAAAAGTGTCACAAACTTTCAGCTAAAACTTGCTAAAAGCAGTGAACTTCTGTTAAAAATCTGTTATTTGAACATGATTAAAAGGAACGTATTAAGTTTTACAATATATTAGTTTTTCGTCTTGCACTCGCTCTTAAGCATGGGCTGAAAATGCCGGTCTTGGCCAACACACTTTTCGGCCCACACTTTACTTTTGGTCAACATTTTGAGCAACGTAACTGCAGCTTACTTTGTTTTTTGTATGACACATAGTTCTTTACGATCTTTTGAATTGTTGCATGCTTTGATACAGTAGAACAATGCTGCAGTTACGGTTGCTCAAACCATCTGAGCATAGCTTCAGCCCTACAACTTTCTCTGTCCGGTCTTTGTAACTAAAATTTTGTGTTACATTCGTGAGTATGCATAAACTTCTTTATTCTTATCTGAGTGCTTTTGTTATCAGTTATGCCTTTTAAGCTCACAAGGTTTCACTATGATTGCATTATTGCAAACTTCGCAAAAGACTTTTCTTGAATCAGCAGGATAGGCAGTAGGCACTGAGCCAACTTTTAAGTTCTGAATCTTGCAACCATATATGTCGAAACTTTTGGCAACTTTGGTTTAGCAGGAAGTTTTTTTTTTACCAGACATTACTACTTACTAGTGTAACTTAACCACTTGAAAATATCGTGCCGTGGGATAAAAACATATTTTACCAATGTTGTCTTTAACTCAATGCGCTCACTAAGCACACAAACAAATCATTTAGGCTTCACCAAGCTATCTAATTACTTGCTATTATGATACAATTATCTGCGTGAAGCAGCTTCGTTGCATCATGATAAAAATTCCAAATAATTGTAGGCAGCTGGTTGTGCTTTGTCCTGGTGTTATCCAATTAAAAACGTCATAAAGAAGAGACGTACATTTTTGATGAAGAAGGTGTGCAAGTTTTCATCTTGAAAAACTGTTGAAACAGGTTTTTGGTCAGGAATGTGTTACCATTAAACCTGCTAAACGGTTGGTTAACCCTGCCAAACCCTGCTAGAAAATCAGCTAACTTCTAGATTGAAAATTTTACAGCTAACAGTGAGAAAATACTGCCAGATTTAGCAGCAAAAACGGCAACACTGCTGACCGCAATCTTGAGCCTTTTGCTACGTAACTGCACAAAAAGAATCAAACAAGAATTTCTGGACACAGACAGCGTTCAATTGAAAACATTTACTTACTACGTTAGGCAAATTTAGCAAAATACTGACTTAGAGTGAATGTAATAAATAAGATTAGTTACAGAAGATCGCAGGGGCCCTCAAAAGCGCGGGGCCCGTAGCAATTGCTACATTTGCTACTATTGTTAATCCGGCTCTGATCATGATGATGACAGCGTCTTTACAAATCTTCAAATTACTTTGCAAAAAGTACTGACGATGACAGTATCTCTTGCAAGCTGCGACGGATCCTTCAGTGAACAAACATACTTGAATGAAACCATAGACAAATTTGCTTCGGAATAGGCACGAAAAGTTTTATTTTAATAAAAACGTTGTGTTATTTAAATCTGGCCCTGTTCTTGGGAAATGCGGTACTACTGTCCAGAAGGTCTAGTAATGATTCAAGAATACGGAGAAAATTAATAATTTATAGATGCGCCAAAAAGTTTTTGCGCAGTTAAGGATGAACGATTAGCAGATTTGCAAATATTTCCTGATTTTGCTGCTTCGCGTCACTCAGGAAAGGTTGCCGTTTGCAACGTGGGCCAACAGTTGCGTGTAGTATTGAAAATGCAGTTTCTTGTACGCAGTAACAGGCATTAGCAGTGAGAAGCTCACGTTGAAAGTCAACACATACATTTTAAGAAAACGCGATTGGCGCAACAGAGACAAAATTTGCAAAAACAACAAAACTATGTAATTTGCAGAATGAAGACACACATTTTTGCAAACGAATCACTGAATCAGCAACAAAATATAAGATTATCTGAAAGAGAAGCATGAACTTACGAAAAACAGGCCATCAATTCTCTGAGAAAAGAAGCTCAGTTGCAAACTCTTTCATTCCGAAGGAAGAGAGAGATTATGTATGCGCATGCACAAAAGATATCTCATCTTTGCTAGTTGCAAAATGTTTATGTTGGGTTTTGGTGAACAGGTTTTTTGGGTACAGTGCTTTAAATTTTTGTAGTGATCTGCTGCAAAGAGTTGTAAAACAACGGTTGTTCTTTATTTCATAGACGTTTTTGATCAAATGCCAATTTCGTGGAACTGTAGCATTTTGTTGTGTTTGAAAGTGTCTGGTGTTGGATTGATACACAATCTTGAAAAACGCAAAATATTCTTTACATGCCACAGGCAGGGGCTTACCGAGAAGGGCAAGGAAGGCACAACGTCCCGCGTGCCATCTAACTTTAATACGCCCTGGCAACAGGCAATTTTGCCTTCAATTCAGTTGATGATGTCTGACGCATTAAGACTATACGCTGAGCTAAGGTTTGTTAGCTGCAGAATTATCTATGTTTGGTAAAAGTTTTCAAATTGTGGTCGACGCATGATTAGGACTGCTTGAACATCTCACAGGAGGTTTGAGATCCACTGATTTAGGTTGTAGATTATTGCGATGGTTAAAGATGCCAGTATCGCTATATTATCTCAACAGTCGCTCATTCCTTGCGGAGAATTCTTGTGGCTTTCACAGTATGTTTCTCTCAAACAAAGTTATTGCCCGTCCCGTAACTAGGGGGAGCGCAGGGGACTATTCTCACCCCTGGAAAAATGTGTCGGGCACAGTTTAAAAAACGTGGGCCCCTGTCAAAAACCTTTTCGCCCGCCTAGTGGCCCAAGCTGGTTACGGGCCTGGTTATTGCTGGGGAACTTCCTATCTCTTTAAGGATTTCCGCATGACTTCAGTAAGATGCGTCAAATATTAAGGTTCCAAATAGAAGAGGTGCCAAAAATAAGAGGAAACTTCTCCATGTTTATGAATTCCTCAATCCATATCCAGGGCATGTCCAGTAACCTTGCTTTCAGTCAAGAGAATGTTTTATCAAAATCTGAAACACGTCTTTGTTGAAGCCTTCGCATGCGCATCTACACAAAACACCGAAGCGACGCCAGCCGGTGGACAATAATTGGATTTGACTCTTTGCTAACGTGGCGAAGTGCACTGAAAATCGATAGTAATGTCATGTGGAACGCTGTGAAAAACACCGGATGGGATTTGCTACAGCATGCCATGAGAAACAAATGCTTGGAGGAGGTAACTGTGTCAAAAGTAGCTGCCCAACAGAGTATTAAAATTAACTTCCAATATCCAGCTGTTTGGTTCACGCACGGCAGTGTTATTGAATATGACCAAAGCACTGTCTTCGCTCTGTATCAAAACCAATTCTTTCGTATGGCAATAGTTTTACAAAACGTTTTGTTGTTAACCAAATCAATCGTTTTCATGTAAAACGAGTGGTAAAAATGGAACTTCGCCGCTTCATCTGTGCCGGCATACCGCGCGTTTTAATGCCGTGGACGAAAGTCGGTGTGGCTGTGAAAAATGTGCGTACACACAACTGGTAGAAAGATGCTGAAATTACCGCAGCCATCTGAAGTATCAAAACTCGGAAAGAATGGTGCTCGTTTCAAAGTAATCTTTTCAAAGCGTGATTTTTCCCCGTGTGAAATAATTCTTGCACCTTTTTGCAGTGTTCTTTGATATTGGTTTGACAAATTTCACCACCCAATGAGCGAAATAATGCCGTCCCGTCGCAGCTTTCAGCAGTTTCAAAATCGATCCTTTTGTTGAAACGCTCCCTGGCCTGTGGCTGCCATCTTTCCGAATACGTCTCTTAGAGCAGGGATGGGGAACCTGTTTGCTATCACGGGCCGCATAAATTGTGGATTATGGCTTGCGGGCCGCAGAAAACATTTGATTTTATCCTGAAATTCTACCTTTATCTAATTATGAAGGATAGAGTTTGAAGAATTGTATGGTGTAACGTCTTCATAGAGGCTTCTTATGACATAGGCCTACTAAGTACCCGCTTCTCATGGACATTCGCTTTGACGCGATTTTGTGTTCTAAATTCGGTAACGAAAAATCTGATGCGGCCCATATTAAATGTTCACGCGGGCCGCAGGTTCGCCGCCGTCTTAGAGAATGTGAACTCATTCTGACCTGCTGGTGTTTCAGACATGTGCGCATCGTTATCTGTTTTGCCTAATTGACTGAAGAAAGTCATCGCTAAAATCAACGTAGTTCCCAGCAGGAGGCCTTGATTCTATCAATGCTCTGTGGAGTCACTTAAAAGCACTAGTGTTTCTGTATGCTTTCGAGGAATCAGTCAACTGCCATCGGCTTTCGTCTTTTTGCGATGATTCAAACTTGCACATATCTCTATTCAAGTTTGTACTTTCCACGATGGGTGTAAGCAAGGAATCGATCAGCAAATTTTTAATAGGAATTCGATTTCACGTAAAGTTACGCATCCTCAGTTCTGAAAATTGAAAGCAAAGCTTACAGCTGAAAAGTTGAAAGGCTGAAGTAACAGCAGAGAAAAAACAAACTCAAGACTACAATCAAAATTTTGTAATACAAGCTCATAAATCATAACATCTTAACAAACTGACTGACGTC
>Ga0210059_1005340_pt1 | contig 20687 bp, 11 predicted proteins | sample Ectturendosymbi2_FD_188042 | JGI IMG/M metagenome (GOLD analysis project Ga0210059, IMG submission 188042) | Ecteinascidia turbinata endosymbiont from Florida, USA - Sample 2 (SPAdes) (version 2) | ecosystem: Host-associated > Tunicates > Ascidians > Unclassified | place: Key West, Florida...
AAATTGTAACTGCTGAAATTGTAACTGCAAATTGTAACAAATTGTAACTGCTGAAATTGTAACTGCAAATTGTAACAAATTGTAACTGCTGAAATTGTAACTGCAAATTGTAACAAATTGTAACTGCTGAAATTGTAACTGCAAATTGTAACAAATTGTAACTGCAAATTGTAACAAATTGTAACTGCAAATTGCAACAAATTGTAACTGCTGAAATTGTAACTGCAAATTGTAACTGCTGAAAGGAAAATGTGTTTCTGGCGGAACGCTTACAAATCGCCACACCTCGCAAGCTTGCCCACTGTCCTTCCCGAAGCCTTTCGACCGTTGTTATGCTCAAGAGTTTTTAGGATGGCAGCCTCGCTGCTTTGGAGTTCAACTGTCGCAGTCCGAGGGTAAAAACTGAGCCATTGCATTTCTTAAAATTAGGTTTTCCGTGCAAATGTGTTTCGACGAGCCACCAGTCATTGCCTACAGTTGCAGCTTCGCTTTACTGGCGTGATCTTAGGCAGTTATGCCTTCATATGAACTTGTTTCTTCCCTTGCGCTTGATTGTGATCATGTTCTCAACAACGAGCGCTATCACAAATGCGTTGAGCTTTGTCCCAGTGTTGCGACAAAAACCGCGGTTGTTGACCGTCGACAGACTTGTGCTACTTAGTGCTGCCTTGTGTGATCAAAAAGGACTGTTTTCACCCCATCGTTTGCGTGTAGAAAACCTTAAAGCGTTTGGTTAACAGTTTTTAAGTCTCATCGGCTTTTATTCACTTAACTGCATCAGTAAGTTGTATGCCGCTAAGATATTCCTTGCAGATGTAACGTAAAATGAACAAAAAGAAAAAATACCAGGAATATCCTTGAGCACGAAGAACCTCTTAATGTTTTTGCCCAAACAGGCTCTAGTCTCCCCTTTAAGCGTAATTTGGCCTTCGACGTATTTAGGACAGTCTACGAAGTAGGCGCTTTCAAGAGTAAATTCTGCCGGAGGCGGCGAACTACTCATCGTTCATTAGCCCGGGGTACACTACTGGTGGTGCCGAATTCAAATTCCTCGGTGATGAAATCTTTGACCGTTTCACGGTAAAAACGTTATACTGCCTGACAAAAAGCCATGTGCGATTTAACGTAGACGACAAACGAAGCGCTAGGTCCACGCTGGTTGTAAAATATCAAATGCAGCAACGTTTCACTGGAACCATTCCCGGTCCGTGGGCTGTGTGCCGTCGATTTCTCGATTTGGCCTTTACTTGTTCGTCGTTTGAGGTAGTTGTTACAATCCATTCCTTGGCCGCACTAGATCCCGGGGCAGGTGTTGAGCAGCCATTCGATAGTCTCATCGTCCAGAACCGTCGGGCCATGCAGTCCATGACGAGGTCGATGGATTGGACATCGGAGGACCACATGGTCGACGGTTTGTTCTTCTGCGCCACACTCACAGGCCGCAGAGCAGGCCATACCCCATTTCTACAAACAGCAGCGGTAACGTCCGACTCTGGTGCGGAGGCGATTAGGCCGGGACAAAGGTGTTCTTGGCAGGGCCATTCCAGGAGGGTGGGTGCCCATGTCGGGGTTGAAAGCACGGAGTTTGGTAGTGTTGTCCAACCGCTCCGCATTCCATTGGTGATCCGCCCAGAGCGCCGCACGTATGTTAGTGTTGTCAGATGAACTGATGAGTTGTACGGCGGGTACAACTGGGCGTCTCGATTTGAGACGTCGTGTATTTGCACTCGGTGGACAGGTGAGCGCTGTGTGGAGGAAATGTCCAGGATCGATGGCACGACGTGCTTGAGACAGTGTGACTCATTTGCGACAAAGCTCAGCAGTTTGGATGCCTGCGAGGATTTTGTTCAGCAACATGATATATACAGTATAATTGTATGATTGTTACTTCATACTACTGTAGAATTTGCCTAATTCATCACATCAAGGGGATTAGAAAAAAGTGACAAATCATGCAAATAGGTGAATACTCTATCATAGAAGCTGATGTACTTTATCATAGTAAGTCATATACCAAGTGATTTGCTTTATCATAGTAACTCGTATACATTTGCAGTAAAATACAAGTTTGTAAGGTTATGGTTGAATCCAGCAATTAATTCCTCTCCTCTAGCTAGACTCCTCCACTTAATATAACACCTTTCAACTTCGTGTTCTCTCAATGGGGAGTCTGGTCGCGCTTCGCACGTCGTGTATGAATTCGATAAAAAAATTGCGAGGTGCGAAAATTCTCAGAAAAACATCCTTAATTTGTTTGAATTCCTGCAGGTACTAGCTGCTTAGACATCAAAAGCCCATCTGCAAATGACGTATTAGCCGAACAAGACGCTTCACAGGGACAGAAAGAGTTGACGAATTAGACCAGTGTTTCTCAAATATTTATATTCCATCGCCCCGTTTCACTCTTGACATGTCGTTTTCGCCCCCAAACCTGATAAAGCAAACACAAGGTAGTAAATTTAAATAATTTTATTTAAGATATGATACCATTACAGATTTAAGCGTGAAGTACACGGCACGCCATTGCAAAGTAGGAATTTTGATTAGAAACCATTAGGGTTACTAGATTACTGGCGAAGTTCATTAGGAAACATTACGTTTACAAGCAGTATCATAATATGAAAGTTATAAATAATTGGTACTGGACTAGCATTGGTTTGCACAGCAGTACATTATCAGGAGTGTATAGAAGTCAATGTAAACAAATGTGGACTGTTCTTGAAGTTCTTATCTGTGGAAAAACTCTGTTTCCAGCACGGTAACCCGTCGTATTTTCTCCTAAGTTTTGCAGGATAAATTGTGCTTTGCGATTCATCACTGCTTATTATGAGTGCAAAAGATAAGAAATCAGAGGTCAGCTATTTTGAAAAAATCGAATGTGAATTTCTTTCTATAAGTCATACTATTTATTTGAACACACGTCTTTTAAACACATTTTCGCATTTGTGTGTGCGTGTTTAAAAGAACACATGAGAGTCGACTATGTGTTTTGCGTTCTTTGTATGGTTTTCCGGGTAGGGCTGCTTGCTGCATTCTTCATGACTGCCACAGGCAAAGCATGCAACGAGTGCAAAGCACTTTGTCAATTGGGACTGGTCTGTGTTTAAATGCTAGGATACAAATGTAGTTTTCCAAACGGCCATTTTCTTGATTCTGGTGTTAAGAAATAGCACAAAGTCCTCAAGCATTGACGGCAAAACCAGCGACTGGCTTTCCAGAAATGTTTATTGAGTTACATTTCTGCTAGTAACTGTTCTCTGAATCGTCTGAAGCTGTGATTGTTGTTTTATCGGTGATTTCCTCATGGTAAGAGCGCTGCTTGTAAAAAAATACAGTAGAACTTGCCTAATTCGTTACTTTTTCGTAGGTCCGGGCAGAATTCCTATCTTTTGTGAACATTTCTGTTCGTCTAATTGGTAAATTTGCTCAATTCGTCAATATCCCTTCGAAGCGTTTTGTTCGGCTAATACGTCATTTGCAGTTTCGCTTTTGATGTCTAAGCAGTTAGTACGAGAGGGAACTCAAACAAATCTTTATCTGAGAATTGTTGTAACTCGCATTTTGTTTATCGAATGTATGCATGAGGTGCGAAGCGCGACCCGAACCCCATTGAGAGAATGCGAGAAGTCTTTGCAGTTTGGAAAATATTTATAAGGTGTTAGTTTTAATGGAGGAGTCCAGACAGAGTAGAGGAATTGTTGTATTCAACCATAACGTCATAAACTTGTATTTTACTGCAAATAAGAGCACTATATAAACGAGTGTCTATGATAAAGTATACGAGCTTCTAAGATAGATTTTCACCTGTTTGCATAAATCGTCACTTAACCTAAACCGCCACTTTTTTCTAATCCCGTTGAGGTGACGAATTAGGCACATTCTACTGTACCAGATTAAATTACTCAAAGGTTTGGTATATTCTCTTAGTTTTGTGTACTTAATTCATTTTCCATTCAATTTGAGCACACCTAGACAATTAAAATATTAATGTGGGAAAACGAACAGAAGCTGGAGCCGTGAAAAAGGAGTTCCCGAGCCACACTCATGAAAACCGAGAGCTTCGGATGTGGAGCCCTGTTCATGAAAAGAAGATCGCCGGAGCTGTGTCATTTTTGCGACGGCTCCGCAGCCCTGAAATAATCCACACTGTCTGTAGGCGGGCGATCTAGACTCTAAAGTGAAAGTTCAACAGATAACTGGCTTTAACAATAACCTCCAACGATTATCATAATACTTGAAAAGACGTTTGGTGGTACAGAACTTGAAGAGATTCATCCCAAAGCTTTTCGTCTGACACTCTTCAAGGGATATCGTCAGAATGAAGTGGAGTATCTCCACTTCATTCTGACGATATCCCTTGAGTGTCAGACGAAAAGCTTTGGGATGAATCTCCTACTTCACACCATTATCATAATAAATTAAAATTTGCAAGAAGCTAACAAGTCATTATAGTAGGCTATTGATGTTAACACAATGATCGATTAGTGGTAGAGCATTTTCACCCCGTCAGTGTTGTTTCGCCCCCTTGCCTATCAAAATCGCCCCAAGGCGGCGATTCCGCCCACTTTGAGAAACACTGAATGAGACGATGGCGATTGAGGTGAACATAAATGTACACAAAATATAGGAAATCTGCCGAGACCGTGGAAAAACTAAAGAATTGAGCGAATTAACCGATGATGAATTAAACAAATTCTAGTGTATAAAGATATTTGGCTGATTACGAGCTTATTGAAACGCACGCAAATGAAGCCCCCTTGCAAAATTTTTCGCTCCCCTGGAAAAATGTGTTGGACATAGTTTAAAAATTTTGGGCCCCTCTCAAAACATCTTCGCCCCCCGTAGTGTCCCAAAGCTGGTTACGGGCTTAGTTACATTTAAGGTTAAGATACAAGGGAAAAATATATTTGTATATTTATTTTTCCAAATATTCTAAAATATAGAAATTCTACGAAAAATTCGGTGGACTTTTGTTATTTTACTCGGCCTTTTTGCCGCAACAAATTTCAGGGTACCTACTCATCTATCGAAACGCTGAAGGGGTGTATGGTCAGAGAAAGGTTGGGAACCCTGTGATAACACAACTGTTTCTTTTATGGGGAGTGGGCATAGCTTATGTGTCTCCCAGCTACGGTCATATTTATGGTTAATAGCATGCTGCTGTGGTGGACATTGAACAGTGTAGTGTCACCAATCGTAATCAAGCCGAAAATTGTAACGGAAGCTCTGCAATGGAGCGGCGGGCGCAGGTGGAAAGTTACGCCAGTCAAACCGAACTGACCAGCTAATTAAACGTACAATGCGATTACGTCGCTCTTGTTGAACGACGCTTTTGTCCGAAGAACAACTGAATTGGAGAAAACTTAGCATTAACTGGGTAAAGTCTGGGCGCATGATCAGCCATCCGCGTTATGACGCAATACACGAAAAAAGCAGACTTCACAAAGAGCAACCCATGCATCCGCCCAAAGTTTCTCCAAAAGCCCAAGTTTATAGAACAGGGGTTCCCAACCTTTCTCTGACCATGTACGCCTTACTGAATTTTTTATAGAATTTTGAATTTCGTAACTATAAAGGTAGACACCGTTTTTATGTCTGAAAGTTAATTTGTTGCAAATGTACAATAGATGTACGCCTTCAGACAGCCAAATATACCCCTAGGGGTACACGTATCCCAGGTTGGGAACCTTTGTTACATAACTTACGCATTATGCATGACCTTGGAAGGTAAACTCTTTTCATGAATTAGAAATGTGATGTACAAAGATGTTTCAACTACCACGTCACAGTTGTAGAAACATTTATCAAACGCAATATATAATGTGCATGGTTGACTGATGAAATTGAAGCATATAACTGCCTAATATATTGATAAACAGAAACGAGTGTGCTGGATAACATTCACAATTTTCGTCAAGATCATTACAAAAAATTCCAAAAGCAGAAGAATCTCTCGAGAACTGAATAACGTTACGTTAGCAGAACTGCCATCGAACTTAATAAGACAGACACTCGGTTTGACCTGTTCATTGCGCGTTGAATCACTACACACCTTGTTTGCAGTATGTGGATCTACTTCAGTCTCAACTGGCACTAGTAACAACAAAATTCTATCCATAAACAGTTGGACTTGGTGGAGTGCAGATATAACGCTCAGCACGAGAATTGAGCATTTTTGAAAACGTACGATAATAATTACAGGAAATTCATCGTTCATTCAAAAGAAATAATCTTTGCTAACAATGAGATTTTAGCTTTTCTACAATTCTCGTGCGTAAAGAATATCTGGCAAAAATAAACAACCTGCCCAACCGCCATGGCGCGGGGCCCAATGCAGTCGCATCGGCTTCAGGCCGGCCCTGCTCACACTGCACTGAAGCCAGGTTCACTATTCTGGTTTCATGCAGTGATGAGCTTGCAGTTCACTGATGTCCGCTCGTTTTCCTGCAAAGACTGGTTGGGAAACCAGCAAGCGGATTGTATCATCGTTGGTCTTTACTGCGTAACGATGACATGGCAACAAATCTTCACAGATTCACTTCTAATAATGGCAGAAGAGGCGTTTTGCCGCATGTGACTGTTGAACGCTGATCACTGGTGCCACGCCTAGTGATTTTTCACTAGGTCTAGTGATTTTTAGGCTCATCTAGAGATTTTTCGCTGCAATCTAGTGACTTCTTTCAATGTATGTATTTAAAGAAAATTGGTTGTCTTTTCCTAACTTTTCAGCCTTTTTGAATCCGTAAACAATTGATTATGTGAATTATTGCTTGACGATTTGCATCAGCAAAACGAACAAGTGTTTCGTATTGTTTGCACCTCCGTGCTGTTCAGTGTTAATTGCTGCAATGTTGGCCATGATAGCATTTTCATTTCCTAGCAGGAACACTGCAGTGGAAATAACTAATTACCTGTTAGGTTGATTGCTCCAAATACTCGCGAGTGGTGTCATTTTCAGCTCTTGAGAAAAGCGTAAAGTTTTTATTGTTAGTATTAGATTTTCCAGTCTTCAACGTGATCTATTTTAGCAAACTTGCAAATGATGCAAAGGCTTTCGGGCAATAAAGTAAACAGATGCATCATTTCAAGCAAAACTGCGAATTTCAACGCAAAAAGATTTTTTTTAAGACCTGGTGAATTTTTTTGTGAATCTAGTGATTTTTGCCGAGAAGCCTGTGGCAACACTGACGCAGGCGCTTGGTATTTCGTGGTAGGCAACTGAAGTATTTCCATGGTCCTTATCTCAGGTGTGTTTCACTTTTACGTAATTGCGCTTTGTTTTCACTTTTGGTTATCACTGAGACGTTTTATCGTGCTGGGGCACTTCGACTCGATAACCGCAAGGTTTTTCGGTGTCGTGGCTGCAAGGTTTCATTTATTTTATGAAGTACGACTCTGGATCATTAAAATGCTCGTTTCTGTCTACGTCGATGACAGCTTCGTGTGTGTTGGGGCGTGTATAATTGCCTCGAGTATGATGAAAATTCGCAAGTGTCTTACTTTGTTTTATATGCGCGCTAAGCCATGTCTTATGGGCCTTGCGGCTGAATCAATAAAACTACCAACCAGTGGCGATTCTAGAATTAAATATGTGGGAAGGCCACTGCGGGGCGTTGTATTGTATTGTGTAACGTCTTCACTCCCACACGCAAAGCGCTAGGTTTTTAACATGCATCGCAGTAAAGAGAAAAGAAAACGCAAGCGCCAAGGAAAAAGTACGGGGGAAGCAAAAATATCTATCTCGCATGGTGATTTTTTGTTGTTTTGAAGATTAAGTTGCTATGATTTACCCTATCAAACCCAACATAGGCTTGTGAAAATGGTTAATTATGAACTATCGTTATTATTCCCTAGGGCCTAGAGACACCTAAACGCCACTGCAGATACAACTTCCATATGCAACTTCCGAAGCACTGCACATGTAAAACGAAACGTACACAATTCCATACACAATTGTGCCGAGCCCGGTGTCCGTTCAAAAGAGACCTGTTCATGACAGATCACTCGAAACAGACCACTTTCATAACAGACCACTTCATAACAGACCCGTTCGTAACAGACTACATTCATAACAGACCAGTGGCGTAGCCTGCCCAAAACTTTTGGGGGGCCAAAATGTTTGATATTAGGCGAATAACAATATCTTGCTTAGAAAAACGCCTCTCAAAGCACAAAATTACTGTATTTTCTAAAATCTTTTTGGAGGGCATGGCCCCTTTGCCCCCCCGGCTACGCCTGTGTAACAGACCACGTTCATAACAGACCCGTTCGTTACAGACCACATTCATAACAAACCATGTTCGTAATACACTACATTCATAGCAAACCCATTATGAAGGTTGTCTGTTGTGAACGGGTCTGTTATGAACGAGTCTGTTACCAACGTGGTCTGTTATGGATGGGTCTGGTATGGACGTAAGCTGTTATGAACATGGTGTGTTTTGAGTGGTCTGTTATGAACAGGACTGTTTTGAAAGGGAACCGTTATATTGGTGAAGTCTTATTAAATCACTTGATGTTTGCTGATGATATTTGTGTCTTTTGTCCTAGTGTGCGTTGGTTGCAAAGAATACTAGATGTGTGCCAGCTTATGCAGAATCTCATGGTATTAGTTTCAACTGCAACAAAACTGTTTGTAGGACGTTTAAGGCTGAGTGCAAAAAGCACAGTCACTCCATTATTGACACTGTGTGGTCAAAACGTAAAATCAGCTGACCATTACAAATATCTGGGGATTGTATTGGATACTGAGCTCTCAGATGACAAAGACATTCAGAGACATTTGCAATATCAATATTGTGCAGCAAACAAGCAGCGAGTCTCTTTTTTCCAATGTTCAAAATATAGCCGTTCGAAGAGGTCAGTGGCTAAGCTTTCTTTGTTGTTATGTTATTTGCGAGATGGAGAAAACAATTTGCCCTCTACCCCGTTTAAAATCTATACTGAATTCAATAAAAAATGTGCATGTACAAAAGAAACCACAGCTCGTAATCTCTGCAATGAGAGATTGGGAGTACTTTTCTAAGGACTATCTTTGAACTGTTTTTCCAAGAGTTTAGTTATGAAACCTATAGACTTATTCAAAAGAGATGAGAGAGTGCCAAAAAGTTTCTTTTTTGAGAAGCCAAATAATACCATGTCTTTTTTTCGAAGTGCTTATCAAAGCACTCTGTTAAAACACGCTGGTGAAGTTTTTTTTGTTCTGCCTAATGCAGAATTTTTAAGTTCAAAAATGCCTGAGGAAAAGTTTTGCTCATAAGAGTTTTATACAGAGAGCAAATAATGCGTCATGGCTGATCAGTTATTTTGACGTACTGCTATAGGCTTTACGGCCTTTCTGCGTTGTCAAACCGACCTGCGGTGTTGCGGAAACTCTAAGTGTGTCAGAAAAAACGGAAATTTGGAGCAGTTGTGAATATCAGTTTAACGTACAAATATGGAAATTATGAAAAACTTGAAAATATAAAAACTTGACAACAAAAAATATCCAATCTAGGAATTATACATAGCGCCTATAAAATCAGCAGGAAGGCGCTACACCATTTCCATGTTAGTCAACTGCACCGGTAATCCCAAACTTCGCTCATTCAGCTTCAGCATGCTGCATCCCAACAATGCTTGTCGAAAACATCTAATACTTTCGTTTTATCAGAGAAAGAAAAAATCTTCAATACGAAGGCAATGGTTACCTGCAAAAGACCTGGCGCAGTTGTAAAAAACTGACAAACTACCAGCACGTTGCTCTAAGTAAGACAAAAAAGCAAACCCAAACACATCCAATCTACGGTGCCAACTGATTCACATGTAATGACAAACAATACAACTTTCCCGCTGAACCACATCCTAGCATATGCCAGCTATGCTGTTTATTTAGCCATACACAAATGCAAATGTAAAGAAGGCAAAAAATAGGAAAAGTAATGACGAGAAGGGTGGCTAACAAGCAGAGAAAGCAAGATCCATAATCGAGAATTAAAAACAAGAACCCTTACAGTGTGCGAGTATTTGATTGTGATGTTCAAGATGCTTTATTATTCGTTATTGTTATAATAAGCATGATACATGATTTTCTCTCATTTTATATTGTTGTAAGCAAATGTGAGGAGCGGAAAGTGGAAGCATTTTCATGGTCGGCCCCGGGCGACAGTAACATCGCTAAGCCACTGCAGTTGAGCATGCGGTGGGATATTACCTCGCTGGTTAAAAGTGTAAACCTAATTTATGCCAAAAAAGTCTATTACTCTAATAGGCCTAAATATGTATTTTTTGCGTCAACAGCAGAATCACGAGCAACATTTCAAAAACTTATTTTGGACAGAGTGAGCAAGTTTGGATGGATGAAAAATTAATTTACAATCTTGCTTTTTGAAATTCGAAGTAGTACTTTCGTTTTCTTAAATCTCTAAATTTATCACCACTTTATTCTAAATCTTTGGAGATTTCTTAATCAAGTACTTGTCGTGTGAGGAGAAAAGTAATTAGGAAAGGTGTAGCTAACGTTACAAAATATGGCAAAGCGTTGTTAGCCAAAATACACGAAATATGTGGCGAAGAAATTTGAGTGTCAGTGCAGGTGCCCGCTGTTAAAATAAAAAGAATGTAGTGGAACAGTTAAGTGGTAGATAGTAAAAAACTTCAAAAGTTTGTTACTTCATGGGCAAATGAAATAAACGACAAAACACCTTGGCAAAAATTGGATGATGGAAAGCAACCTTTCCTCTGGAGTTACCACTTTACCATGCTGTTTTGATTAGTGCTGTTGGGGCTGTATACACTCGCCTACATCGACTGTGCTTGTTTTAAAATATAACGTAATGATTCGCCTCTTCTCCACTTTCTCAAATAACATAGGCCTACTTCAATACTAGGTAGGAGACCAGAACAAGGGAACCTCATCAGGGCATCACCTCCTGTCCTTACACAGAAGGGTTGGTATTGTTTTGTAACGAACAAAACAATTAACATTTTTCTGAGTCAAAACAAATTTATTGAAGCATGGCAACGGCAACCACCTCAGATATTCAATTGGTTCACCGACATTTTTCGAGTGAAAAATGCGTGGACCCTCTTCACGCTGCCAATATTTTTAATGTCCATGCATTTCTTCGTGGAATTTGTAAATAAGGCCACAGGTTTGAGGTTGTAAATTCCTGAGAGGAAAGTGAAAACGAAGGTTTGCAGTATTTGGCCGTTTGCACAAATTTCGGATGATTTTTATTATCTTGAAATTTGGCAATGTGCCAGATATTTTGTTGCAACATTATTCAAGAAGTTAGCTTTAATTACCATCAGAGAAATGTGAGGTCTCGAACTTCCAGGTATCCGGCTTTTATGACAAAGTCTCGGTCTCGTCTCGAAATTTGAGCCAGGTCTCGGAGGTTACGGTTCCGACTAAATCACTGCAACCTGCCCTGGAGAGCGAGTGGTAGTAACCACCAGGTTCAACGTAGCATTCTTACCTTTGAGGCTCTGTTGAGAAAAAACACGTACCTGTTACTCGAAAGAGGGAGAAAATCTAACAACAGATGGTTACGTGCTTTGATGCAATCAGATTGCTTGTATTCGTCCCTATTCTTTGAACACTACAATCGCATTTTACTCTGTGAATGAGTGATCGGACTTTACAGTGTCTGTTTGATTGATAGCGTTTCATGTCACAATACATTCGCAGTTTACCTGGCCTCGACCAGTTTAGGAACTGCCCCCCTACTCCGCAGTAGTGTTGAAACAAATGTTGTGTTTTAGCTAACATTAGTGTTAACAGTGTGTCTGTAACCCAATGGTTCTGTCTCCTATGCAGTTGCATAAATGTGTCTGTAACTCTGTGACTACGTCAGCTCCAATGCCTTCTAAAACGTTCTGTTTTATCTATTTCTATCAACTTGCGTTAAGCAGAGTATGTGTGTTTATACTATGGACGTCGTGTCTGCTCACGAACAAATAAATTAAAAAATGTAGAACTGTCACAGTAATTCATACAATCCGGTTTATATCCGAAAAAAAAAACGCTCTGATTAAACATTTTATTGCAGTGATCAACACAGTTTGGATATCCATATCCGATCCGTTAAAGTTTTTTCGAAATCCAATCCGATCCCGATCCGGTTTATTGCAGAATGCGGCTGTATCGCGATCCGGAAATCGGATCATGTTCAACACAGAGATGAGCGGACTGTCATATTTTGCGATCCAGATCCAGACCTGAATTTTTGAAACTCAGTCCAAGTCCAAACACAGTCCAAAAATCTTTTTAGATGTGAAGTCCAAGTCCAAAATATTTGAAAAATGCAGCCCTTTCACAACAAAGATTCCGCATTTTTTTCCATTAACCAAGTCCAAATCCGTTCCGGATCCTAAATTTCGAAGTTTTACAGTTCGGATCCAATTTAAATTCAACAAAATTTGCAACAGTCCGGGTCCCGTTCAATCCAAGTCCAGTCCAATGCTCATCTCTGGTTCAACGCTGCTGCTGGAGGGCCTTGTTCCAGAGGTGGCCAGAGTCACTTTTTCAGACTCCGACTCCCACTCTGTTCCAAAATTTTTTAATCCGGGTTCGCGCCCGGTGTCAAGCGAAATTTCTGACTTGCGAAATTTCTGACTTCACGCCATTTGCTCATGCGCAGAGTGTTACTGTGCATATCAAATACGCTGAGAAAACTGATGCTTAGGTGTTTTGGTAAGTGTGTCGGGTTAGAGTTTATGTTAGGGTCAGAAATAGACTAAGTTCAATATTTTTCAGTGGTTGTACTTATTCCCGTACTGTAGCTTGTTGTATGTATCTGACATCCAAGCAAAAAGTTTTCATTTGCACAACACACATCAAAAAAGCAATCGCCAAACTTTATTCCATTACTCAGAGAAGCAAAATAATTGACAAACAATAGTAGGTCAGAAATTTCGCAAAGGTCAGAAATTTCGCTTGACACCGGATCCCAAAATTTTTTTGAATTGAGAATCCGACTCCTGTTTAGAGTCTTTAGACTCCAGCTACAATCGATACAACCGAAATTACCAATGATTTTAACTTAAGATAAGACCACGTGAACTCCTCCTACTGCCAAAATTGAAAAGTGGCTCCGGCAGATCTGGTTCCGTTTTTTCAAAATATTTTGACTCCGGATTCGGGTCTGAAGGAAAAACGCAGAATCCTGCTGAAATCGACTTCGGCGCTCTGGATCCGTGGCCTAGAGGTGGCACGGTCAGAGATTTTTCAGGCCCTGACTGCCCATAGCCCACAACCTCTAGCCCATTAATGGGCTAGGCCTTGGACCGTGGAAATGTATTCTTTTTCAAACCGGCCCTCCCATGGCCCGCTAAACAATTTTTGCCTCCTGAGGCAAAATATCTTTGGGGGCTATTTTGCCTTCCGGGGCAAAATATCTACTGATACTATTTTGCCTTTTGTGGAAAATGATTGATTGAGGTGGTCATGTCACGTGACAAGCACAACATCCAAGTTACATGCTTGGATTAGTGTGAAGCCTAAAACCCCAAACCTAAGAGCCTAAACCAAAAACTCCAAACCTAAACTTAGACCTAAAACCTCATCTATAACCCTAAACCTAAAAATAAAAATTTTGTTGGGCTTATCCCCCACAAGCAAAGCTCCAAGCCCCGGCAAAATAAAATGTGAAACACTACTGCAGCCTATTAATCAGTGGTATTGTCACTTTTAGAATGTCAAGTCAAGAACCCCACATAAACGTACAACCCCCTATTGAAGACTATCTGGCGACGGTTCTGCTTTCAACCTAGACCTCTCAACCTTCAAGCCTTAACCTAAAACCCTTAAAACTCTCAACCTAAAACCCTAAACCCAAATCCATAAACCTAAATCCATAAACCTAAATCCCTAAACCTAAAACTCTAAACGTAAAACCTTCAACATCTTTCTGGTTTGGTGACGCCAAGACCCCGATAAACAAATTTTAATCATGCTCTACTTGCGGTAAAAACACAAAAATACGTTAAAAACTTGTCAACGTTTCAACAATTGATGAAACTATTTTCATAAGGGTTAAAAACGAAATGTGTTTTCGTCTCGTGCAATGTTTCTTAACCTGGGGTAAATTTACCCCCAGAGGTAAATTTCATCTTTCTAGGGGGTGAATTTACAGAATCATAAATTATAACAAACCTAATTCCTTACAAATTTTTACAAAAGTTATACACTGAATTATTAGGCTATTGGTTAAAAGACAAAACACAAAAGCACATCCAACATTGTTTTATTCGTAAATTGGTGAGAGGCTCCATGCCAGTCGTCTCAGAGCATTGTTACGAAAAAGGTTTACGGTTGTATTGCACAAACTGGAAATGTTGCAATTTGGATTATGATTCAGAGTATGCGTAGTGATAAGTTGTCTCTTTTTCGTTCATCTTTACGCATGTAGGCTACCAGATTCATTTGAGCACCTCATCAAGCACGCAACACTGTTTCTGTTCACGACCTCGTTTCACAACATCCTATAAACTGGACAGGGGACAGCTAGCACAGTAGAGCCTTTCCAGTGAGTGAGGTATTCATGAGTTAACAATTGCACGTTTCAACATTCTCAGTTAGTATGTCGAGAAAGGTAACTAAAGTCATACGTAGAGTTTGGTTCGACTTCTGATGTTCAAAAACATCACTGTATCTTTTGCTCCAAAGTGCTTAGTAATGGTTCCACGAAGCCGTCAATTTGGAAAGCTCATTTTGCTTCACGCTATCTCACACATTTGCATGACAACTACATGTCTTTGCAAACAAAGTGCGCTCGATTTCGAGGTGTAGGAACTCTGCTTATATTAGGGTTCGTTTCTGAAGACATCTTATGGTTGGAAGCATCCTATCGCATTGCTTTTCCAATAGCAAAAGAAAAGAAAGCGCATATAACCGGGGAATGACTTATCAAATCTTAACGCTATGAATATGATGGAATTGGTTTTGTGGGAAGAGAACAAAAGAAGAAACTTTAGAAATAATATTTATCAAACCAAACAGTGCGTTGTTTTATAACTGTTATGTCTTGTGATATTTCAGATCACGTAGCAGATGCGATTTGAAGTAATAAGGCTAGAGTCCACCTTTAGCTAGATGAGTTAACTGGCATGACGAACTGCACGTATTTGTTAGCTTACTCTCGATATATACATGCAGTTAAAGAAAGAGTTGTTGATGTGCGAAAGTCTAGAGACGACTAGCGAAGTGCACTGGTGAAGGAGGTGGGGGTGCAGGGGGTGCAAACGCACCCCCAAAAGTTTTGAATTGGTGAAAATCCGGACAAAATTCGTGGAAATCTGGGCAAAATCCTGAAAACCTGAGCAAACTCCCTAACAATGTGAGCAAAAATGGTGCCCAACACACTTTGATTTGAAAAAAATGGCGTCCAAAATCACATGAAAAATATTTTTGGAGGCCACTTTTTGGAGTTTATTTTTCGGGCAAGTTTGGTAGAATTCAGGCAAAAGTCCTTCGCACCCCCAAAAAGTTACCTGCCCCTACACCTATAGCGAAATGACTGATTATCAGGAAAAAGTGAATAATTTCTTTCAACAAAAACTCGTGTGGCATCACGTTGGCTCGCTATGCACAGATGGCGACCCTTCTTTGTTCCGTGAAGTCAGGTTTTACAACTCTGGTGAACAAACGGGCACCGCACATTTCTACCCCTTGTGTTCTTCATCGACATGCACTGGCGAGATGCACTCTTCCAGAATACTTAAAAATACTTTTGAATTAAAACAAGTAACTGAACATGTGAATTTTATCAGGGCACGGGTTTGTCTTTTCAACATGTTTTGTAAAGATTAATTGATTGATCTTCAATGTTAAACAATGTTTTATTCCAAATTCATATCTTGCAACTGTGACTTTTTGTAAATTTTGGTGTGGATTGGGTGAAGAGTGTTCTACGCTGTCGAAGAGCACCACTGAAGTTATTATACCTTTTGAAAATACTTACCTGTGTGAAGCAGGGTTCTCCTAAATGGCCATAAAACAAAACATCAATCTCGATTGATTCCCAAAGATGACATGAGAGTAGCCTATCTCTTTCAACCACTGTTCCCAGAATGTCAGATATTGTGCGTAGAAAACAAGCACAAAAGTCTCACTGAGTGGCTGACTGTTTGAAATTGTCATTTTTCAATAGAAGAAAAATTTAAACAGTGTATTTGAACAAAATAACGTATAGGGCCTACAATGTACATGTAATACTTTACGTTTTTAATAAATGTGGTTGATTACACATTGCTATTCAGCAAGGTTGTTTGAAAACATGTCCTACACCTCTTCTAAAAAGTATTCAAAGTAGACATGAAGTAAAATTTCAATAATCACAAAACAATAAAACGTTCTTGAAAAAATGTCAAGTGATCTGGCAACCCTAGTAGTACTATTACAGTTTGAGTGTCTAACTTGGCTTTTTTTCGCTGAGACATTTGTCATTTTTTGCTGAGACATTTTGGTCAAAGAAACATTTCGGTCATTTGCTCACAACTGTATTAAAACTCGCCGTAGCAGTGTTCATTAGCTTATATTTTCAGACATTCTGACCGAAATTACTTAATTTTTTTCGGTCATGTCAACGTATTTCGGTCTATGACCGACAAAAAGCAGTGTCGAACAATGGTGGGAAAAACAGAACTTTTTCGCATTCCTGATTTTATGATAGGGCAAAGGTTTTCATTTTCGCACTGCATATCTACACTTTTCATTTGATGTTGCAGAAAGTTTTAATTCGTGTGATGAACACGAGTATTGTGGGAACACCTTGCAACATTGGTTTTTATTGAAAAGATGGGATTTTCAAAAAATTGTGTCTCAGGGCCCCTAAAAGCCACATCTGGCACTGATCAATGGTGGCAAAGCAAGGTCAACGTTTCGGCGTCCTGTGTCAAAATTGTTCGAGTGTAACCAGCGATTCTTTTGCAACTTTAATCTACATTAATACACGAACACACAGGGATAAAAATTGTTCGTGAACAATGGCCGTAAAGTTGTCTAATCTGAGTTTGAGCCAACGCGTTATTTTAGCGATTTAATGCAAGTTTTTGCATATCAGTGTTGACAAAGCAAGGTCAACGTTTCGGCGTCCTGTGTCAAAATGAATCCAGTGCAACCCGCAAATTATATTGCATTCTTTTGCAAATCTTTTTCTGCATTAATACACGAACACACAGGTATAAAAATTGGTTTTGAACGATGGCCGGTGTCAAGCAAAATTTCTGACTTGAAAAATTTCTGACTTGACGCCATGTGCGCATAGAGAGATATTCTACATATGAAATACGCTGCGAAAAAGTGATGATTAGGGCTTAGGGTTTATTGTTTAGGTAAGCGTGTCGGGTTAGGGTTAGAAAAGGAAATATAATTGAGGTTCAACACAAAGTCCAATTTTTTTAGTGGTAATGGTAATGGTTTATTGTTTCATATGACTCAGCCAACAAGCAGAAGCACCATAAAGCCATCGTGTGCAGTAAACCAACCATTAGCGAAAATTAGAGCAAATGAAAACACAACGGCACAATAGCTGATCAGTGTAAACAAAGACGGGCGCTGTGTCATATAGGATCGGCGAAAGACCGTGGCGGTCATCTGGTCAACCAACCCCGTTTATCACTTTTTGACAAATGTTGAGAAACAACAGCTGGAGATCAAATAAGCATAATGAAAAGAAAAACACAAAACGAATGAACGCAGAACATGGTGAAGAAAATGTACAGGTGAAAGCGCATGCCTATTTACATGGATGAGTGGATCGAATTTAAGTGAAGGAATTTGGTATGGTTAGAGTATTTTTAGCAATACAAAGAAATTAAAAAATAATGATAAAAAAAGTTACAAAAACTTATTAATGAGGTACAGAAGAAAACAAAGCAAAACAGAAAAAGCAAAAAGTGTAAAAAACAAAAAGTATACTTCATGCCGAAAAGCATAGAATGTGCACACAGAAAATACGAAAAAGTAGATATACACAAAAAATAAAACAGAGTTAAAGAATACTAGAATACAGAGTAATTTGTTTTGGACAAGTGAAATGTTGCTAAAGTTCATATTTGGGAATTTTTTTCATGTAGGAGCTGTTACTTAAAAATGGCTAAGTGAAAATGTAAATTTATTGACGAGATGACGGCAATACATCCATGTTTCCGGAAAGGTAGAAATGAATGGGAAGCAGAATGCTTAGTTTGTAAACCAGGAAGATGCATCTCGGTTTCATACAAGGTATCGCGGATTTATAATCACATCTCATTTCTGATAAACATTGCAAAGCAGTAAGTGGAGCTTCCTGATCAAGTAAAGTGACAAATTATTTTGTCGCAACGGGATATAAAATAGAAGATGAAGTTAATTTTTGCTGTTTTCGTTTTGTACTGTGTTTATTCTATTCACACAGGAAAGTGACGGTGGCAATGTGCTTTGGATGCACCCGGGATTTATACCATAATAAAAGTGTTTTTGTCGCAAAAATTGGTTACAGTGACTAACATAAACCTGTCAGGAATTGTGTCTCATCAGATATAGTAACCCTAATTCAGAGACAAGTGAAATCACTATACTGTGCAGCAAACAAACTCAGAGGCACTTCTGATCAGTGCACTCCTGCAGTAAAAAAACACTTTATTTCGTGCCTATTGCATGCCAATGTTGTATACTTGCTATTTGTGAAGCAAATACACGCAGACTAGCATGAAGCGATTACGTGCTGCATATAACAATGCCTATCGAATTATGCATTGCATACCCAGAAATGTGAGTGTTCGCCCACACCAGGTTAACCATTGTGTCACGACCCTTGATGCCGTGCTAAGAAACAACTTGTATCGATTTTTTATACGATACTCATCTTCATCCAACTTTTTTATTCGATGGCTTCAAATGTCTGATGCTTTTTACAAATCTTCATTTTTCCTCAATTATTCAACACTCCTGTATGGAGAACAAATGCAGTAGTTGTCTGTGATTTGTTTCGGAGTTTGTGTCTCACCAGTATTGCTTTTGCGTAGTAAAATATGTGGACACTGTGTACACACCAAGCATAAAAAAGTAAGAAGTGATGGGTTAGGTCTTGCTCGTCTCAAGGCTGGAAACGTACTAACACCGGTTGTGTAATGCCCTACTGTATGGTTATCCATTTTCTGTGCTTTTGCGAATGACGATACAGCTGTGGAGAGGATAAACTGTTTTGCTCCTCCCAGTGTTGGTCATGTGCTAACACCGTTTCTGTAATGTGCGCTGATGTACAGCAAAACACTTTTTGTGCTCTTGTGTCTGTGAAATGGACCATGAGTCCGCAATAAAATATCATTATAAAATATCATCATTATTATTATATAAATCGCCAGCCGCAAGAGCTAGAGAGCTGTTCAAACCCTCTACGGATTCAGCAAGTCTTCTAGTTGTCATCTAAAGAAACGTTTTTCGTTTTCGGTGGGGGTTTTCTGGAGATGACGTCACACTGCAGGCATGTTTTGGAAATTTTGGTCACCTTTGGCCGGCTCTGGGCGCCAACGCATTGACCCATTCTATTTGCTCAAACTTTTGTTGAAAACTAGGTCAAAATCCGCGTCTATAGAGCCCTTGACTGACTTGCTAGCACATCTGTGGCCAAAAGTATGGGCCAAAGGAAGAACTATTATATTTCATTTCAAGGTTTTTGATGAGAAGTTGGATTTCATATGCATCAGTAGGAGTTAGAAATAATGAATTTTTTGAATTTATATGTTTAATGAAATGCCTGAAAATGGTAGAGGATGGTTTTAGTTTTGCAGAAAGGGATTTTCCAACCTCTGAGAAGAAATTATTCAAATCTTCACATTGTTTTTGGCATTCTGAGTCTTCAAAAAGCTTATTATTTTGTTGAGATTTGTTTTTTATTGCAATTACTTCATTGACAAGCTTCCATGTTTTTTATATCGTGATGGCAATTTTGGAAAGCTTGTTTATAATAAGTTTGTTTGGAGATTTCTTTTAAGTGGGTAAGCATATTGCTGTAAGTTTTGTATCGTCTAATAATATTTGGGTTGCTTGTAGTCAACTGCTTTCTGCAGAGAGTATTCTTTTTTGCGATGGAAGGTAAAATGCCTTTGGTGAGCCATGGTTTGTTAAAGGAGCGTTGTTATTTTCTGGATGCATAGCGATATGGTGCATGCTTATAACGAGTGTCATTAAAGACCTTAACAAATTTATCGCTGAGTGTGTTAACTTCACCAGCTTCAGGATTGAGGTTGTTTAGATTGTGACTGAGATCAGTTAAAAAAGTATTTGTGTCAAAATGTTTCATGCATCTGAATTTAGGTCTTATTTTCTGTTGGGTTGGATGGTGTAGTTTAAGATTTACAAAAACTGGTAAATGATCAGAAATATCATAATTAGTAATTCCAGCATTATTTATTCTTTTTTCATCACATATATTTGTATATATATGATCTAATAAGGAAGGCGTGCAGTTTTTGCTGAATTTTGTTGGTTTGTTGATAAGAGAAATACAACCACAACTGGCAAGGCAATCAACAATTCCTAAAGTTCATAGCCCAAGTTCCTCATCTGATTATAGACCAACCATTGTTCTTCCAGCATTATCAAAGTTGTTTGAAAAAGTTCTTTATCACAGAGTATACTCTTATTTGACAGAACACAATCTAATTGACAAAAGACAATACGGTTTTAGAGAAAATCACTCAACAGAGCTAGCCATTACAAC
>Ga0210059_1005341_pt1 | contig 20683 bp, 14 predicted proteins | sample Ectturendosymbi2_FD_188042 | JGI IMG/M metagenome (GOLD analysis project Ga0210059, IMG submission 188042) | Ecteinascidia turbinata endosymbiont from Florida, USA - Sample 2 (SPAdes) (version 2) | ecosystem: Host-associated > Tunicates > Ascidians > Unclassified | place: Key West, Florida...
CATCAAAATATGCGTGGGGTGCATCAAAATATGCGTGGGGTGCATCAAAATATGCGTGGGGTGCATCAAAATATGCGTGGGGTGCATCAAAATATGCGTGGGGTGCAACGCTAAGAAAGGGTTCATCACAAACTTGTCACACTAAACAGATAGTTTTTACAAGAACTTTCTGTTGGTAAAGATAAACCATTAACCAACCAATGACTTTCAGAATTTGACCGAGACTTTGCAGATTCTAAAGTGTGGTGCATAAGCATCACACCACATCAAGCTAATTGTTGTATCTAGATTATTTGCAATTGATAAGCAACAGACTATGAGCCATTATCAATTGAATTATGTAGCTGAGTTACTGAATTAGGGGACTTGCTTATTTAGGCCAGGGTACTTACAGACATGGGCGCAATTAGGTGGGGGACACGGGGAAGCGTCAGTAAATAGGGTGCATGAGTTCGTCAAAACATCTTCAAGGGTGCACCCTTAACGAAAACGGTTGAAGAGCACTGACTCAGACATTTATCCATTCTGAAATAAAAGCAAAATTAAGCACGGGCGACAGCATTATCAGCCATACAATACAACAACACGAGGATCTGAGGAAAGTCCAAATCAATTCAGTGGATTTGCAATAACGAGAATCGAACTCTGACATACTGCTGCAGATTGTGGCCGCTGTCCTCGGCGCGAGCCCGGCCTGCCGCTGCCAGGGCGGCCTGTTCCTTTCTTCTTGGGCGAGCTCCGGTTGTCAAGGTAGTTGTATCTGCAGCAGTTAGAACTTGTAGAGTGTACTGGAGCATGCGAGGCGACCGCTAACATTCGACAATCGATTGCGAAAGGAAATCCACGAGCAATTTATAGTCTTCTTTATTTCCCTCATTTTGGGGATCGTACATATTTTTCTACGAGAACAATCTGCGACGTTACACCTCTGGATACCTCATTCGCACACAACCGCGTAACATTTTGTTTTTTCCTTCTAGACAAAAAGTGTTTTTGTCAAAATCATATTTTGATGTTGTCATAGCTTTTGTAGCACGATTTATTTGAAAATATTTTTTGATAGTTTTTGAGATAACTTTAGTCAAACGGTACCAACAAAGCATTGCTTGACCGAGAACGCCATGAGTAAGGGAAAGTTTTGATTTTTAAAAATGTTCCCATTTAGGAAAAGTTTAACAAAAATTACGGCTTTTTGCCTCCTTTGCAATTTTTGATTGTATACGGGTAAGTGGAATCACCGTGGACAACAGTCAGATATCAAAAATCAACGCACGACGAACTGAAACGAAACAGATCCACAAAAACTACGCCTTTTGTCTCAAACCTGAACGTATCTTTCGGCCTTGGATCGGACCCCTTCCAAGGTGGCGGTTCCCACTTTGGCCCGGCCAATGGTTTCTTTGGTGAGGGGCTCGTCGGCCCTCGCCTCAGGCCGCTGGTGGACGAAAAGGAGGTCCTGGCCAGAGACACCTTGCTCAGGGCACTCCTCCCCGTGTCCGGAGGTTTAGCGTCAACTTCCTCCAATTTCTTGTTCGTTGCCTGCGATGAGTGAGGAGGAGATGAAATAAATGGGGAGGACATGAAATCAACGAAGCGCATCATCGTTCAACGTTCAAATAAGTGTCGATCTGGAACAGATCAGCCGCCGTCTCCGGGCCGATCGTAAACAAAATCCTATTTATTGTCTGATTAGAAAAGTCTTTGTCATGGGTGCGATTATGCGCCGATGAACGCTTTTACCTGTTCTTATATATTGTCTGCTGATGCCTTTAATAAGTGTCTATCACCGAAACGTGCTGCACATCGCAAAAAGCGTATGCTTTTTCTCGAATGACGAGGCCGCGAAACTAAATGGCCACCAAAACTAATGGTAGCGCGTGAGCCAGCCCAACTCCACTTTGCAACATAGTCATAAACATACAGTTTCGTAACAGCATTTTTTCAAAAGATTAAGACGTTACTGTTGTTTTCCAAAAAAGATAAGCTTTCAGTACCTTGGCCTTGGCGTAGTTAAGGTCGTGAACGGTCGTGACGTAGAATCGTTTCCAGACCTTTTCTTCAAAGGCGCTCGGTTGATAGACCGGGTACCAGCCGAACTTCAAACATTTTGGCCTCCACAGACAATCGAGTTCGGTAAGATAGTTCCAGTACCAAGACACCTGCAAAATTTGACGAAATTAAGATGCCATTGCAAAAAAGTCGATTTTCAAACACGAAACGCGAGCCACAAATGAAGTCGCCATCAGCAACAAGCATTTAGATTCATGCTTTCGTGGCCGTTCGTGTGCGAGGCGGAACCTTCCAGCGGGAGTCGAGCCGACCGACACGCATTTCGCTTTTGAGGTGAATCACTGGGAATGGGATGCTTCCTATGAAAGCAATCAATCTTTTCCGTTCAAATTTAGTAAACCACCGAAGTTTAGACAAAAAATCACCAATCCCTACAATTATCCAACTTTAAAATTTGCCGATCCCTGAAATCCTTTTGGCCCCTTAAAAGCACTTTCATGCAATGAAATTATTTTGCATTCCTGAAATGAATTTTTAGTCGTTAGAGGCGCGTCCCTACGCATGAAATAACATAGATTCGAAAAAAAACGACAGCTTCGCGGGGTGCGAGGGCACAATATTACGTGGGTAAACACACCGCGTCTTTTAAAGTCGGAGATGAAGGTGACACACAAGACGAAAGGCGTCGCAAGGACAACAGTGTCAGTAGATAATCAAATGCCATTTCATAAGATAAAGTCAGGTGAGAGCAAGCATTGTATGATGAAAAACGTTTGCTTAGAGCTAGCATGACAGGCTAGTTTGGCTATGACTTGCATTACCATGCAATATACGAGTGAGAATGAAATGCAGTGTGATTGTTTTGAAAAAAAAAAACTGTTTTCGCAATGAAAAACGCACAACAGCATTACAATAAAAATAATGGTCAAAGACATAGGTATGAAATATATACTTCAGACGTTTCGGTATCAGCACCATAAACGAGGAGAGGGGAAATATTTTCTGTATTAGATATCCAGTAACATCTGTAATTATTTATAAAGACCACGGTTGCGGAGTCGGAGGTAAATGTCTGACTCCAATTCCTAACTTCCAAAATTTTCCGACCTTTCTAAAATTTCCGACTCTTGACTCCTTCACATAACGTGAAGAAAGTTTGGCTGTCACTAATTTTGTAGCAACTAGTAATCAATGGAAATCGTGGTGCAGAGCAATAAGGATTTGTAACTAAGGAGTGTGATGCAAAAAATAATTCATTTGGATTTCCAGAGTCGAAGTCAGATAAAATGTCTGAAAATCTGGCTCTAACTCCTAGTGTTCTTAGGAATCCGACTCCACCCAAAAACTCTTGACTCTACAACCCTGATAAAAACTGTACCAACCAGGGTTGATAAAAATCATTATATAAAAAATCAAAAAAATTGGATTTTTCACATAAATTGTTTTTTTTTTATTTTAATCAGATTTATTTTATTTTTACAATTTTTTTATTTAATGTGTAGGGGTGACCACCTCACACTTACAATTTTTAACTATAAGTAGTTTGTTTTTAATCTAACTTTTTGTGCTTTGTTTCTTCAAGAACAGTAACTAGAAACAGCTGCAATATTATTCAAACCTTCTTTGTGCTTATGCAATATCCCTTAGGCAAATCAGTTTATAACGTCAGTACCGCCATACAAAACGAAATATTTATTGAAATGACAATACCCAAACCATCAGTTTGTCAAATTCATGGAAACTTAATGGCATGTTACAAAGCTTGTGCATAAATACTAGCTTGCCAGCTTTTTTGGTGCGAAGTCGATTGTTAAAATTATTGCAACGCAGCTTTCATAAGTTCAGCTTCTACAAAGGTATGACTTACATGCATGAAACGGTAAAAACCTGTAATATATCTTTTATCATGAATCAAAAATATGTTCTAAATCTATACTATGTCTACAGTCAACAGACTAAATATTTGATGGAATTAAGATGCAACTTTTACTTTATGCCTGTTTTTTTTCGCTGAGACATTTTGGTCACTGAGACTGAGATATTTAAGTAATTTGTGCCATATTAGTATTAAAACTCAGTGTAGCAGAATTCACTTGTCCTATTTGGCGTTATTTTGTTTTCTTGTAGTGTCACGCGCACGAGTGCATTTTTTCTGCTCGCTGTTAATTGTTTGGCTTGCGTTGATTGTTTGTGACGTGGCGTTGGTTCTTTGCGCCTCCAGTCTTGTTCAGAAGTTGCTGTTCGGTTGACATCGCTCGTGTTGTTTCATTCACTGTATGTCGCTTCATCGTTCGCTGCGGATTCGATGAATAGTTTAATAAAGCCTTCATTAGGTCACATCACTAGTCTATATTTTCAGGAATTGTGGCTGAATTGACCATAGGTGCAGGAGCAAACTAATTTTGGGGGGTGCAAATGATTTTTGCCCGAATAGTTTTAGTGTAGGTTTTACCAACAAATTTGCTCCCACAAAGAACATAAAGACCTTTCTTTGGCGTGACCTCCAAAAACGGTCTTCACGTGTTTTTTTGCTAACCTTGGGTACTATTTTTTGAAGACAAACTGGGTACTATTTTTTGAAGACAAACAAAGTTGGGCGCCATTTTTGCCTGGATTTTGCATAGATTTTCAGGGACTTTGCCCAAATTTTCATGGATTTTTCCCAGATTTTTGACAAATCAAAACTTTGGGGGTGTTTTTTCACCCCTGCCTTGACTTAATTTTTTTGGTCATTTGAAAAAATTCGGTGTATGACTGAAAAATGACCAAAAAAACTAGTTTTATGCCAGTCTACATATTCAAACTCGTGGCATTCTAACAGTTCTGAGTCTGCAAGGGCTAGTGATTTCAGTCTACATATCATTTTTGCAGTTGTATAGTTGACACAGACTCTGTGACCTCCACCTCACAGAAGCCATGACTGTTAACAGTTTAATAAAACTTTAATTGCTTTTAACATGTGTTGTCATAAGAACTGCCTTTAATATAAGTGAAAACCTATTAGACTGCTATTTAATGTGTCATAGAAATCACAGAAAGTTTCAAAACTGCATATTATTTTTTGCTTGATTTTTTTTAATTTTTATTGCTTGATTTAAATCAATATTTAAATCGCTGATTTAAATCCATCAACCCTGCTACCAAGACTTGTCCATTTTAAATTTTGATTATTTTACAAAAGAAATGTTTTGTGCAACGCTTGATCAAGCATCACTCAAAGAGAGAAGACTTTAAAATTTCACTTAGGGCAACACATAGCATGAACATGATCAAGAAATGATAGCATGAACATGATCAAGAAAGTGATAACATGTGAACACGTGAATTCACATCTTGATGTATTAAACAACATGATGGCTTATGTCGCCGAATAAATAAGTACAAACAACGGCATTGTTAAAATGCCAGTGCAAATCAAATGCCCATGCTCAGTACAAAACTCCAAGGCAAAGGATCTTTTACAAAATTAAAGCAGCATGAAAAAACGCAATGAACAAAATGAAAAAAAAAATATTCAACAAGATGCCGCATAACATCAGTAAACATCCTACCTGTGCGCATCGACATAAAGTTCGCGGGTCCAAGTAAGAAAAGATGTATAGAGTCAAAACACGAGGAAAAATTTTGGTGAAGTCATATTTTTCTTGTGGAAACTTTCTTTTCAACGTTTCTGCACAAACAAAAAATCTGGCAAAAGGCTGCAATAACAGCATGTCGGGAGGGGTAGTATATTTGTGGCTTTTTAGTTTCACAACCCTCACCTTGTTCTGGAACTATTCATCCCCAACGCTTCTCTCCTAAGTTTCAGGATATCTGACTTTAAATGATGAAAAAAATTATGCAGAAGCTCTCAAATCTGTAAAAACTCTTCACTGTGAGAAACTTTGGCCTAAGGAGGATCATCTTTTGAATTGCCATATTTTACATTATCAGCTCTTTATACCAATCAATCCAGCAGACCAGTTCAAGGCCACTAATTTGTATGCTAAGATGTTTTCGTTGATGTATTTTACATCAATTAAGTGCAAGTATGAAGTTGAAACCCAAACTAAAATACTAACTTAACAAAAAACTGATTGATCAGTTTAATATATAGTTGTATTTTTTGCTTTGTCATTCTGCTCTGTTGATATGAACATTTAAAAACCTTTTGGAAAAAACAGTGACTGGCAAAAATCAGGTAAAAAACAAGCCAGCAGGCAATGAGTACAACACACAAGATGAGGTAAGTAAATCATTTTTGCGTCACAGCATTGTCTCTTGCGTCACAAAGCCTTATGGTTTTGAATTGCTGACATTGCCAAATGTTGCTTTATTTTTTGACTGAAGATGGATTAAGAATAATCCGAAACATCTCGAAATAAAACATGTATAGTTTTTTGAAGGCTTTTTTAATGTTGATGAAATCATTTTTAATGCTGTCTTCATCTGTAAATTTACCTCACCGTGTTCCATGTTTGTTCATTTGTTTTTCTAACTGCGCTTATTTGATTTCCAACTATTGCTTTTAAACACTTCAAAAACTGATAAACAGGGTTGGTTGACTATATGACCTCCACGGTCCTTCACCAAACCTATGTGACACAGTGACATTTTTTGCTCAAATTGATCAGTTGTTTTGCCATTGTGCTCTCATTTATTCTAATGTTCACTAGCAATCAGTTTCCTCATTGCACAATGGCTCTTTGTATTGTTTCTATTCATTAGCTGAGTCATATGAAACAATAAACAATAATAATTTAACCGAATTAGGCTAACCAGCTTTTTGAAAGTATAAGGACATACACAATCTCATCAAAAATAGTTTTGAAAGGCACCAAAAACTTTAGGGGGATATCTCATAATTACACATTGATGCATGCATCTTATGGTTATAATTGTTTTCATATACCACAAGTCAATTGTTAAAAAATTTTGGGGGTAAACAAGAAGCAAATAACTCTATGTGAAGCAAAATCATATTAATCCACCAAAATCATACTCATCCAACTAAACAAGCACAACAAAGATGCTAAGCAGAAATCCAACTGAAAAAATCTATGTCTGTGATCACAAGGGAATCCCAGAATACTTATCATAGTTTTAATACAATATACCTGATATCATGACCAAGTGCTTTGTAGACAAATTTTGTAAAATATCATCAACGATCAAATGCTTTTGGTTCTCATTCCATTTTTTAAACTGTAAAATAAAAACTAATTTTTTAAGCATTTAATTACTGCAACTTGCTTATTTAAATATTTAAGTTCATACAAACAGTTCTTGAAATTCACAATTCACTTTCTTCGATACAAGATATGTACCCCACTACCATGAAGTGGAAGGTTGAAGATTTAACATCAATTTATCTAAAATCAATTAGCTTTCTTCATGTTTGGTCTGCTAGTCTAGACTACACTTGTTCAAAACTATGTAAAAAAATATTCTCAAAGTAGATGCCAAGTATGGGTGTTCAGGTGTGCATTACATGCCTGACATTGTGGTTGGGAGCATGTCGGTCCTGCTTATTCTTCACATTCTTTCACAAAGAAGATTAAATGAGTAACAGTTGCACAGAGAAATCCAGCAATAGTTGGCAAGCAATGATTTAAGCAGCCCCACTTCAAACATTATTTTGAAACTGTTTCTGGAAAACCAAAATTTAGAAAATTTATTTCCAAGCTTAACAAGTTTTCTGTGCATGCATTTCACATTGCCCTGTACTACCTGTGAAGCATAGCATACTTTTGTTGCACTTCATCACATTAAAAATTATCTCCGATCGATCCTATCTCAACATATGTTGAATTGCTGCTGTTTACCAAATATTCATTGTAGTGTGATAGATGAACTTAATGTTGAAAGATTGATAGATGTTTGGATGGGTAGGACTGCAGTTCACATAAATACTTTCAGGTAATTGTGTGTTTTCAACGTTTCATGATATCAATTTATTTGGCTGTGAATATGTTTTAGAAGTTTTTAAAAATTTTTGAATCATTAAACTGAGTCTCCTATAAAATTGACATTAGTATGAGATCTGCTTTGGGATTTTACACACCCTTAAAAACTTCTATCTAGGCACCTATGATTCTAAATTATGGTGATGCAGGCAGCTCCAAGGACATATGAGGAGCTTCACACAGTGATCTTAAAAAATAAAAAGTTTGTTATTGCGCTACAAACAACAACATACCGCTAAGTAGAACACCATCTGTCCTGAAAACTTTTTAACTTCGACCCATGCTATGTTGCTAGCACTAATTTCAACCTACAAAATCTTAGCAGACACACTGAGTGAGCTTAAATGATGGATTTAAACAACATGTTGCAAATAAACAATTGTTAAGCATTACCCATTTTGATATCAGTTCTCTTCTCTCAGTGAAAACCTGTTAAACATAAGCATTAGACAAATTAAATGCACTAAGTTGTGCAGGGAATTAGCATGTGTCAAAGACACACAGCTGTCAATGATAGTGCTGATTATATTCTTGAACTAACAAAGTAAAACCATTGTTTAGTATGCTGCTGCAACTGAAATAGAGTTTTGATGCTATTAAAAATCTGAGTGTACCATAATCACTATAAAGACCTAGACAAACATAATATCATCAAAATCAGATGCTAGCAATCACTGCACATCTAAAATTATAGTTCCATATCACTCACAGTGAATACAAACAAACATGTTACACCAAGCTATAGAAATGTGAAGTCACGTAAAACTGCAATGAAACACAAACACAATTAACCGATGATAAAAATATATACTGCACCAAAAATTTTTCTGGCATCTTCCTATGAATACGTCAGGTAATTAATGGATAAATTGTGTTTCTGTAATATGCATCAAAGCAGATATATAGTGTTTATGACATAAAAACAGTCAAAATATACAAACAAACTAATCCTGGTCATTCTGAATTGAATTCAAAAGAACATAAAAAGTATATAAGAATTCTTTCACAGCAATGAATCACACCTTGTTGTTTGCAGAGTATATAAATATTTCAACTACTAAGCAGGCATCTTTAGCTCTTATTCAATTAAAATGGGAAAAGCATGATTCATTTTGAAATCACAAAAATTTACCCATCCACAAACAACAGAAATTCATTTACTACAGCCACAAAAGAACATTGTGCTCCTCCTCATATACATGAAAATAAACATTGCATAGTACATATTAACACGTATAGAGCCGGCCTATGGTATATTCGTACTTCGATTTTGGCCTAAAAAACAGCAATTTTTGGTTGCCTTACCAACGCCCTAGCTCCTCCGCCGACTGCGCTAGAGAGTTGTTCAATGGCTCAAACGGATTGGCCAGTCTAGTAGATTGCACTCGAAAAAAAATTTTTTGCCTGGGGGGTGCAGGTTTTCTGTATATAATGAATAATGCATATACATATAGAAAACTAACAGGTTACTTGACTACATGCTAAGAATGCCTACAAATTAGGCAAAAATAAACATATTAATTGTTTGTGGTTCCTTGCTGAAAGAACAGATGAAGAGATGAAATGGTCAAACCAAAAACATAATTTCGCAAGATCTTTATCTAAAGTATAATATAAAAATCTACCTGGTTATTTGAATCAGGATGATTCATTGGAGTCCATGTGCTTTTTGCAAGATTGGTAGATGATTTAACTTTAGTTGGTGGTGCAAATGCCATGTGTTTTGAATAAGCAGAATTGTCAAAAAAAATTTACACTACACTCGAGTAGAGATTTCACTGTTTCAGCCAACCCTCTTACAGACACGTATTTTATGATAACCAAGTCAGTTAAGCATGGGTGTCTTTGACGTTACATGCAGTATTGTGATCATCACAGAATAATACCTCAACCAATATTTTTCATTATGTGTCAGACATTAAAACTGTACAGACTACATCATCTGCAAAATATTTAAAGAATAAATTAAAATTTTCAAAATAACAAATTTCAGGAGGAATGCCAAGTGCTAACAGCTTGCTATTGCTGGTAGACCATGAATTTTCACATGTTGAAGTGTAAGTATAGCCATTTTCTCAATGGGACTAATTTTTTGCTTCTGAAAAAACTTTCAGAAAGTTTTTCCAGGAATAAAAAAAACCCTAAACAATGAAGCTACTTTACTTTTCAACACGTTACGTTTCAAGACCAAAATTAAGACTTATGGTTATTAGGAAAACAATTAGCAGCCACCAAGACATTCACTATAATATAGAAGATACGCACATAAACTTTTAATATGTACATGTTTCCTGATTTACACAATACGTAAAAAATGTTCATAAACAACCAGAGAAAATTATGTGAACATATCATAAAAAGAACAGAGAAAGTGCTAGCAAGCTTGAAATCAACAAAAATTTCATGACGTTTTAACCACAGACAGAAAGCCAACATTTTTTCTAGTTACTGCAGAGACGTCAACAGTACAACATAGTCAAACAAAGCCAGAATAACACAAAAAAACACAAATTTCATTCAGACATGACACCCTTTCAAGTCTGATATTAAACATTCTGATTTTGAACCCAGTTTTTATGTTGAAAGCTTTATTTTTATGAACAAAATCTGACATATATTTTTGTTTTATATTTTTTTGCTTAATGTATGTAAACCGGAAATGGGATATATTTGTCCGAACAGTACTGACACAGTACTAACCACTTGGACAAAAATATCCCAAAAGTCTACCCAAACATCAACTAATGTTACTAGACAATTTTTAGAAATAAAAAATTTGCATTCCACAGCAAAACTCAATTGTTTCACCCAGTTATGTGTGGTGTGGGTGATGCAGTCCATGCACAGGTCCACATTGGGATTTTGGCACACTACCACTTATTGTTCCTATTTTCCTTGTGACATATCGAGCACACCGTCTTCTTTGTTTCCTTTTTACTGGTAGTGCTCTCCCACATGTGCTTTTTCACGTGCATCGTTTGGATGTCTGCTAACTCAAATCGTGCTTCAACGAATGTTTTTTGATTCAGTCCATTACTTTTTCTCCACAGTAAAATTTTAGCTTGTGGCTTTTGGGGGTCATTGAAATGAAACTTTGAAAACAAAAGTTTGAAACCACACCTAAAAATTGCATTTCAGATGGATGTGTTAAACATTGACTTCATTGTTGACCAGCACAAGTATGTAGAAGGTAATTTGTCATAACTCTGCATCACGAAAGGTTTTATTTGAGTCCATCAAGCTGATTTTACTCTAATGATCTGATAATGTTGGGTAATATTCACTGCTCTCATGACTGATATGTTAATCAAAGTTATTCAAATTAACTTTCTTCATCTTTCTGGGTAGTTCACTTGAAACATTACTGTGCATAATCAAAATAAAATAATTTTATAATGTACTGCAACCTATATTGTTGGGACATATTTATCCCAGTGTCAAAGATTGTAGGGACAAATATATCACAAACTGTAACAAAACATGTGAGTTATGCAAGGGTTATCACAAAACTTGCATAAACAACTTTTACTGGCTTTTAGTGCAAGCAAGGACGACCTACACTGCCATAATAAAAAAGAGCTTGACAATTTTACCCCAAAAAGTTACAAAATTAGCTCTGTTTTGCAAAAGATCTGAACCATGTAGTCCACAGTGAACGTAGAAGGCCATGTGCAGTCAACTGTAATGGAGTTAGGCAGGTGGATATGTATTGGTAGCAGCAAGAACAATGCTCAGAAGACTGAATTATCCCATCCCAACGTCATTTGAATGGAAAATTTAGACATGAGTGCAGAAGAAACCAATACTTGGGTTAAAAATAACCCAACAGTCTTGAAAGTGTTAAATTAGACAAATGGAAATTACAGAAAATATAAGATCAACAAAAATGGTCAGGTGTGACAAACTAAACATAAGGCAGTGTAAGGCAAGGGTGCACAAACATTACATAAATAATATACATAACAATCATTTACATAACACAGATGATGGTGGGCAAGCAATGGGTCCATATCCGTACACCACTGGTGTGTACTATGGACCTCATGTCTGTGGACAAAATACATCATCATCATCATCAATCATTCTTTGGTTGTACTGCCAATATTCTTTAATTTAACAACTATAGTGTACAAGTAAAAACGCTTCATTGAATAACAGTATTAGACTCAAAAATTGAACTATTTTGAGCTAATAACTATATGGCTTTTACTTTTTGTACAAAACATAATCTGTCAGTTAAAACCAGCTATGTCTAACCCAAATGGCTTACTGAGCCAAAAATTGTGTCACTGTTGTCATCAGGGGCACACATTGAATGACACATTATGGAGGGCTGCGCATTGAATGGCTTACTTTGATCTTAGGTTAAAACCTAAGCTAAATTTAGTTTGCTAACTGCAATGGCAAAAGACATGATAAAGATACCACCTGAAAAAAAAAGTCAAATTCCAAGATTATCATCAAAAATGTCAAATTCAAGATTATCAAAACAAGGACAGGTTGTCAGTATGTATGCTACTTTTACTATAGTGAACACGTGAACTGGGCTGCACAAAACCTTCGACTGGGCTGGGAGTCGGACATAGCTGGTTTAAACCAAAACCCTGCAATAGCTGATCTGTCAAAATTCAGCAATTTTGTTTGAGCTGCTCATGCTGTTGATTTTTAACACTTTCCATTCTGGGTTTGAGAATTTGTTTGGCTGATTTCCCAAACGTTCCCTACCGGTATGTTTTTCGGCAATTGTCCTCAGAAGTTTCGCACCTTCACAGGACACCTTTGAAAAGTCGCCAGAGCACAAAAATTCGCACCACCGTTGTCTGAGGCACGTGTGAGTGGAAGAGTCAGTCTAACGTTTGTCGCAAATCAAACGTCGGCTTGCCGGTTTGCCTATACCCTTTCCTAATGCAATCCACAGTGCATCAAATATTCATAAAAGTTTCAAATATAACAGTCTTTCCAAATACGCTGCATTCATTGCAATTCATGATACATGCAAAAATCAAACCTAACAACGGTCTCAGGGGAGTAGCGTTTTCGTGAGCTTCTTTCGATTTGTGGCCTACCAACCACATCAATTTTGCTAGATTTCATGCGCAAATAATCAACAAGTTGAAAATCTACAGTAATTGGTACACTGTTCTTTGCTTGGAAAGTTTCTAATCCATCAACACCTTGGTTTATGCTGTATTCACTGCGTTTTTTATTCGTTTCAGAATTCAAACCTACCAATGTTCTCGATGGAGGTGCCTTTTCGCAAGATATTTTTTCTTTCAAATATGTAGCCTATCAATCTCTGCAACGTTGCCGAATTTCGTGCGCAGACAAGCAACAATTTGAAAAATTACAAACATTGACACAATCTGCATTTCTCAGAAAGATATAAACCCATCAATGCCTTGGCTGATGCTGTGATTACTGCAAAAGTTTGTTCCTTGCAAAAACCAAACCTACCAATGTCGTAAATGAAGCTGCCTTTTGGTGAGATGCTTTTTCTTTCCTATATGTATCCTACCAACTGCTTCAACGTTGCCAAATTCCATGCGCAATGAGCACAAAGTTGAAAAAACAAAGACACTGGTTCAATGTTCATAGCGTGAAAAGTTTTAAAACCCTTTTAGGGCCATTCCGTGTCAATTCTCAAGAAGTGGTCAAGGTACCCTCTCCAATTTATCTGGAATTTTACTCAAATGGTCATTACCCCATATGATGAACATCTCCAAAATTTGAAAGAAATCTGTCAAGAAATGGCATGAATATAAAGCTTTTTAGGTGAGGGGGCGTAGACGGGGAGATGCAAAGTATTCATATTTGGCCATGTTTAAAGCCTAATTACTGCCAAACTACATTAGTGAACAACCCCAATATTTCAGGGATGCTAGTAATATTGAAAAAATAACATTATCTATATTGCGACTTTTAAAGGTGAAAGGTCATGGCCTCCCAAAGTTGACTGTTTCTAGCTTTTGCTATAAATTTTCGAAAATTTTCAAACTTTGTCACGGTTTTATTTTTTGATAGTTTTTGCTCATATTAGAAAGAATTGTTGCTGATAAAATTATCTTTGACCTTAGAAAATTTTATTGCACAATATCAAAAGGTTTGTGAGATATCTTGGGTAAAACTTGGCACGAAATGAAAAAACTAGAAAAGTGGGATACCTTTGTCGCCTTGATTGCCCAGCCATGGGTAAAACTATTGATCTCACAAACGTTTTTTTGATTTTTCAGCCTTTTCGGCCAAAGACACCAATGGTGAAAGTTTTTGTTTTTTCATGGACATTTTTGGCCAAGGTTACTTTTGTTGGCTACTTCGGCTATGAATACCAGTTGTGAAAGTTGTTTGTGATTTGAGATTTTGAGCAACCTCTGGCTTCCCGCTCTGCCAAACATGTGTTCCCGTTCACTGGAGGCAATCTCTGGCACCCCACTGTGCAAGCAGGAGTTCGCACTCTGGGAGGCAACTGCTGGCATAGGATTGCAAGTACGAGTATACTCACACACCGGTAGGCAAGCGTTGGCATGAAAGTACGAGTATCTCGTAACCTGGAATGGAACGTGTTAACTTTCAGTAGTGTCTATTTTGCCACCAGTGGCAAAAGCTCTGCTGGGACTATTTTGCCATTGAAATTATATCTAGTTTTATCCATATACAAAGTTGAGTTTGTGACACTAATAGCATAGTAAACATAATTGAGTGGTTAGTAATGTCAATGCTTGGTGTGCAAGTGGTCACAGGTTCGCCTTTCACCATTGCTTTAGCTTTGCAAATAGAAATGAAACCTTTGACAAGAGCGTTTTTAATGCAATTTTTTGTAAGTTTTGGATTTAGGTTTATGGTTTAGAGTTTACATTTACGGTTTAAATTTATTGTTTACCTTTAGGGCTTACATTTTAAGATCATGTGGCAAAGACCACCTGCGTTACATTTATAATCAACTCAACCAATTGGGTTCGTCTAATGGCAAAATAGCTCCAGCAGCGCTTTTGCCTCTCATGGCAAAATAGACACTCACACTGCTTTAACTTTATGGAAGTGGCTATGGAACCGCCCACGGATTTTCTTATTTCAAAACTTATTGGACTGCACTGACTCACATGACTGACACATTTTGAATAAAGCGCCAGCGATCAGTTTATCAGTCAAGCAGCTGCGTCCTGGTAGCGTAGCGGATCCATATCAGGTCTAGTGTGTCAATGCTTTTTGGTTCGCCTCTCACCTTGGCGACCTCCGTTTTTATAGTAGTGACTGGTTCCACGTTTAATTTCATAGGACCAATTTTTCTTTACTTTTCCCCACTTTCCAAGCTTTCGGTTCAGGGGGTAGCATTAGGTTAGCTTAGTGTTAGGTTATCGTTAGCTTAGCATTAGCTTAGCATTAGCTTAGCATTAGCTTAGCATTAGCTTAGCATTAGCTTAGCATTAGCTTAGCATTAGCTTAGCATTAGCTTAGCATTAGCTTAGCATTAGCTTAGCATTAGCTTAGCATTAGCTTCTTAACTGGGGATACACGTATCCCTTGGGGGTACGAAGCACTGAAACAAGGGGTACGAACCACCAAATTTTTTTTGGGATACACGTCCCAAAAATTTAAAAAATTTGTTTTCGATTATTGTGAGTACTGTAAACTTTATCAGAGGTCATGCCTTCAATCACCGCATGTTCAAAGTTTTTTGTAACAAAGTTGGGGATCAACACAGTGTTCTTTTCCACACAGAAATGAGGTGGCTATCTTGTGTTCGAGTGCTTACTCGTGTTTGAGCTGTGCAAAGAAATCGAGCAGTTTCTGAAACACCGAAGTAGTGGCATAGCAGGGTACTTTGAAAACGAGGAATTTGTTATGTCCTTTGGTATACCTTGCAGATATATCCAGCCGCCTTAAATGACTTGAACACCTCCATTCGGGTAACAGCAATGAACATGATCACAGCTAGGGAAAACATATCTGTCTTCATTAATAAACTTTCAATCTGTATTAGTTGCATTGGATCAGGCATCCATGCTGATTTTCCACAACTTGGTGTAGTTGCCAAGGGAAAAATATCCTTAATCATTGTCACTGAAATATAAAAGCATGTGCAGGTGTTACAGCAGTCCTTCCAGGGTTGCTTTCAGGCTTCAACCAGGAGAGGTTTCTGTTTCACAAGGTTGGATGCAGGACAGGCCAGGAATCTATAAGAGCTCAATGATGACATGCAAGCAAGTGGCTATCTTAAACAAAGAGCCATGCTACAGCATAACTATTGAAAAAAAACTTTACCTCTGTCTGATTGTTGGTGTACTTTGTAAGTTCATTGTATCGTTATATTCGTTGCGATGAAAGTTACTATCAATTACTTGATTTCAGACAAGGGGTACGAGAAAATCTGATGAAAGGTCATGGGGTACGAGTGCATGTAAAGGTTAAGAACCACTGGCTTAGAGTTAGCTTAGCATTAGCTTAGGGTTAGCTTAGGGTTAGCTTAGTGTTAGCATAGCGTTAGCTTAGCGTTAGCTTAGCGTTAGCTTAGTGTTAGCTTAGCGTTAGCTTAGTGTTAGCTTAGCATTAGCTTAGCGTTAGCTTAGCGTTAGCTTAGTGTTAGCTTAGCATTAGCTTAGTGTTAGGCTAGTGTTAGGCTAGTGTTAGGCTAGTGTTAGGTTAGCATTAGGGTTAAGGCTACGGTTAGGGTTAGGTTTTCCTTTTGCATTTACTATGTTTCTACCAAGGTAGTGTCTATTTTACCGCCAAGATGCTGGCGGCAACAGATCGGCTGGAGCTATTGTTCCGCCAGTCGAATATTCAGTCACGTGGCATGACGTAATACAAAGAAAAAGGTCACTTTGTCAGGAACACGCTGTCCTGCTCATGGTGTAATGGTTAGGAGTTACGGCTGCTATGCCAATGGTTGGCGGTTCGACTCTCGCCTTGCCGACTTTTTTTGTTTTTTTTCTTTGTTTTTTTCCTGGTTCCTCTTAGGTGTTACCTTTCACGGTTAGGATTGCTAGGTAGGTTAGAATTTGGGGTAGGTTGGCGTTAGCTTAGTGTTAGGTTAGGTTAGTGTTAGCTAAGCGTTAGGTTAAAGATAGGTTAGGTGAGCTTAGTGTTAGGTTAGCTTAGGGATAGGTTAGGATTAGGGTTAGCTTAGGGCTACGGTTAGGGTTAGGTTGTATGTTTATCTTTTAGTTATATTTACTTCCTTTCTACCAAGCCTTTTGCTGCCCCATCCTGGTGGCAAAATAGACACTGCCTTCTGGTGGCAAAATAGACCCTACCAAGCCTACTGCATTCTCGTCATGCGTTACTATCACGTTGACGTTACAGGAGGTGGTCGAATAAGGTTTCAAATTTAAAGATCCACGGGCGGTTCTCACCTGTAGCCACTGCCTAACTTTTTCTTGAACTATTGTGTACCTGTAATCTTCAACCGGTGTACTCACTCAGTCACTGTAGAGTGCAGGCTATAATAATAATTTACAAGCCGAAGATCGTCAACTGTTTCGCAAGACCGAAAGACATCGGTATGAAGGCAATTATCCACCACCACCAGAGTGAATCTTCCATATGTCAGGAAAGTATTGATAAAAGCCTTCCGCAACACAAAAATGTTCAATATGACAAAAACACAGCTCTGAGCATACCGTACTGTACTTTCAGAGCAACTTCGTTCAAGAGGAGAAAATGTAATGCTTCATTAACCAACCAAAAAAGCCAATTGTGCGTCGTCCGTATTTCCAGCTGTTAGAAGAGATTTAACAGCTAACAGTCAGAGGTGCCGGAGTCACATTTTCAGACTCCGACTCTGCTCTTGTTCCAAAATTTTAGAATCTGGGTCCGGATCCAGCTAATTTTCAAATTTAAGAATCCGAATCCTGTTCAGACTCCTGCTGCCTCGATCGATCTAACCGAAATTTACCTATGTTTTCACTTAAGAAATGAACACACAGACTCCTGTTCTGCCAAAATTGAAAAGTGGCTCCAGATCGGTTTTTCACAAATTTTTGACTCCGGGTCCGAAAGAGAAAAAGCAGAATCCTGCCGGAGTCGACTTCGGCACACCGGTTCTATGACCACCTCTGCTGACCGTGCAGATGTGTGCATGGACTGGATTTTGGATCAGGACTCCGGCTGCTTCCGACAAGATCAGGAGTGGGGTTTTCTTTTCTGCAGCCGGATCAAGATTGGATTTAGATTGTGTGTTTACTGAAAAAACGTTACTGGTTGTTTGGTTAACTTGTATTTAATCGGACTCAAACAGGAGACAGATTGCTTGAATCTAATTGGTACTGGATCCGGATTGTATTTGGATTCAAAATTTGCAAAACAGGATTAAAAAATCAGAGTCCGAACACCTTTATAACAGCGTTGAACATGATCCGGTTTTCGGATCGTGATCCAACTGGATTTTGCCAGTGAAAACTATATCCAGCTCGGAATGGAGTTTGAAAAAGATCTATTACACCGGAATTGGATATCCAAACTAAAATTAATCATTGCAGCCAAATATTTTCAACTTCTGACAATTTTTTTCTCCAAATAGTTTGTTTTGCCAAATTACATACTTTTCGTTATTTCAGATTTACTCCAAAAGTCTACTGGGGTGTGTGCAAGACAAAAAAGGGTTCATTGCTGAAGAATGTTATTTAAGTTGTAGAAGTTTTTACTGAACAAATGAAAAAACTATTTGTTTGGAAAAAAGCAAAACGTATTCAAATTGTTAATGTCGATCCAACTAGCCTAAGCTAGTTTTGCTAAATATTTCCCTTCAATGACTCCTTCGTAGCAGAAGTGATCACGGAGCCGCAGTTCTGGAGTGAACTCCGGCCGGAATATACGATTTTTTCACCAGCTGGAACAGGACCTGAGGTCGATATTTTGAATAAAACACATCCCATATCAGCAAAGAGTGAAAATTGTCCATTTTCACAAGAGCCGGATAATAGCTTCAATTATATTTCAATTATCTCTGACAGGATACTTGTTAGATTATTACCTTGGTTCTATTACCTTGCTTAAATTTGCCAGTGGTGCAGTCGAGACCGCTGTCTTCAAGACCGAGACCTGGTGAAAACTTCGAGACCGAGACTTCATCAAAAATCTCTAGACAGAGACTCTAGCCTTGAAATCGGGACAGAGACTGAGACTTGAGATTTCAAAAGTTGTACATTTTATAATAATGGTATAATTGTAATGTTTTTTGTTGCGGAATCGTGGTCCATATCACAGATGCAATCAGGGCAGGATTGGGCAAACTGGGCAACTGCACCCATCGAAATTGTTGCAAGCATGATGGCTTTCTCGTACTTCACATGACAAATTATTTCTTCACGTGAACTTCTTCTCAAGACAATTTTTTGCATACGTATGTGATGCAGAGGTGGACAAAAAGCGGAGTTTAGACTCCGCGGAGGCGGACTCCGTATGTTTTTTGGGGATGCGGAGCCTAAGAACTTTCTTCGTCGGCGGAGCGGAGGAGGAGACATTTTTTTCAAGCAACATACCTATATGCTAGTATAGAATTCGCAACTCATTAAGACCATCAGTTGGAGCTCTTATCGATGCCATGTAACACCCGTTTACAGCTAATCAAATTTATTGAAACTGGAAAACATACATCAACCAGAGATTGCTAAGCTTATGCACAACTTCCACAGCAACATCATGCCCAACACGTTTGACCGTCTATTTACCGCTGTTAATATAATTTTAGTTAGGCCGACAGGCTATGCAGTAATGAGGGCCTAGTGTAGATTGCTATTGAATAAAATTTTTAAAATGCCGAAAATGGACAAATAAAAGAGACGTGGCCTTAGCAAATATGAATAGATCAAATGTCATTCACTGAATACCTTTTTCATGGATTTGTTTAAGAGGTGTTGCATGTGTACATCAAAAACTTGGTTCTATTTTTGGTCACAATGGTTACAATTTGTTGCAGGATATTGTAGTTTTGAGTGGTTAAAACTGACTCATATGACTAACTGAGCATCTCAATGCATTGCTGCTAAAATTGTTTTCGATTTACGTTGAAGTCTTTGAAGTGTCAACTATTACGGTGTTGTAAAACAAAAGTGCAGCATAAGTTAATTTAAACAATGACGCAAATTTTTTCTCGAAGCGTATTGGGTTGAAATACATGTAGACTATTATAGAAGTAATAAGATTTCTGATTTAAACAGGATTTGGATTTTAAAATGGTCTGTTTTCGGATTTGGATTTGTAAGTGGATTTTAAAATGAAATACCGGATTAGATTTGGATTTGAAAAACTTCAGTCTGTTCATCTCTGCTATCCACGTTTGTCCACATACAACATTGAGTTCATGCAACAAGGTGAACATAGTCAAAAGGTCACTGGTTAGTGTCTATGCATGCTGTGCAAGTGATTCTCGTAGGTTTTTCCCTCACCATCTGCTTTGGCTTAGCGAGTAAAGATTTGATGGGAGAATGTTTTGTATGCACTTTTTGAAAAAGTTTTGGGTTCAGGTTTAGGGTTTATGTTTAGGCCTTGGGCTTAGGTTTCGAGTTTCGGTTTTGGATTTAAATTTCAAGTTTAGGTTTTGGGATTAGGTTTTGGGTTTAGGTTTTGGGATTAGGTTTTGGGCTTAGGTCTTGGGTTTAGGTTGTGGGTTTAGGTTTTGGGATTAGGTTTTGGGTTTAGGTTTTGGGTTTAGGTTTTGGGTTTAGGTTTTGGGTTTAGGTTTTGGGTTTAGGTTTTGGGTTTAGGTTTTGGGTTTAGGTTTTGGGTTTAGG
>Ga0210059_1005342_pt1 | contig 20682 bp, 13 predicted proteins | sample Ectturendosymbi2_FD_188042 | JGI IMG/M metagenome (GOLD analysis project Ga0210059, IMG submission 188042) | Ecteinascidia turbinata endosymbiont from Florida, USA - Sample 2 (SPAdes) (version 2) | ecosystem: Host-associated > Tunicates > Ascidians > Unclassified | place: Key West, Florida...
ATTAAAACCCGGTATGCATTTCCACCACGCGGTCAGTTACAGGTTGAAGCAATGGTGTGGCCAGTTTGGATCAAGTATCGCTCATGCAACATTTGAACTTTGAAATGTTTTGTGCTTTCGTACAAAAGCAACGCCACGGAACTTTCGTGGTTCGTTTATTTTGAACAAATGAAATATTCCCACGGATCAGTTGTTGTTACTGAAAACTTGCAAGAGGGAGGTGAATGCTTGCTGCAACTGTTATAGTTGGTTTGTGTTTTCGCAAAATGATGCATAGTGCGTTGGCGCAATGTCTCATGAGTTTTTTATCGATCCTAGACCTATGACATTGCATACAGTTTCTGAAATAAGAATTGCTTCAACACAGCGAGCAGGTGTCGGAGAGACGCAGTTAGTTACCGATGTGCGCAGTTGTCAATGCCATATAACGCTGAAATATTTACAGTTTTTGAAACAATAGTTTAAGATACGACAGTTCAAGATGTTCAAACGACAGCTGCACCCTCGGTCAGTAACGCGAACGAGAAAAAGCGACTGGCGAAATTAAGCTACTGTTAGATGAGATGATGCGATTCTAGCATTTGATTTTTAAACGCTTGGTCGAATAAATAAATCGTAAGAAAACGAAGTGTTGACGATGATATGAAAAAAATAGGCGAGTTTTGTGAACACTGTGATCCGCGGAATCATACGATCGTACAAGTTTTGTTCAGAACACCGAAAGTTGAATGATTACCTACTGTCAAGTGATTTGCGCCTTAGATTAAAGCAGTCGTAATGAGTAATAAATCGTAAGAAAACGAAATGTTGACAATGACATGAAACAACCAGGCAAGGTTTGTGAATGCAGTGATCCGCAAAATCATACGATTGTACAGATTTGTTCAGAACATGGTAAGTCGGGTGATTGCTTATTGTAACGTGACTTATTGTAACTTGTTTGGATTTGTTAAAAGAGGGAAAATGTTCGTGGCTGTATGCTACGTGAAAGAACAGAATGGGTTAGCAGGTTGTCGTCTGTGGATATGTTTTGCTTTGATACTAGCATCCACAGGGTCATCAATTGATGTTCCCTTGAAGCAAGTGTGAATATCTGCTTATCGGATTAAAACCCGAGGTAGTGGGCATGCCTTTTCGCAACGCAATCGGTTACGGATTGAAGCAATAGTGTGGTTCGTTTGTGCAACATCATTATAGGCTATGCGATGGTTGAAATAGTTAGTTAATGAGCAAAGTAACACTACATAAAGGAACAACAAAACTTAGAGAAAGCAAAAACATTCGGAAGAAAAGGAAATTTAACTGCTAATGAGGTATATGCATCTAGCATTCGAACCATTGCAATGGTTGCTACTTTCGTTAAAAGAAGTCGTAAGATACGAAATATTAACGATGGTGTTAAAAGAAACAGACAAATTTCGTTAAAACGTTGTTCTGCACAAATGATAGGATTGTATTAATTTTGTTGCGTAACAGAGTAAGCCTGATTAATGACTAAATGTAAAGTGTTTCGCGCTTTACCTTAAAGCAATCGTAGTGAGTAATTTCCTGTTTGTTTTTGTTAAAACACGATAAACGTTCAAAGAAGAATGCTACGCAAAAGAACGGATGAAGTTAGCAGGTTGTGGATGCGTTTTTCGTTGATAATAACGACCTTCAAGTGAAGTGATCTTGGCCGGTTGTGTGAATATTTGCTTATCGGATTAAAACGTGGCATGCCCTGGGGCGTCTTGGCCATCCACAACCAGTGAAGGGTTAGAGAAATTAAGTGGCCCGCTTAGACAAAAGCTCAAAGTAACATGATATCTTTAAAATGTGAAATTAATTTTTAAAAAATTACCATAACACAAAAAAATTATATTAAAAAAATATCAAAAAACAAAAAATGTCAAAAATATCAAAAACACAAAAACTATTTAAAATATAGTTCAGGGTTGAAGAAGGCTGGGAAAAACCCTAGTTACACGAACCCGAACACACCCAAAACCCGTACAATACAGATCGTAAACCCCTTCTATTACTACTGATTGTCTGCGGACATCAGGACGAAATATCCCACTCTATTCACTTTTTTCTGTAAGAATGGCAGCATATGCAATTGAGTTGATGACTACATTGCAACCTTCCAGTCGTTTTTCATCCTTGTTCTCGAAATGGTGTCCGATTGTGTGCAGGCTGCGATGAAATCCAAATGCTGTAAAGGAATTTTTCAGATATTTTCGAAAAAGTTTCGCAAATGTTTCCTTCCCGTCATTAATGCTTCACAAGCATAAGGCATGGATAGGATTTTTCACGTAGCTTTGATGCTTTCTTGGGCGCTCAAAAATAAAGATTTTTGTACGATTTTTCGAAAATCTTTCAATTTTCAAAAGATTTTGTAGGACTCCATCGACATAGTTTTAAACTGATATTTTCGGAAACAAACACAGCCACTCACATGCCAACCCTTCTTACCCAGCGCATAAATAAATATTTATTGTTCTACCAATTCTGATTATGTGATATTTTTCCTCTTGGAATCGTACCTCTGAAATCAGTGCAATATGTTTATTATTTTGGATTTTGCAATTCAATCTCACAAACTGCTTTTACAGGTGGTGATGGTCAGGTTTTCAAGCATGTCCATCAAAACGGTTGCCTCAGGCTCGTGCCAAGATTACGTGGAATTTTTTGATGGCGGAACAAAAGTGAGGATGGAAAAAGGCTTATTTCCTTGGCAAAAACATTGACTTAAAATGAAGCATTTCACATAGTGTTACAGTTGCGTTGCTTAAGTTATGATGTGAATTTTTCGTTTGATTAAGCCATCGTCTGATGTGAAGCGACATTTCTTAGTGCTAACACATTCTTTTATAGTCTCTTGGAAGATTTTGTGGAAAAACTATACCAGCTAATGTGAGAAGTACTGACAAGTTCATCACAGTTGTATTCAAGTCAGATGCTAGCGGAACAGGAAGCGGTTTTGCAATTACGTTAATGTCAGTTCGAGCGATTGTGCCACGTTTCGGTACGTACATTGTGCAAAAAAATATTGCATCAAATAGCATCAGATCACATAGAAATGACACAAATGTTAAACAAATTATCTTTTCGTTCGAAACAGATAAGTGCGGTACAAACATTACTTCTGGAAGCGGAACTATCACTTTTCCAAATTATCCAAACAATTATCCGAACAATGCCAGATGCATATGGAGAATTATTTCCCCAAACGGACGCGTAAGAGAGGGAATTTCATCAATGCTATCTTTAAAATAAAAATTTGTTTTGTTTGTAAGTTTTGGTCAAAATTATTTTAGCGAAAGAAATTGCAGAGACTTGAAGGACAACAGTCGGCTGTTTAGCACTATTTTCTTTTGAAGAGTAAAGCACTCCTTTGATTGTTGTAAGACTTTGACTTGCTTAGCTATTACTTTACGGTTGCTTAGAAGACCCATTTCGTTTTCAGAAGGTTTCAATTTCATTTTCTGCGATGTCCGTTGAGAAGGATCCCCTCAGCCAAAAATGCATCGATTGGGTAGATATTTTTGATGGAGAGTCTAAAGTAAGTGAACTGTGAATTTGGTAAAACATACGCTGCATTCCGACAAAATCAACCCGGTAAGTTATGTCAAATTTTTCATTTGCAAACAATACTCACATTTTTTCCCTACCTGAGAGTCGCGGGGCATTAGCTCTATCAGGGCTCGAAATACGTTGCTGTGTTAAATATTCTCTGATAGTTGTTTGCTCCCCATCAAGTAGACATCAAGCAAGGTCGGAGATGTAATCACACCACGTGGTCCGTGGTCCGTCTCTGGGGCGTTTTCCGGGGGTTAAGCCAACAAAAATTGCCTTGCCATGCATTATTGGGACATTCTGTTTGCGTGGCTGGACCATTGTATCTGATATCTCTCTATTGTGAGAAGTAGATTGACATTCAAGGCTTTACGAAGTATGCAACTCTGCACGTTATCATCTGTGCACATTTGCCCATCACGTAAACTCTTCGCAGAAACTACAGTTTATCTCTGCTGCTTGTAATTGACATAGCACTTTGTCGGAGATTAACCGATCTTCTTGTTCATAGACAAGGATCGAAACGAAGGCCGATTTAAAAACTGACAGTTGCAGTGCTTGAATGCTCCAGTTTTGTGACTATGGAACAGTAAACCTCTTGGATTACTGTCTTTGACATGCCACCCCGCGGATCTATCAATGTGCTTCATTGATTTGCCGGTTACTTGAGGACGTGCAACACTGACTAATGCAATATCCGTTATCTAGCTGCGACCTTTAACAAGCTGATCATGAATATAAGTTTATCACTGCTAAGCGAGCACTTGTTTCCAGACGTTAGAGTGGCGCAGGTATAACCCAGTGGTGACCGTAGTTCGCGAGCTGTTCTTGTGCACTCACTGCAAGCGTCAATTTCTAATTGAGAAGCAACTGGTCATTCGCTGGACAAGGCACACATTTCAAAAAGACAAGTTATTTCAACCTTGGTTCATGTCTTCTGTGGGGTGCAATGGCAAATGTACGCTCGAACTCCGGGGCTTCAGAATAAAATGTGCGGTGACAGGGTCACAACCAGCTGAAAGTGTAAAGGGGAAAATTATTGCACCTGATTGTACCTAGCAACCCAAAATTTTTTTGGCGCATTCACAATGTTTTTGAGACGTTTGTGGAGGGGCAATTGCCCGGTACCTGCTGGTAGTGGGTCTGTAATCGGTCAGGATACTTCCTTAACAATAAGTCCATTGAAATGCACCAGCATCTCACTCTGACGTGAATAACCAGAGATGATGTCAAGCACTGTGAAGCAGGCCTTGCCTTTTTGATAACCAAACCCATTCTGATTTATGTCACAAAAATGGCTTTTTGATAACGAAAATGTTAGTTTGTTCATTTTGACGTAGGGTCTCAGCAATGTCGGTTTGTTCTTAACCGTTAAAATGCTGCAGAACCAAAATTTTGGTTCGCACATGTTCGGCCATAACTCGGCAGCCGACAAAGCTGTTCGAACCGTCTAAAATTGGGGAAAGTCTTGCCATTTCGATCAAAAAGACATTGAGAAGTTTTTCGTTTGAATTTCTTTTGTTGACGACATGACTGCGTTAGGTCAAAAGTCTTTTGGATGACATCATCGCGGTCGGAAAAAAAATTCAAAGGCAATTTTTGTTTTTCCTTTCAAAGAAAGCTAGGCAAAAATCCGCATCTTTGAGGGCTTGATTGGTCTTTTAGCGTCATTGTCATGGCAGCCTGCATCTGCCACGATCGTAGCTTTTGCAGATATGATCGGCCATAGCTCGAGACCGGATAGCGCTAGAGAATCAGTGAAGACATCGTGGATTCGGATGACAGCAACGCGTCTTTTGCGGTATGTTACGGGTACTGGTGACGTCATTATGACGTGTTCTGTTGGGAAAACCCGTTTTTCACGTTGCCGAAGAAATTCGTGATTTTTATTCAAAAAGCCGTGGTGTGAAAATAAACAGGTTGGAAATAAAATTTCTACATAAAAAATCTCAGTTATGACTGTTATTTTGCGTATGTAATTGAAAAAAATGAACATTATTGGTGGGGGGATAAAAAAGGAACAGACTCCAAACGTTTTTGGTTGTTTTTAACCTCTTTGGACAATTGAAGGGTAAATTCATCTTTCAAATTACCCCTCAATTGTCCAATAAAACATCTGAAAATTACAGAGCAGGTTTCCTTTGGTGTCTTACAACATCCTACCAAATTTCAAGTGAAAATATTGAGAGAATTAAAGTTATGGAAGATTTTGCATTGAATTAATTACCTAATCCACTAAGGCATCTAATTAGTTTGTTGTTTTTAGGCCACAACTTTCCAACCACCAACGCTAGACAGTCAATCAAGGGTTGCAAAGATTCAGATTTGCGACTAGTTTCCTTTACAAGAAAAAAATATCTACCCCTTGTAGTTTTATTCAAGTCCCGATGATGTCATCCGAAAATCAAGTGACCCGTTCACTTTTTTAACTCAAAAATGTTCCCCCCCCGAAACAGTTATGACTCACTGTGATTGGAGTTTTTGTTAGTAGGAAACTTTATTCGTAGTTTAAGGAAAAAACGTTTTGAAAAAACTCACAGGGAAGCGTGAAAGGAAGTTTTTGGAAAATTTCCAAAAAATCACTTCTGGAAAATCAAAAAATTGCATTTTTCTCAGAAATTTCAAACGGGAAATGTACCTTTTTTTCAAACTCATCGGATCGATTGTTGTCTTCCGAATCCGACGAAGTCTTCACTGACTCTCTAGCGCAATCATTTCGCGAGTTATAGCCAATAAACCACGACCGTGACAGTTGCGGGCCTTGAAGTGTTGAAGGGAAATTGTCGTATTTGCACAAGCGATATTTAAGCCTGATTGAGTTATCGATTCAGTATCACCAACGTTGCTTGTGATCGCAATGAACTTTTTTTCAGTTGGTAAGAACTCACTGCGGCACCACCTTGCCAAGCAAATGGCAATCCTCTGGCTCTATGGTGAAAATTCTGTTTGAATCGGATGCAAGCACCGGAAGAAGCGGGTTTCAAATGAAGTACAGTAAGTTAAATTTATTGCTTCTGTACTTAGACACTGTACTGATCATCAAGTAAAGAATGAAGTATACTTAGTTGAGTAGCTTTTCCACAAAAACTGTCATCTTTGTACAGAAAATAAATTAAACTCGTTGAATTGATCTTTGACATGTTTATTCTTTCCAATGATCATGTTTATTCTTTCCAATGAAAACCTTAAGTTTTTCAAAGCAAAAAGCTCATCTTTCAGAATGCTACACAAAACTTATCTTATAATTTATTCTTGAAAATATGACGTCAGCACGACGTCATTGTGATGTCTGGAAAATTTCAAATAGGAAGGTACCAAAGTTTGTCATCAGAAAATCCACAAAAATCGTTTATTATCAGACTCCGACTTTTCCAAATTTTCGACTCCGACTCCCGACTCTGTCTCCTTAACGTAAAAGGGAATGAAATTTGGCTTTCAAAGTCAATGGAAATCGTGGTGCACAGCAAGAAATCCCTGTTTAGGCAAAAGTTTGCAAATAATTTCTACCATTTCAACACGAATTCCCAACTTAGGAGTGTGATGTAAATGATCCAGTTGGACATCCGGAGTCGGACAAAAAATCCGACTGCCACTCCGACTCCTGGTGTTGTTAGGAATCCGACTCTATCCAAAAACCTTCGGCTCCGACTCCGCAACCCTGCTATCTAGCATATGTTTCAGGCGAGTTGTGGCCGAAATTGCCTCAAAAGCCAATCATTTTTGACTCTCGCGGTTCTTGATAGGCAACTACAGCCACACGGTGTACTTGGCTGAAAATCAACGATTGGATTCTCAATGTCGCTAAACTCTTTGTGGGCAACATGGTTGAGTGCTGCTACTCAAGATAACTACATCTGTAATTTCCGTGCCAAAACATCTTCTCCTGACACGGTTTCATTTGTTACTGATCGTGACTTGTATGTGATTTTTGCATTTATTGCACCAGTATAGATTTCAGTGTTTGAAAAGCAAGGCAACCTTGCAGTAATATATAAAACCCATTGTTACATTATAGGTTTCTGAAAAATCTGTGGTCAAAGATTATTGCGTGATCTAATTTTTTTTTGTTTTTTTTGTCTCGTGTGTTTGCAACCTTTACTCGTATTTTTACGTGTTTTACTCGCTAGTTATGCATTAATTTCTAAACATCTGCAGCAAGACGGGTCAACATAATTTTTCAAATTGGTGAAAAAAACAATTGTACAGTCAATAAGGACTGATATATAGCAATAGTACTCGTTCTCTTGTTACTGCCAGTTAATTGAAATGCTAGCAGACTGCAACGTCCATATATGATGTCCGGTTGCTGGGACTTACAGCAATTCAACTTGCAAGCTACTATGACCCCTGCATGTATGCTGACCATGCTCATTCAAAATTTCTTGACTAGAAATCCTACAAAATCCTTGACTGGAATTCCTAAAATCTATATGCATCCTACATATTTCATTAACCATGGAAGTTTCATCTCTTACAAAAAACATGATCTGTGCAAATTTTGAAAAATGTGCACATTTTGCTTGCATTTGTTCATAAAATACAGCGTTTTCTCATGTTTTGAAGTAAACCTTTCACTTCCTATTGTATCCACCATATAACCATAAACACTAACTCAATACAGGCGCTATTTGCCTTGCTGACAACGCTTATTACCGAATATTCTTTTCTGATGTGTCCAAATAATCTCAATGAATCGATCGACATAACCACGTGATTGCAGAGGTCACCTTTGACATCCGATGCTAAACGAAGCGATTTGTCAAACGTCAAAACTAGATTTCCACAGCAGTTTTAAAATGTAATTACCTAAAGTAGCTGTTTTAGCAAAAACCGTGCTTTCCATAATTTAAAAGTATGTTCAAATCTACAGAAGAATTACATAGTTTTGGATCAGAGCAGTTCATTAAACATGCAGTATTCGTTAGGTTTGTTTAAGCAGAGTTTAATGGATTTTAACTTTGTGGATTTTTCATTGAATTCACACGACAACTAATTGATACCCATTTACAGGTTTAACTTGATTTAATAGACTTTCGATAAGAATGTTCTGACAGGTTCCTGCTTGAAATGTTAGTTTAAAAAATGGGGAAGGTTGCATTTGAAAAAGAAGCCTCGAAGGTTATGCCTTTTCTTTCTTGTTTTGCTACCAACACATTCTTTGAAAGTTACCTTTGCAAAAGACAACAATTTGGGTGTGCTAATGGTAATAAATTAAATACAAGATACATTGCCTGCGGGGTTCCCCGAGGTTCCACGCTTGGTCCTATCCTTTTTTTCTTTACTTAAACGACCTACCCTCTGTAACTAAATTCAACACGTAATTATTTGCTGATGACACTACCTTAACTTTATCAAGTGGGAGTGTACATGAAATTGAGAAATCTGTCAACAGTGAGCTAACTAGTATCGTAGCCTGGATGCAAGCAAACAAATTAGCGATCAATTTTAAAAAGACCAATTTTATTCTCTTCGGTGATAAATGCCAAAGACACAGTATGAATATATTCTGTTCTCAGCAAACTATCTCCCAAGTACATTCTGTTAAATACTTGGGGATGCTTATTGACTCTAAACTGGACCTCCCACTTAGAAAATCTAGGTAAAAAGTCGCTAGTGGAGCCAGCATTTTATTTAAACTCCAACCTTTCGCTGATGTGCATTTGTTAATAATAGTTTATTTTCCTCTGGTCTACTCCCATTTAATTTAAGGAATTTTGAATTGGGCTACAGCCAATTCGTCAAGTATTGCTAATCTAGGAAAGCTAAATAAGAGAGCTATCTGCAGTCTATTTAAAGTTAATCGTAGAGAGCGCATTCCACTAAGAGATCTATTTTATTCAGCAAGGATACTACAAATCAAGGATATTTTCAATTATGAACTAGCAAAACATATGTACAAAATTTATTACAACATCTTTCCTGATTAAATCATAAACTGTTTCAACATTTCTGCTACTACCAAATTCAGAGAAACTAGACAAACTTCCAAATTAACATATGAATTCCCCTAGCTAAGACACTTAATGAACGACGTCACTCATATTTTCGAGGACCCACAATATGGAATGATATTCCAAAAGATTTAAAAATGGCAATTATTTTAGATTCTGTCGATTACAGAAAAACTATTTAATTGAACATCCTCACGTATTATAGAAACTTAATTTTTCTGCTTGTCTGCTGTAATTGTGTTGTAGCGCGTCTTGTGTGTTCTTACGTCCTGTTTATGCGTGCTTATGTCCTGTGATTATGTCTGCACCGTCTTTGCAGATATATGTAGATCTATAGAATTCTGTAGATTTTTAGTCGTCTTCTGTACAATTCGACTTGTATTTCGCGAGGAGGATGACTCGAAGACCTTGCTGTTATTCTCCTCCCCCTGATATCTGATTTTTTCAGATGTTAAATAAAAACGTCTGTCTGTCTGTCTATCGGCCAGAAACCAGCAGGAAGCAGGAATTCCTGTATATTCGGTTGAGTTTTTATTACAAAAATCAACCTTCTTAAAATACGTTTGAAGGAGGTTGGATGTACAGACAGATATTCTGTTTTGTTAGTTTTAGTATTATCGAAATAACAATTTCTTTTTAGTTTCAGATTCTGGAGGTACTTCTGTCTGTTTTTCTTATGGATCATTATTTGGATGTTTTCTTTTCATGATACGTTTGGCGTTGTGAGGACATGAATGTTCATTCGTTCTTCATTCAATAACTGGAGAAGTACGAGACTTATACGTCACTGTCTTAGCACTGACTTTTTGTTAAGTTCTTTCTATGTGTAGTTTCTTTGTTGTATGAACTGCGTTAACCATTCCATCTAGTGTATGAAATGATTTTTGAAGAGCCTTTTCTCTGATAGCATTCTGAATCCGTGCAATCGCTTTTGAAATGTTTGTCTCATTTTCCGAGGTGAAGGCTTCTTGTAACCTATTAGGTCATTGAAAACTTGTTTCGACGTAGTTATTGCACATGATTTGCTACTTGTTATTCAAAGAAGTACCAAACATAAAAACCGGTTATGAGAATTCTCTAGAATCATGAAAGATAAAATAAGTAGAATATGCTCAGAAATATGATCAATACTGATCAAAATGAGTCCTTTGTCCGCAGCCAAACAGGCTCCGTGACGAAGTATATATATTTATGAACGAAGTGTATATATTTATGCTTTTGAACAGGAATCTCCAGCTCTAACTGAAATAAAACTGTTGTTCAAACATTATAGAAACTTTGTTCTGTTGAAAAATGCCAGTTGACACAGTCCAACTTTGGATGTTCAGTTTAGTTCAGTTCAGTTTATGTTTGCATCTCGACTAATACAAAATACGTGGTCAGGATTGCAGAGCCAGGAAGCGACGGCCGCAGCTGTGGTTAAGTCACTGCTCCTACAAATTCAAGCAAATCACAACATAGTGAAAAAATGCAATTATCGCTAGAGACTTTGCAATAAATTAACAACACGTCAACACCACATAATGAACAAATCAAAATATACATTCTGAGTTCAGTCAATTAAATCCAGTTTGCAACTTCAGCAATTCGCATCCCTCAGCCTACATTTTAGCTGTTCTCACAGCAGGGCCACCGCTCAAAAATACGTGGTAGTTCTCAGACAAATCCACAGCGCGGCTCAAGGACACGTGCGCAAAAAAACAACAGTAGTTCGCAATGAATCCCGTTATCACACAACAAATATTTGATATATTAAAGATAATGCTAGGTTATCAACAGTTTTCACATAGATATATTTTGGAAACTCTTTCAGCGCTAAAAGTCCTTTCCAAACTGTGTTTGGAAGCACTGTCCCTACACATGCACAGCCTAGACAACACTACATAGCACTTTCTCCTATAGCCTGCTCATTTTAGTAATCCAAAGTCAACAAAAAACAAATAAATAAGTGAAAAACCAGATACATGACAAACAGTCTTCAGTCATAGGCGTAGTCAGGGGGGCATGCCCCCAGCGTCTTGTCATTTTGTGCTTTAAAATGTGGCATCCTAAACAAAATAGTGTTATTCGCCTAAAAGCAAACATTATAGACCCCCATAATTTTCGGCACGCCAAAACGTTTGAGCGGGCTACGCCACTGCTTTCAGTGTATGCAAACGTAGGTTTTATGTCATAGTTCATATGTAAACAAAAACAAAATGCAAATGTTAAAGCAACAAAATCAGACAATGATCATTGCCCACTTCAATATCCATCCAGCACATAAACAAAATATCTTTGTTCTCAACCAATTTCTTTAGCCAAGGTCAGTGCATGTGTGAAAAACAATAGGTAAACATAGCAAAGTTTTTTGAATTTTATATTTTCTTTTGAATACTTATTGGTATGGAGTTCCAAATTTTTGGCCCTAAGTACATGAAGCTGTTTTGATCTTGTTTTCGATGTTTGAGAGGAATTATGTAATTTCTTTTGCTGACTGCCTCGTGTTACAACTGCACCTGCCACGATCAAGTTGTCATCTTCCAATGTATAACAGCGAAGTTTCATTTTTATGTAACTTTGCTTTCTTTCCAAGCTCATAGTGTTGGAACCCATTAAGATTTAATAGTTTTTTATAAAAGGGCTTTACATTTGTGCATCTATCAACAAAAGTTATACAATGAACTGCTCGCTTATTTAAGATATTTAGTTCACAGTATGTAGATCAATTTTATAGGCTGAGACCCAGAGAGTAATTGCATGTGATATTTTTGACCTAATGAGAGCACTATATACTATTTGTAGAAGATGCTTTGAAAGGTATTGTCTTATTTTGTATAAGACTCCAACACTTGAACCTCTTGAAGAATTTGCACAGCGTTGCAGTTAATTTCGATAGTAAATGAAATAACGTTTGCCCAACAGTTGAATTTAAAAAATGAAGTAGCCGCCCCAATTCGCTTGACAGCCTACCTTCATCTGGGCAGATGACGAGTGAACAGACGAAGTTCCTAAACATGTAACCAGGGAGAAAAGGCAGTGAAGCGCAGAAATAAAACAATAAAAATCTACTAAATAAGTACCAGCCTTAAAATGCGATATGACACGATAAAAAGGACGTTAATCAACGCACGCTCAACGCAAAAAAATAAATTGAACAACCATGGTGAACATGGTTCTACGAAGAAGATAGTTTCTATACGGTTGTTTTCGATGTTGTTCATTATGGTGTTCCTGAAGCTTGTCGAAAGGTCAATTTGTTTTGTATGAGTTCACTGTTGAATATCATGCGGAGTACAATTTAAAACAAGGTTCATGTAGAGTTCAGTTGATTGGAATGTAAAGGGAAATGTTGCATTTTCTTTGATACATTTGCCTTTTGAGCCAACTGCAAGCTGTCCTTCACATAATTGCTTCCGGGTAGTGTTGCTCATGCTGCAGTTCTTCGCCAACAAGTGACTCAGAACAAGTCTCTCAGACTCTGCTTTTCACTGAGGGCCAGCAGCGAACAATACATTATACACATTATTGCAATTTAGTGTAGTATTTGCATGTTGTTTTCATAGCAGTCGGCCTCATCAGCGTATGGCATGGGGATGCGGCCGTATCCCCAATGCTGGAAAATTGGGGATTATTCGGACAAAACATTTCAACATTTGGGCAAATTAAAAAGCTCTATTCACATTTGAGTAAACTAGAACCATTTAGATGAATTCCAATAGCCTAAAAATAAATTCGGCAAAATAGAATGCTTCATTCACGTTTTGGGTTAAATTAGAAGCATTTGGGTAAAGTCTAAGAGCCTAGTTCGATTTGGGAAAAATTAACAAAGCTTCATTCAAATTTGGGTGAATTAGAAATATTTCCATAAATTGGAAACATTTGTTGAATTCCAACTGACCAAATCAGCTATGAGCAAATTGCAATTAGATTCTTGCAAATTTGAGCAAAGTGGGGGAGCTTTATTCAAATTTGGGCAACTCAAAACAGCTCTATCTAAATTTTGGTAATATACAACAGCTTCATTGAAAATTGAGCACAATTTGAAACATTTGAGTAGATTCCAACAGCTTCAATCAACTTCGGGTAAATGAAGCAGCTTCATTTAAATTTGGGTAGAATTGGAAACATCTGGGTAACTTAGATGAGGTTCATTTATATTTGGGTATATTTTAAACATTTGGATAAATTCCACAAGCCTAAATCAAATATGAGCAAAATGAAACAGCTTTACTCAAATTTGGGTAGAGTTAAAAATATTTTGAAATTTAGTTTTTCAACTATCACACCATTCCAACTTACCCAATTTTAGTAAACGTCAACTGATGCTGTAAAAAAGTGTTTTTGAGCTATTGCAACAAAAATGGAGCTGTAAATTATGTGTTTTGATACTATGAAGTTTTCATGTTTCAAGTTTATTTCATACTGTGAAGTTTTCAACGTTGTTTATTGCTGTAACGCTTTCATGGGCAGCAGTACCTAAAATCAGCTGTGAATTTATTTTCTTCAAATAATGTAACTGTGATCCTACAGCATGCTGTTGACTTTTCATTGGATTTAGTACTTAACGTGCCTGTGTAAATTGTTTTGTGATAATAATGAACTATAGCTGTGGTATAGTGTATTACTGTGAAGTTTTCATGTTTCAAGCTTGCTTGATGATGCGACGCTTACAAGTGTAAATCTGCTGCTGTGAAGTGTTAATGAACAGAATTAACTAAATGCAACTGCATTATGCTGTGTGGTATTAATGTAGCTGTGATTTAAAATTGAAGTTTCGCATTTTACATTTGTTTCATGCAGTGAAGTTCACATGCTACATCCTGTCAAATTTTATAATGTCCAACTTGATACTGTGAAGATTTCATGAACGATAGCGCCTTTACTATCTACTGGATAATTAATTAATGTGGTTCAGTGAGGCACTGTTAGACTTCATAAAATATTCTTGTTGAGGTGGTAAGTCATTTTTCATTGGACGTTTGCATTTATATACATTCTTTGGTACTTGATGACAAAAGCTGCAGTACTAATGTCCGAATCAGTTCCGTGTTGCTATTTTTTCCTCAGCATCCTTTGTTCAGTGCATATTTGTTTATCTAAACTGCAGTGTTTCTTGGTTTTCGTAATGTGCGTTTAGGAGCTGTAAATGCGTAAAGAAGCTGTGATAGTTTTTGTACAAGACATTGTAATGAAGATTTCCTAAAATGGAGGCTAAGCTAAGGGCATTTCCTCCTTGCTCTCTCCTTACTTGAGACTTGCCTATTTGCGGAAATGTCATATATTAGATCTTAACCTGATATTTACCTTCTTTTCCTGATTAATTGATTGTGACTAACAAAAGTGCACCCTTCTGTGCTACAGTAAATAGGAACAAATCTTCGCAATTATCATTATTTTTAAATGAGCGTAATAAGAGATTGGAGATGAAGACGTCGAAAAACACTCTTCACACATGGTTGTATCAATTTCTTTTTGGGATTTCATAGTGATCAGCTAACATTTTTCAACACAATAAGTATTACCATTGTTAACATATGGCCATTTAGAAAATTGATTGCTAGTCCAAGGGACAATGCTTTGAACCCATAATGAGACATTCTTCATATTTGTGTGTATTTGCCTCGTCATTTGTATTATTTGGTATTGAAGAGGCGTACAAACAATAGTAATTTCAAGCTCATTGCTTTGTTCGTGAGGCCTCGAGAAATCCGCCAGTTTGCAACTCATATACGAGATGGAGCAACCTACATCAATGAACTCGCTTGGGAATATCTTACCGTCTTGAATTTAATTTGTACATGATGAATTACAGGAACGTGACTCGCACATGTATTGATTTGTTACTGATATTTGCCGAACGATATTTTACCATGCAGACGCCTTGTTTTTTTACAATGGTACTGCAAGTTTGAGTCTAAACATTGCTACATCACAGCAGTTCATTTTTGTGGACGACGCTAGTCCATGGACCCAGAACTCTAGCTCAGCAAACCTGTCCATGACTAACTCGCAACAAAACATGTTTCTTTAGTGCTTAGGGGTTTTGGTCAACACTATTTTCACATTTATAAAAGTGGGATCTCGAGGCTGAGTCCTATGAGAGGCTACAACACTCAAAGCTGCAGTCAATGTCACTGGCCTTAGCTGTCAGTGACAGGACCCCACGCCCTTGTTATGCAACATAACTTTTATTACACTTTAACATACGAGCATTGAATCATATAATACACAACGGCGAACGCTACGACACAAGGATAAAGGCAGACTGACCCCCCTTCATTGGTTCCTAATACGCGAAAATGTCTAAGTACAAAACTAAAGAAAATTTGGGCAGAACTCTGTTTCCTTTTTGACCTTAAAATGTTCCTAATTTTGTTAAAGTACAAAACTTTGGAAAATTTGGCCAGGACTCTGTCCCTATTTTTGTTTTTTTGTGAAAATTTATACAAGTCCAAAATCATAAAACATTTTGACAGAACTTTACTCACTATACAGACTTACGGAGCTTTTTCCAGCAGCAACTAACTAAAACATCAGCATACAACCCTAACTAGTTTCAGATAGTCGGCCAGCATAGCGACTTTCGTGCCTGGAAAGTCGATTCCACCCAGAGTTACCTACTCCCGGGTTAAGAAAAGTTTGTAAGCGTAATCCACGTTAGTCGAGAGGTCCTGCCTGCTCGACGGTCAGAGTATGACTGAACTATTGCCAAAACGAAAAAAAGATATTACCTAATTTCTTTATATAATTTTCTATGGTGCATTTCCACCAGTGTATTTTCACCTCCTTTAAACAAACAAGTTTTGGAGTAATTACACCCTAAATTTTGGTGCATTTTCGTCATGTGCTTTTGCACCGTGCACATTCACCGGAAAACGTCATGCGTCTTTGCACCGTGCTTTTGCACCTCACTCATGTGACGCGCCTCTCCCACGAAGCGCTACGTATGTACTTGTACAAAGCGTTACATGCTTTTACTCGAATAATCATGCAATTTCTCTTTCGTCATTATTTCCTGGCGCACGTGATACCCTGCTCGCTTTCGGGTCTTGATTTGTTTTGACTGACTTCACCAACTCCGGTTTCGGTTGGTTTCAACCAGTTCATCATTCACACAACACCTGGGGTCCGTCCGTCGTTAGTGCCTGTTTATTTCTGGGTTTTGTCAAGTTTCTGGTGTGTCATTCTCGCCACAAATTCCCTTGGACGTTCGCCAAATATTTACATTCGTAAAACATGCGTCTACACATAAAGATACTCTTTATTCCTTGTCTCAATACGTGTGTCTAACTTTCTTTCGCACACTGGCTTTTGAAACTTAGTGTAACATTTTGCTTGAATGTGTTACCGCGGCCATTGCCTTGCGGCCTTTTCAAACTTGTTGTCAACCATTGTCTTTCCTGAAACGTGTTTAAGGCATGTTAAGGTCAAACTGAACCTTAACATCATAACTGCAAAAATATCAGTCTGCGCGTTCAACCAGGGGATGAAAACACACTCATCACTGCGTCAGAGCAATTTACAACTGCAAAATGAGGCTGCGCTAATGTCTTGTCGAATACGAGCAGTGGAGTATAGAAAATATGCGGCTCGACCGCCCGTCGCACAACCCGGTTTGCAAGATCGAATCTTGCTAAACTGCACAAGAATTGAGAATGCGCATACGGTACGCAAGAAAACTTTCGATTTGTTGTTATGTTCTGAAGTCCAGCACGTTTTTACTTTTCCTTTTTCCCTGCTGAGACATTATCAAATGCTTGAATGCTTCTATGTTGACAACTGCTGTTTCTGAGCTCGTGCAACAGTTTTATCAAGTTATAGAAATTGGTAATGTAGCCACTGCAATCGGGACTTGCGCTGTCAGGCACAGCAGACAAAATAATGGCAATTGTTGCGGATAAAACGAACTATCGCAAAACACAACCCCAAAGATGGGTAGTGGACGAAAGATGTGCAAAAGTGGTGATATGGTTTCAGGATGCAGGAGATGACGCAGATTTCCACCAAAACCTAATTATTACGTTTTGGCCGATTTACAATGTTCCTTGAAATTTGCATGCAAATTCATTCCGTGGGTGATTCTATTAAGTCGACAAACTAACAAGCAAAAAGTGTGCCAAAACAAACCTCTGCGCAGGTAATAGCCTACATTTTTGTAAAATATCAAGGTCAAGGGTTAATCCCAACTCCTCTGTCGCGTGCGCCTTTGCCAACCGGGAAAACTGCCACCTGGGCAACTGCTACCCTCGATGTGTAGTGGGGCGGAAACACATTGCCACACTTTTTTCATACTTTCCTTTGGAGTGCAATGAAAAAGAATAGATTATCGCTAATAAAAACTGATTTAAAAATGTGTTTGAAGTGCTGTTGAAATTGGGTAGTTTATTAGGTGCGTTCCCGTACCTTTTGCTTAGCACTACACCCCTATGCCTGCCGGACACCTTCCAACTAGGATAATTCGCTTTACGCATCACATACAACCTATTAAATTCGATTTGATACGCGCGTTGCGGCACGTATAGGCGTTCTCGCGGCACTGCGTTTGAGAACCTTTGTGCTGCGATATTATTGCTTCAACATGGGGCAGCAACAGTGAGTAACAACGTAGTAGCTGTTGCTGCCATGTAACTCACAAATCAAACGCTAAGGCAAAAGAATACCTAGAACGTAAAACGAATGCAAAAAAACTGCGTTTTATGAGCGAGTGGAATAAATATGATGCGATAATGTGTATAAGAGAGTTTGCTGTGAAAAATTTGAAAATGCCCTTAAAAGTTTTTGTTTTGAACTGACTTAAGATTTTTTGTGAAGATGTTATGACAACGACACGACATTCTCCACACCAAAAAAGTGGTCAGAGGATGAAGAAACGTTTGCCATGCACTAAAATACCAGATCCTTCTGAAGTTTAAATGGATTCAATGGCAATAAATGCAAAGAACTTAGTAAGACTTAGGTGGCAGTTGTCCAAGGTGGCAGTTGTTCGGGTGGCACTTTTCCAAGGTGGAAACGATCCTATGTGGCAGTTGTCCTAGGTGACTGTTGTCCTAGGGGGCACTTGTCCTGGTTGGAAATTGTCCTAGGTGGCAGTTGTGCGGGTGGCAGTTGTCCTTGGTGGAAATTTCCTAGGTTGCAATTGTCCTAGGTGGCAGTAGTCATAGACCCAATATAATCTGCGGCACTGCGCGAATGTCTTGTCGATTACGAGTTTGAGCCCTGTTGGTGTGCGCCTGGAATGTCGCACACCCAGGGTTGTCAGACAGAAACAACAGGTGAGTAAAATTCGCTCAGCCCTGAAGCAGCACAGCTCACAACTGGAAAAGCAGTTTGCGCAAATATCTTCTTTAATACAAGAACAGTCGAGTACGTAAGGTGTGCGCCTTGAATGGCGAACACCTTCGGGTGGAAAGTACGAATTATCCTTCTACCCTTTTGTGATTTTCCCTAGATCGCACGATCTGGAAAAGGACACGCCATGTTCAGTTTCACAGGGTGTGCACTGCACACCTAGAACACCCCGAGCATACACCCCTGCGAGTTCCGCCAAAGAGTTGCAACAGCACTGATCATGCCTTCTACTTCAGCGAATTGATATTTCAAGTTCTGAAGTGACCGTTGGCTAGCTTAACGATTTACCAAGATTTGTTACACTTACAGTAAGTTTGTACTGCTAAGCAAGCTCCTGACCCCAGTAGGGGTTGATCGTGCTTCGTGAGGTGTTCTTCTGCCCTTACTGCATGCGTCAATTTCTTTGGTGCTAAGTGGACAAGGCACACATTCAGAGATTTTTTTGGAGTTTGAATGGTGTGTGCAATCGGCGTTCGTAAGCTCGAATCCAGTGTTTAGGAATAAAATATGAAGTTGGCGTGCAAAGAGTATTGAAATGACGTAGGTAAGTGACTTGATAAGGTGTGATAACTAAAATGTGACACAGAGGGACAACATGGATCATCTTACATCATGAACAACAAATATGTGAAGAAAAACGATGTACGTACAACTTCTAACTACTGAGAGATGGGCGAGCATCTCGTCTTAACACGGATAATCCCGATACGTTCCAATAAATCCCGATACGCAAATTGTGTCCGATTGATGATATTGACAACATGCATTCTGATTTGACACAAAGTGGCGAAATCTTATTTTGCTTATTGCGACGTGTGTTTTGTGCAGTACTGGTTTGTTCTTCATGCAGCGTGCAGGAAGTAGCAATTACTATCTATGCCGTTCAATCAGGCATTCAGGCATTTCAGACATCGTTTCACTTTCGTTCAACCCATGCTGCCAGATACCGGCAGCATGTGATGTTGAGATCACTTTGAATACGATTACAGGTGGATGTGAAAGACCACTTTGTCTGTTTCTTCTTCCATTCACATCACTTCTTGGTCCATCTTCGTGACATTTCGCTGTTTTCCTCTGTCTTTTGTTCAGCTCCGTGTATCGCGTTGTTCTCTTCAGGCGTCGGCAGCAACATTTTCTTTCCCAGACCTGTGCTTTACTTCGTATGAAAACATGCCCAGTTCAGCTCGCCAAGCTTGAATCTTTGAATTCTTAATTTTACCACGATTGCGTTGGTCAAACATGAACGCTAATGAGCGCTGGTCCGTTATTAAGGTGAACGGGCGACTGTACAAATAGTGACCACTTCCGCACAGCTTCAATAATCGAAGCAGCTTCCTTTTTGACTGTGGGGTAATTACATTCACATTTAGACAAGGTGCGTGACATGAAAGCGACAGGTCGGTCGTCTTGGCTGAGGACGGCGGCAATTGCGAAGTTCGAGGCATCGCATTCAACAGTGAACGGTTCGTTTTCATCAATAGACTAGGCACGCGCTCAGGAGTTCTTCACGCAAACTTTCAAATGCACTCACGGCATCACTCTGGAGGAGAAAATGCATCTTTCCAGCGGTTAGAGGTTTTATTTTTCCCGAGAAATTACGGATCCACCTGGAGTAGTACGCAAACATCCCAAGACAACGTTTCAACTCCTTCGACGACTTAGGTATTGGGAGTTCTATAAGCGGACGAAGACGCTCAGGATCAGGTCTTATGGATCCCTGAGATATACGGTATCCAAGAATGTCGATTTCAGTAACAGCAACAACAGATTTCGCGTCATTGAAAGTGAGGTTAATTTTCGACGCGGCGTCAAGAAACATCTTAAGGTTGCGGTCATGATCAGC
>Ga0210059_1005344_pt1 | contig 20679 bp, 12 predicted proteins | sample Ectturendosymbi2_FD_188042 | JGI IMG/M metagenome (GOLD analysis project Ga0210059, IMG submission 188042) | Ecteinascidia turbinata endosymbiont from Florida, USA - Sample 2 (SPAdes) (version 2) | ecosystem: Host-associated > Tunicates > Ascidians > Unclassified | place: Key West, Florida...
CAAATTGTGACGTCACAAACAGCGAACACCAAATACAAATGACCACCATATGACCCTGAACCAAACCCCCCCCCATGAAAATTTTCTGCGTACGCCACTGATAGTGACAAACTATTGTCTAAAAAAGTCTCTCACTCGTTTTTTTTAAAAAGAGGCTGTTGTGTTATCGTGAATTTGAAGCAACGCAATTTTTCATCATTTCGACGCTGTTGCAACTAATATCCATTACAAAACAAACATACGCAAAATGTTGCCCATTAATTTGCGGAATCAATTTGCAAACGTGCAACAAAATAAAATTGTTTTTGTCTCTCATCATCAGCATAGTCTTACTCACAATTCGCACTAGCAAATTATCTTTTTGCAGAAAGTCGAGAAGTTCAAGTACCTTGGTGTGGAATTCACGAGTGACGGAAGGCGGAACAAGGAGCTGATACACGGATTAGTAACTAAAACGGACTTCAGCGACAACAAGACACAGTTTTCATTGAAGCGTTTGAAGTCTTTTCTTCAACACTTACATCGTTTTTGGCAAAGTTCCATGAAAAAGCGCGTAATTTTGCAAATTAGGCTTCGGCACGTGATAGGCCCGTCAAAGGCTCACAAGCAGTGTTGTCATTTTAGCATTGATGCTGCTAGATCTAGCAGGTTTTCGTCGCTGTTAGCTGGAAATGTTTCAATATAGCAGCTAGCTGATTTTCTAGCAGGATTTTGAAAACCGTTTAGCAGGTTCTGCAGGTAACAAATTCCAGGCCAAATATTTCTTCCAACAATTTTTAGAGATGAAAACTTTCACACCTTTTTCATCAAAAATTTCGTCTCATTCTTTCTGACGCATTATATTGGGCAACACAAAGATCAACAGGCACAACTAGCTGCCTTAATCAGTTGGATACATAAATATACCATTGCGATAACCATTGGGGTTTCTATTATGAAGCAGCGAAGCTGCTTCAATAAGTTAAATGCATCATAATAACAAGCAACTGGATGGCTTGGTGAACCCTACATGATTTGCTTCTGTGCTTAGTGAGTGCATTGGGTTTGAAAGACTACATTGGCAGAATATATTTTTATCCCACGGCACACATGATTTTTCCAGGTAGTTCAGGAAGTCGTAAGCCTAATGTCTGGTCCATTGATAGTGAGTGCAAGACCAAAAATTGATACATAAGCTTTACAAGTCTATTTTAAACACCTCAAAAATAGCAGTTTTTTTAGCAGAATTTCACTATTTTTAGCAGATTTTAGCTGAAAATTTGTGAAAAGGTTTTTAGCAGGATCTAGTAGTTTTTCGTGACACGATTTAGCAGTTTTAGGTGACAACCATCTGGCAACACTGCTCACAAGCCAGTTGCGAACAGTATGCGAGCGCCATTTACCGGTGGACCAATCACTTGATTGACTCCACAAGACGTCGGGGCATGAATACCAAATTTTTATAGAAAACAAAAAAGCAAGCATTTCCGTTTGCCTTCACTCGTTACAGATGCTTTTGTTTACGGAAGATCAACAGATGCACCATTTTTATGATGATCTAAGCTCTTTACCCACTACAAATATTTGGGGATTGTAGTAGATGCTGAGCTTTCAGATGGCAAAGATATTGAGAGAGAACGACGATATCAGTATTGTGCAGCAAACAAGCTGGGGGCTTCGAACGCAGTAAAAAATTTATATTTTCATTCCTTCTGTACATCCATGTATGCATCACAATCATGGTGTGAATTCAAGACGTCACACATCCAACAATTGCGTGTGGCCTATAATTTTGGTTGCAGGGCTCTATACAGGTCCGTAACCAGGGGGGGCGCAGGGAGACGAAGCCCCCCCTGGAAATTTTTTTCGCTCCCCTGGAAAAATGTATTGGACATCGTTTAAAATTATTGGACATAGTTCAAAAAATTTGGCCGCCTCTCAGAAAAGTTTTCAGCCCTCCTAATGACCCAAGCTGGTTACGGGCCTGGCTCGATACATCCTGCCGTGGCGAGCGAGTGTTAGTAGTCATCAGGTTCAATGTAACATTCCTACCTTTGAGGCCTTATTGCAAAAATATGTATACCTGTTTCTTGAACGATGCAGAAACGTTTGGTTGCGCGCTTTGACGCAGTCAGATTGTTTATATTCGTCCTTATTGTTTGAACACTACAACTGCATTTTACTTTGTGACTGAGTGTTCGGAAGTTACAGTGTAAGATTGAGGACGCGCGCATGCCACAACGCATTCGTACTTCACTAGGCCTTGGGCAGGGTTGGACTCAGTGTCCAACTCTTGATGCAGTGTTGTACCAAGTATTGCAGGTTAGCGAACAATGGTGTTATGAAAGTGCCTGTAATCCTGTGGTGCTACCCATAGGTGTTGGGGCAGGCAATTATTTGGAGGTGCGAGGGGTTTTTCACCGGATATCCCGAAATTCGCCCGAAAAAATTTTGGGCCACTTTTTCTGTGAATATTTTCTCGTGAAGACCGGTTTGTCGGATGACCTTCAAAAACAAGGTCTTTATGTGACTTTGGGCGCCATTTTTTCAAATCAGAGCACGTTGGGAGCCATTTCCAACCCTATTTCTTGGGACTTTGCACAAATTTTCAGGGATTTTGCCAAGGTTTTCACAGATTTTACCCAGATTTCCACGGATTTTCAGGGATTTTGCCCGAGTTTTCACCAAATCAAAACTTTTGAGGGTGCGCTTCCACCCTCAGCACCCCAACCTCCTAGTAACTTCATCCCCCTAAACTTTCACCTTATTCTAATTTCCTTGCGAAACAGGACATGCAAGTAATCTCCACAAAGTGGTAAGGAAGAAATCGATCAGAATAGATTTTTAAAAAGTATTTCTCACACAGTGTCTTGACGAGAATACTGAATGCTGAGCAGTTTTGACTTTGTTTAAGGCATACCCGTAAAGTCTGCCTGCTTCATGCACCCAGACCTATTACTTTTAAACGTCATCGAAACCTCAAGGCACAAATCTTTTTGTGGCCTGTGGTACGATACTTAATGTTGTGAAAGTTATGTCTAGAGCTTCTAAATTTGTTTCTTTTTCTGCAACCAGTGAATATGATCCACGAAATGCAGACTAAACATTTGAAGAAAAACTGTGTTTGTGTTTGTATGCTTTGTCCCATTTGTGCAACCTTACTGCAAATGGGAAGCATTTCTGTGAAATAACAAACTTTACATAGGCACGTTAGGCACCTTGCTTACAAGTCAATAATTGTCGTCATTCCGACTCTGCTGCAACTAATATCCATTACAAAACAAACATACGCAAAACGTTACCCATTATTTTGCGGAATCTAGTTGCAAACGTGCAACAAAATTGAATTGTTCTTGTCTCTCAGCAGCAGCATAGTGTTACTCACAATGCGCACTAGCAAATTGTCTTTTTGCAGTAGGTCGAGAAGTTCAAGTACCTTGGTGTGGAATTCACGAGTGACGAAAGGCAGAACAAGGAAACTGACACACGGATTAGTAATGAAAACGCATTTCAGCGTGAGGTCTGTCGCTCTGTGGTCACAAAACGGAAGCTCTCAACCACTCCAAAGCTGTCAGTTTTTAAATCGGTCCCTGTTTCGATCCTCACCTATGGTCTTGAATCTTGGGTAATGGCTGAAATTGTGATCAGCATAAGTGGCAGAAATGGGATTTTTGCGTTGAGTTCACGGAGTGACACTTCGCGATAAAGTACGCGGCTGTCAAAGCCGTAAAACCCTGAATGTTGAACCCTTTCTGCGAATAGAGAAATCTCAGGAACGATGGTTTGACCATGTGGCCAGATTGCCCGGTAAAGAGCAGCGAGGCAAGTCCAGCTGGCTACACCTGGCGTGATTACAATCCCGAGAGGAAACGCGGGCATTAAAAATAATGAAAATAATTAGAAATAATGAAAATAATTAAAAATAATGAAAATAATTAAAAATAATGAAATGACAGACATAGTTTGATTAATTCAATCGAGAATCCCAAATCATGCATGATAGTTACTGCTGTTATTTTGCAATATTAGTTATAAAGCGCCATCCACAAACACCATCAAATCGAGCCTCTTCCGTAATTCGGCTCATGCCTACTCATAGGTAGTATTCATTCTATTGCGAAGTATTTTAATTTCATCTGGAAGGTTTGCAACGGCTGACAACAGTGATGCCAAAGAAACCTCCGTTCTGAATCATTTTCCGCTTGAGTTTTAGACAGTTTATTCTTTGCCAGATCTCGCAAAGCTTTGCTGTGCCGCTTCTATTTCGACTTATGCTTTGGAGAGACACGCACGCTTCTTCTGAGTACGTTGAGCGTGCAATCGCAAATACACTTGTTGAGATCGTTGCCCGGATATTTTTAGCCATCTTTTGATTCGCCCGGGAAAGAAGTTTGAGTGTCGACGCATGACGATCTAACCGCAATATCATGCCCTTACGAAAATGTAAGTACACCAGTTTCGTTTCGTCTGGAAACACTTTTGTGTGACGACGGAGCTTGTCAGGTATGCACTGCTTAAAATCCCAGCAGCAAGTAACTGAAAGGTAGGACGTTGCGTCTTTAAACATTTATGAACAGCTTTGGCCTTTCCCGAGTGAGCCTGTTTTGCCAAATGAACGACTTGCGAAGCGTCGCGTGGATTTAATTGTTAAACCACGGTACGATGTCTAGTCAAGCTGATCGTGAGGTGTTCTTTTCCGTAGTTGAACACGTTTTGAACGACGTATGCAAAGCTGAGCATATGTGGCATAGGCGTAACCAGGGGACCACGGGGCCATGCCCCCCCAAATTTTTAGAATATCTAGTCATTTTGTGCTTTGAGATGCGAACGCTCAAAGCGTTCAGCAAGCCCCATTTGGTGATAATTCCGCGAACATTATTACAAAGTGCTGCACTAGCGGTGATGTGAACGCTGCAGTGACAGAAAAGGTATAGTTCGGTCTCTATACCGCCGCATACACAAACACGATTATTGCTTTTGGTGATATTTAACGGACTGTGGATGAAGCGAATAGTACAACGTGTAGATAAACGTCAGATAGGGAATTATTCCTAAAAAGTGATGGGTACTGTTTTTTGATAAGTGATATGGGAACTTATAGATTCCCAGAGTCACATTTTCCCACTCCTCCCCTGTTCCAAAAGTTTTGAAATCATATACCGATCCTGGTCCGAATTTTTTCAAATTTGAAAAACCGACTCCTGTTTACTCCGGAAACATCAATGCAACCGACATTCAGCATTGCTTGCAATTAAGCAATGACAGTTATAAGGGCCATGCAGACTCCTGCCACTGCCGAAAATAAAAAATGACTCCGTATCCTGGTCCGGTTTTCCACAAATTTGTGACTCCGGATCCGGGTCCGATTTTTCACAAAGTTTTGACTCCGGATCCGGGTCCGAATAAACGTAGAAAACTGCCGAAGTCGACTCCGGATCCGTGACCACCTCTGGAATCTAGTCGATTCATGAAAATGGAGTGGCTAGCTGAAGATTTGATTACGAGTGGGAGAAAATTGCACAAGCTGGAAACCTTACGAAGATAAAAGTTACAGGCCAAGGATTTTCTAAAAAGTGGAATCTGAACATTTTGGTTGAGGTGTAATACATAAGGAACGACTTCTTTGAAAGATCTGGAAAAACTGATAGAAAAGGGGCTGGGTATTACCAGGGGCGTAACGAGGTTAGATGGCGCCCGGGGCAAGAAGCAAGTTTGGCGCCCCCATGTTCGAAACCGAGGTCTTTCGGAAGCAAATGTATTGTATTGAAGAAAGTACTTGTGACATTGTTGGGATTTTCCAACGCCTCCGCAGCCATTCGGCGGCCCCGCAGTGATTTGGCGCCCCCATAGTGACTCGGTGCCCGGGGAATTGCGCTCCGCTTGCCCCCCTCGTTACGCCCCTGGGTACGCCCCATCGTACCCTGGGTACTACATCAAAATGAATTTGGTGAAATAATGAAGCAAAGACATTTCTCTACGACAACGTATATGCAGGCTTGTGAGGTTTACATCAGTTACCACATCGTTAGAGGAAGTAGTTTTAAGACATCCCAGTGCTATTTTAGCGGCGGAGAGTTGTGTATTCTGTAACATTCTTTCGTCACTATCAGAGCAGTTATCATAGATAATACTCGCATAATCAAAAACCTGTAATATGTTTTTTACTAGAGTCGGAACGAGTCTGGTGTAAGTGAGCGACTTCAGAACGACGAGAAAGATAAGAGGCTAGAAGGTTTAAGAGAGAGCCAACAATTCCAAACTGTTGCAATTTAAAGAACACATATGATCAACCCGATCGAAAGCTTTGGATATGTGAAGGAAAACTATTCTTAAAGAGAGATTCGAATCGTAGGCTTGCACAAACTATGACAGGTACCTAACAATGAAGTAAAGGTAGAATGTTTCCGAAATCCAGAGTTCTTAGGCATGGACAAGTTATGATATTCAAGATAGTAATAAATACGTTTATGCAAACGTTTTTTGAAAACTTTTGAAAGAGACGGGAACAATGCAATAGGTCGGTAGTTTTGAATGTTGGTGAATCAGTTTTAGAAAGTGACATTACTGTAGCAATTTTCCAAGCTGCGGGTTGTACACAGGGCCGGATTAAATGAACGCGAGGCCTCGGGCAAATTCGTGACCGCAAGACCCCCTGAACGCTTAGTTAAAACATGAAATACTTGAAAAGGCTCAAAGGTAGGAGGGAGTGATGCAAGCTTTCGAAGACAGGATGTGCTATGATAGTACAACTTTTCAAAATAGGCGCACGACAAATCAGGCATCGATCAAGTTGCGTTGCACAATGCAGGCAGGCGCACACATAACAACATGGGGAAAATAGCACTTTTTTCTTGATCAGTCAAAACGTATTTTGCCCTGGAACCGTGACGGGTGTGATTGTTTTTCTTGCACTGGAGCAGTCGGGTCTCTGCAAACGTAAAGAAATTCCTAGACATTGAATTACAGTGCCGGTAACAGTTTCAAACGAAACACATGCACCAATTCTCAGCAAAAGTGCGGCGGGAATGGCTTGTCCTAGTTTGTTTCAAAGTGGACGACAGAGGTTTGGAAGCCTGGAAGTGATTTCAGAAACAAGCGCGAAACCTTTCTTTCGCAAAATGTATTCGCAATATGGAAACCACTTCGCGTGCTGGACGTAAACGTTGTCAATGGACTCTCAGGGTCGCGCGCATCCGTCACAGTAATAACATTTCACTCAGATGCCTGGCCTTGACTATAAAATTCAGCATTTGTCATCTTGCTCGATGACGGGTTGGAAAGGAGGCCAGTTTGAATCAAACATTTGCAGCCAAGCATATACATCGCTAAGGCTGTGATGACCTGGGTTCAGGCAAGGGTACAGCTCGCTCGCCCGATTGCACGTCCGACACGAAAAAACAGCTTATTTCATGTTCGTTGTTCATCGCGGCCTGCAATGACCGCTAAACGTTTGAGCAGACTTTTTCAAATAAAGTTGAGATTTTCTGATGTAATACTAAAAACAGAGTTGGGGTTTTGTGATCTAATACAACGCCGCGCGGAAATCCGAGTTGCCCCGGCAACGGCGAAAGCAGTTTGTGTCGTAGTTGCGGAAACTTGAAAACAATATTGCATAAAAAAAATTTTGTTCAAACTTACAAAAATATTTTCCAAGAAGCTTGAAAAATTACACGGGACAACATCTCGGCGAGGAGGAAACCCCGCCCTGAGCTCCTGCACTTATACTGTGCTGTTGTTTTCGTGTTTGCTGTGTTGTTTTCTACCTACTGTGTTGCTGTCTTTGTGTTTACTGTTTGCTGTGTGGTTGTTTTTGTGTTTGTTGCAATTTCGCAGGATTGTAATGTTTTACTTTTCTTATGTGAAAAATGCAAATCTTGCCTGGCGCAACAAAAGTTCACCGCTGTAACGCGCCGAAAAAAGAAAATAAAAGCTAACCAACAAAAACATTACTTGCTTTGCAACTGATGAGCATATGCATGTCGTGCAGTATGTTGGCTGGATAATATCCGATTTACATTCATGTTGTGTTTGCAAACTGTTTCGTACACCAACGCTTTTAGCTGATTGAAGCATAATTTCTTATACACGGCAATTTTTTTGATAATAATATAATTAACTGAATTACTATTATGGATAAACACTTGAAACTTCTCAGCTGGATCCGCATTCGAGCTCATCCGATACGTGCTAAGAATGGATGCACAGACAGGACGCACCTTGAGAAACAACAAGAGGCACAACTGTCGATGATCTGAATTTGCAAGTAAGTTCCTTGACGCGTAGTATTTACGATTTCATTGAAGTGAAGCGTACGACCAAGCAATTGCAGCTGTTCCCAACTTGTACGCTCAAGTTCGTTGTGAACGTTTTTCTCGGCATTTGCTGGTAACGACTGAGCGGCAGCAAGGTCAGACTCCTGAATTACTACAACGTCTTCGCGAGCCGAACAGGGACCGTAATTTCAAGGCACTTACTGCCGAACAGTAAAGACAAGAAATGATTCCCGAGATGCTTTCATCAGCGGTTTGCTGTTGCATGCAATCCGCCAAAGGCTGTTAACAAAATCAGGATCTCAATGTACGAACAGCATTCGACCAAACAAGAACCTTCGATTCGGCTCAGAAAAATTTGACAATGTGTGATTTAGGAAACTTCCTAACCATAGGCAAAACCAAAAGGGACCAAGGGGGCCATGACCCCCTAAATTTTTAGCATATCTTGTCGTTTTGTGCTTTAAGAGGCGGTGTCCCAAACAAAATACTATTGCTCGCCTAAAGACAAAATATTTTCCCCTAAAAAATTTTGTGTTGGCTACAACACTGGTCCTAGCTTCAACTAACTGAACCGGCACCCAGCAGTGTCACTCATTGCACGGTAGTGAGCTGCAATAGAAAACGAGCGACTGCTGTCATCGAAGCAGTCCGAAAATGGATTCCCGTTCTCTCTCGTCAGCATTTCGCTGTGATTGCGAGCCACCGGCCGGTAGCGTTTATGCTGGCTATCGAAAACGCGCGAAGATTCAGTTTCAGATCTCGACGTTTGAACAAACTTTGCACAACAGCTCTGATTTCAATATTGTGCAGCAAACAAGCTGCGAGCTTCTTTTTCCCGATGTTCGAAAGCAGTGAAAAATGCACTGTTTCGATGCTTCTCTACATCCATGTACGCATGGCAATTATAGTGTGATTTCAAGAAGTCCCACATGCAGAGATTGCGTGTGGCCTATAATGTTGGTTGCAGGGCTCTATGCAACCTGACGTGGCAAGCGAGTGTTAGTAGTCATCAGGTTGAATGTAACATTCCTACCTTTGAGGCCTTATTGCGAAAAAATGTGCACGTGTATCGCGAACAGTGCATAAAGTCTAACAACATGCGGTTGCGTGCTTTGATGCAGTCAAATTGTTTATATTCGTTCTTTCTTTGAACACTACAACCGTATTTTAGTTTATGGCTGGGTGCCCGGATGTTACCACTGAGTGCCCGGATGTTACATTTGAGGACGTAAGCAATGCATGCCACAACACATTCGTACTTCACCTGCGGCCTTGGCCAGGGTTGGACTCTAATTATTACCACGTGATTTTTGTGTCCTACTCTGGATCTGGTGTTATGGCAAGTGTTTCGAGTTAGTGAACAACTGTGTTGAGAAAGTGTCTATAATGCGGTGTTGAACAAAGGGTTTCGAGTAAGTGGACAATTGTGTCTGCAATCACGTGGTCCAAATTAAGTCATCCATGAATCTACTGGACAGTTCCGCTTCCCTGAGCGCCTCAGCAATCGGCTGTACGATGTAATGCACAGTTATGTTTGCCAATGAAAATGAGTGATTATACCACTGGTTACAATTTCTTTTGGTTAACTTTTTTCTTGTTCTTGGTGCGGTATGCGTCCAATGCTAACAGTTTCAGGTTACCTTCATTTTCTAAAAGTCATGTCCACATCTGCGGTGGATTCATCGTCAACTAGATCCCCACAGGTGTACAGTTTTTGGGGATTTTCAGTTTTTTTGGCAACGCGTAGTCTACGTCATTTTCTCTCCAAACACTGCCGCACAACATTATATTCATCTGACATGCTGGTGGGCGTTGAGCTATTTCATGTTCTCTACCGACATATTCCAATTATGTGTTGGGGCAAATCTTCATCCTTCGTATAATAGAGCTTTGTTGCGATCATCCAGTTCAACCGACGATTTGTCCAAAATCACTTTTAAGCTTCTGCCAACACAGCATCTATTTTGCCGATTCTAAGATATTTTCTGTAGCGTTGATTACCTGTAGCTATTTTATTTCCCGAATTGTTTGCCCCCCTTCCCAACAATTAGCACTTTGAAGGCCACTCCTTATACGCCTGTCGACCTTACAACCTCATGATCACCTTCCCACTCGTATTCTACTACCGGCTTGTATTAATTCATCGCGGTAGTGCTTGTAGCTGTAGTTCTGTTGATCTGTAATTGGCGTCAGATAGCTTTTTTCAGTTTTAGTGAAAGCAATTATTTGAGAACGACGTACTTTCCCGTTTTTACTTTCCGCGGCTGCTTGTACTTTGATTTATTCATATTCCTTATTTGTTTGTTTGCTTTCTCTGCTCATGCTTTGCCCCTTCAACATTCATGCATAAGCTTTGCTTGCAGATTACAGGAACGAGGATTCGTAAAGTTACATGAAATCGATTTCCTAGTAAAATCGTTTGCAAATAGACCTGACTGCGTCGCCTTTGTGTACTGTTGCAACCTCTCCGTTGGCGTTGCGTGAATGTGCGATTCACCACGAACGGGATGTGCGCGAAGAACAACACCCATATATACGTGGCGCGAACAAGCAATAACTGAGTGATCGCGGCGCATGATCTCTATTGTTGTTTGCTGCCACAGTGTGAAGCTTTGCGCACTTGCCACTCGGGCTTTCCGATCGCAACAACTTTAATCACTTGAATTCATAAACTTCAATTGTCGTCGAGTTTTGCATCGCATTTTTACTTATCCAGGCAAAAAACGCATTCCGCACCGGACGCCCCCACTACAGAAAAGCGTTGAATAGGATCACAACGAAAAACGAATCACTGCTGCTCCTTAACGAGTAATGTCATCTGCTTGACCTTTGACCTGCCAACGTAATCAACCCAGGCTGTCAACCTGGCACATGCTGAAAGAATCATCTTCATGCAACCTGCTTCCTTTTAACCAGGGGAAAGTCGTCACATGCAAAGTGACGTTATTTCCGCAACGTTCCTATCGTGTTTAACTTGCCTACAAAGTGTTTTGGTGCTGGCTGCGTTTCGGGGCTTTTCGCTAATTAGACCACTTTTTTGAGACAAGCAGAATACTCTCAGTAAAAAGAAGAATGATGTCAAACTTGTGCCAGCCTTCCCACCACTATCAGTTTTACCACAGGGTGGTCGTTACAAATTTGCTTTTCTTGCTTCATTGAGCAGTAAGTTGAGTTTGTGGGCAACTTGTTTCAGACGAAGGAGCAGAAAGCTTTTATACGCAATATCGCGAGTCAGACAGGTTATTTTTTCAATAAGAAATCATGCAGTTATTGCGCCTGCCGATTGCGAGGGCAATTCAAGTCAGGAAAAAAGTGTTCGTGCAAACTGCAGTGAGGATTGGTTGTTGACTATTTATTAACAATCTAGAAGTGGATTTGAGCCTCGTTCTTTTCTCCTCCTGTAATAAATTAATTATCCATCCAAGTGCCCCTCGACACATGGCCTTCTTTGATGTTTTGGGTAGGATTGGACAAACACAACGCGTTAACTACGATCGGTGTGGTAAGATTGGGTATGCGAAGATATTACATGCGTAATGCATATTGCTGGGTGATCCACAGAGTTGTGAAGCTATTTAAGCTGTTGTTAATTCATTTGAGAAAACTGTTCCAGAGTTAGATGCTCAACACTTTCCTACGTTGTTTATTTAGCTGTTCTGAAAGTGAAACCAATTAGACTAACTAGAAAAAGCAAAGATAATGGGGTTAAACTTTCTCAAACGTTTACAATTGTGATTATTTGGCAATTTTTACGATTGCAAGCGTTGGAGAATTTTATATAGACTTGTTTTGTGAAACCTTTTTTAAAATAACATTTCGAAAATATAAGTTTATAACCAAATTCCCCATCTGAATAGTGGCAAGAGTTGACTGGCAATATTGGCCTTCTCTTGAGTTGCTGTCGCTTCACGACTTGACCTTCATTAAAGCAAAAGACATTCTGAATCAGTGGCCTAACTGCCTTAACTGAAGGGTCATCCAATTCCTACTAGGCATTTATTTTCATTGTGCTATAGTTCATGCGTTTTTATCGAACCAGAATATCTCCAAAAAACTCAACGTTACCATATTTGTCCTCTTGTCTGACCAGAAAATTTGCGAAAGTTACGACTAACATTATTTCGCACAGCGATGTACTTCCAAAAGCGACAAATTAAAAAATGGGGTTCACTTGCTGATGCTTCACGTAAAGGCTTTGCTCAATATCACGAGGTGGACATTAACACAATAAATTTGATACAAAAAAGGCGTGGAAAATGTAACAGTACCAATGTCTATAAAGTTGAAATCGAAAGCCGATAGAAAATTTTCGTCGTTCTGAAATATGCTTCCGCTTTGAACAGCATCTCGATTCAGACTCTGTTGTCTTACACATCAACTCTAGGTGCTTTTTATTTTAAATGAAAACATCCATTGCGGTGAGTTCTTCTTAAATTTTTTGTGAAACCCCTGAAACTGAGATCTTCTTTTGCAAGGAACCACGAATGAAACTACAGTCTGCAAATCAAATGGTCAAACCCTTTTTTGCATTTGCATTTGCCCTAATTTAAGGCAATTCTGTTTTGCAAATGTAATCTACTGTACCACAGCAACGCAATTCTTGGCAAGTTTTACAATGCTGCTTAACTTTATCGGAATGTTTGTTATTGATGCTCGTTGCTGGGATTGGGCCAAAACAGGTTGTTTCACTGCCTCTTTGTACTATATTTCCCATAGATTTTATTCATTGCTGGTTGTAAGCAATTATAGCTTTCGTTGGAAAACTTATTGGCATCTCTGCAAAACTAATTGCGTTCGCAATTATGGTTGATATCGCTCTTGAAGGTGACTATGAAGTTCCGATATCGTTTTCACGACGTCGAATGTCCGATGCTGCGAGTAGTTCCTCCTCCTCTGACTCCGACTTCATGGACGTGAGCGAAATGAAGCCGGCTATACCAGATGTGAGTTTAAGGCGCGCGAAGTCTGCAGAAGCGTCTAATCCACAGAATATATCGTCGAAAGTTCGAAACCGACCACATTTATGAAAAGCAAAACCAAAAACACACGAAGACAAACGCATTGAGTTTGAGCGTATCATGTTTCACAAATTTTCACTTGGCGTTGAAACCAACAGTGTTCAAAAGTTTTAATGTATGTCATAACCCTTTGTCTGGTGCAATGCTGATTTGTGCAAAGTAGACCAATGAAGGGAAGCCCTGCTTCAGTAGAACGAGGGTTATCTACTGAACTCCATGGCACACCGGCAGGTAACGAGGTCTGTCTCAGGAAAAAGTTGTCAACCGTTGACCAAAAGTAGAGCAACGGTGTCAAATGCCCCTGCGATAGGATATACTTGCTTTTGACAGGTTGACAGTGTGATTTAATGTCAACGCGCTGTGGCGCTGGCTGCGGTTGCAATGGCAAAGTTTCGCTCAGCTTCTTCCGTCGTTGTTACTGCCGTAACTTACTATTAATTATAGAGCTAATTGCATTGCAACGCCAGCGCGGTCCGAGTCAAACCAACATGTATGAACCGCATGCCAACAACAAACTTTCGCACTTTCCCCAAAAAGCTAAAACGCATTACCCTTGCTTTTAAAAAACTTAACTGATTTATTGCAAATTTCAACTACATCTTCCTTTGGCAAATGGCAAAATCTTTCGTTTGAGTATTTTGGTACCGAAAAATGTCTTTGATGTTCAGGTTAGCATGAAGTTGAAGTACCAGATTTTCAATTCCGATAAAAGGCCGCTTTGAAAAACCTTCTGATGAAATCAAGATTGAACAAACTACTTGCTCAGCCAAAAAGCTAGCAAACACAGAATAGTGAAAGTACCTTAAACATTCGACTGATTTTTTTGCATTTAAACAACTCCTTGGTGTGCATAAAACTCACCAACCTGAGGTTGTGCGCCGAAGAGAAACGCAAACCAGCAAAACCAACCTCGTTGCTCTCGTAAGTTGCGACGCGCACCTGACCATAGCATGGCTTTCCGAAGTTTGTTTTGCAGAAAATCTCCACCACAATTATTCCGATCGGAGCAAACGATTGTAACGTTAAAAAAACTCAGCACAAGAGAGTTTCACCGACCCATCGACAGTCGTATCTGGGTTATAAACATATAGCCTCAACCTGTGGCTTGAAGTACTCAAAAAATCAAACAGTGTTGAGGATTTACGAAGTGTCTTGGTTGACCACGGTGTTATTAGAATAAACTCTAAATCTAAAATCTTGAAGGAAAACGATGGTCATCATGGAAGGCATAAAGCTGAACAGATCCCCTGACCATTCTAAGTTTTTATGGTCCCTCTGCCTCTATCTTTTCAACACGACCACTCCCTTAGTGTAATGCTTACTGTGTAACAGCTAACAGGATATTAACTGCAGTAAACTGCTTGAAGCAGTGACATGCTGGCAAAGTGCTTGTTAAGTGGTGATATTTGCCGTATCATTCTATTGTATCTGAATACAGTGACATGCTGGCAAAGTGCTTGTTAAGTGGTGATATTTGCCGTATCATTCTATTGTATCTGTACATATTTGTAGATTGTGTGGAAGATGTGGTTGTGAAACTACGCTCATAGAGGTATTCTTACTTGTCTTGCACAATAATTGTAGCGTATATATCAGAGCTGCTCAGCTGGCGGACCAGGGTCCGAATCCGGGCCTTCCGGGTGTTGAACCTCGAACCTCAAGCTCCAGCACGAGATAAACATTAACATGTTCACCAACGTATAATACCTGTTATTTTCGCCAAATAATCACCCGAAACCGCGGTTGAGTTTAATACGCTGAGTCAGGGTTTTTTTTAAGGAAAATGTTAGGTACCCGGTATGGACCTGTAGGGATCCGATATCTCTGATTCTAGGGACCCGATTTAAAATTCTAAACGCCTTAAAAATCTCTGCGCTGAGTGATAAGTTTTTACCATCAGACAAAAGCGGTTACAGATGTTTTGGTAGAATTAGCGCTACAGCACGCGCTCATACGTTGGTGCGTGTTGCAAAATTTTAAAACCTGAAAACGTGACGATACAACACTTAGCAGCTCTTGGCCCCACAAAGTGAGTGCGCCTGGGTAATGGTCCAGGCCCATAGCCAGGGGCAGTCGTTCGGGGGCAGTACACCCCCAAATTTTGTTGTGCCCAGAAACATTTGTATTAAACATTTAATAAAAACAAAACTCTTGCTCCCCTAAAAATGTATTTTGCCCACCCCAAACCTTAAAACCTGGCTACTGGCCTGTAATGGTCTATCTTTTATATGCCTTAATCCAAGTCTGGCGATCATATAACTTAGCGAGATGTTTGCATTGATTTTTTTATACAGCCCTAATACCCGTACTGACAAGCTTGACAAGATATCTTTTTGCAGACGATCCCAGTTCGATTCTCGGACAAAACGGGCACCTTGTTTCTACCTGCCACAAACTTAAGGTGAGCTCGTCCGGCATTCCTGCGATATCGTAAGAAGTGCGCAACTGCAGAAATATTAGCAGCATGTTGCAGGTAGCCAGCCATGTTGACTTCCCATTTCCTGTGGCATGCATTTAATGTTTTGATGTTTTCTGTTTAATCGATCGGACTCAAAATGCCATGGAAGTCCTGAAATTGGTGACTGAAGCAATAGCCTGAAATTGGTGACTGAGAAAATGAATGAGAGAGGGAAGAGAAAGAAAGAGAAAGACAAGTGGAGATGAATAAACAAAGAAAAAAGGAGAAAGAAAGAAATGCGCAGAAAGAATGATAGCAAGAGCTTGAAAGTGTACCACGGTTACAAATTGCTGCTAATAGGTCAATTATACTGGCCTGAAAAAAAGACATAAACAATACATTTTTTTGCCAAATATACTTACATAGTCAAAAGCAAGGCGTCTTGTTCAATGTTAAAACAAGCACAGCCCAGTTTTTAAACTTCCGTCTGCAGGTGCTCTTTCTAGCATGTATATATGCTACGTTGTTCAGCAAAAAGAGACCAGGAAAATGTATTGCAAATCATAAATAGAGTTAAGAGAGCTATGTGACAAGTTGTGAGCAGCAATTGAACAAAATAAGTTCAAACATTACTTTCAGACAATGCAATACAAACATAAGATCTGCAACGAACTTTGGTCGATTCCTTTAATAGTTTGTAGCTGATAGTTTCAATATGTTTCTATGGAGCACATGGGCGTCTGCAGGGGGGGGCAAAACGGGCATTTGTTCCCCCCTGAAAATTTCGACTAGGAACTTTCAAAGCGTTTTGTAAACGTCCATTTGCATCGCCGCCTGAAAAGGATAAGCAAAATGTCGATGTTGCCCACCCCTGAAAAAATTTCTGCTGACGCCCATGATGGAGCATAAAACTGGGATAGACTTAGCAGTTTCATTAACACTAAAAAGCCTTCAAAAACTATACATGCTCTATTTTGAGACGTCTCGGATTATTCTTAATCCATCTTCAGTCAAAAAAATAAGGTAACACTTGTAATGCCAGCAATTCAAACATGTTTTATTTGTCATTTGTTTTATTTGTCATAAATAAAGCACTGAAGCTACAGCATACTCCAGATATGAAGTTAATTTTTACCGAAAAAAAACAGGAAACAAAGTAGTGAATTTGCAAAAAAATAACTAAAAATCGTGGCCAGTGCGCTCGAGATCGCAAACTGTCGTTTCCCATTGCAGCGCAACTGAAAGAAGGAACACATCCCCGGCTGACCGAAGCATTCACTCGATTTCAGATATCAGGCGTTCAGTGTCCTTCGCATCCTGCACAAAGGTAAGTGAAAGTAATGTTTGCAACACTCGCCATGCATGCTAAATTTTACATCACAATAAAGCAAGTCAACGTTGCCGCGTCTTGAAAATTTTTGTTGGTTGGCCAACGAAGTGCCAGGCTTTCACTGATCGTGATGGTGTCATCAAATGTGCGCGTCTGAAGGGGGAGCAAGGGGGCCTTTGCTCCCCTTGGAATTTGAAATTTGATATTTTCCTATTAATGTTTTAGTAGAAAAATATTTTTCGCTTAGTTTCGAGTTGGTAAAATGAAATTTAACCACTGCTTCTCCCGCATTGGAAAAATCCTTTTGGCCACCTGCTGGAAAATCCACTCTTGGTCACCCCTGGAAAAAATCCTTCGGACGCTCATGTCTCCAGATGTGTAGTGTTTAAAACTGACTTATAGAGAAATACTCCACCACAAAAGACATTTCTAGCTGCAGACGAGATAACTGAACACTTTTCATAATGATAAGTGACAAAAACGCTTATTTTCGTAACGCCACGTTAGCAAGAAGGAGCCGTTCTTTCTTCGAACAAGGGGTGACGACGATTCTTCGTGATTGCACCAGTGGGTGACATGGTGTTAACCTTGACTGATGAACAACAGAAGGCAATGCTGAAAGCAAGCAATGACAAGCACACAAGTAAAAACGTATTCAGTCTGGAACTCATTCCCAAATGGTGATGGAGCTGTCGAATTGCTTGTAGTTGCGGCTCCTTAATCGATGATACAGTAACACGATTGTCCCAAGCTTTGAGATGATTACTTTCAGTAAGCCTGACATTTAAGAGTCTTTTCTATAACTTTTTTGCTTTGTTGCTCTTCGGCTTATTACCTGCTATAACTTACACTGGAAGCGCGGACATGCGCAGTTAATTGAAAAATAAATCTATTCGCAAAACAATTAAAAAAACATGCAGGACTCTACACCACTTGCTTTTCTGCTGTAATACAAAAACAGATGGTTTGGTAGGATGCCGGTACTGGTATGGCCACATAATACTGTTATTGCGTTCACTGATTTATTCCGGTTTCAACACCTTCCATGGGGATTTTTGTCTAGAGTATTTGCTACCGAGAACATACGTCGTTTTTAAGTTCAAGTTAGCCAGTGCTGGATTCTAGTCCAAATCATACAAGCAAATGACTCTAGCCCAGGGGTCACCAACATGGTGCCCGCGCACACCAGGTCGTCCGCAAAGACCACGTGGATGGCCCGCTGGTCTGTTCTAAGAATAGCTCACCACTTGTCGGGGACTTGGATTTAATTTTGCATTTGCTTTGGAGATCACCTAGCAGGGGCAGTGAAGGTGAGGAGATGATTTACCCTCGAAAACATGGCAAATTTTTTATTTCAAAAATGTCTCTCAAACTGATAGCCCTCGCATTAATCGGTACCCAAGAAGTAGCTCTCAATCTCAAAACGTTTGGTGATCCCTGCTCTAGCCTATGTGCCACAGTCTAGTTGCTTGATGCAGATTTGTTTATTTTTGAAGCCCGATTTAGGCCCGAAAGCCGAATTTACCGAGTGATTCAAGATATGCGCAACTGTGGGTTATCGGTGGCGTGGCAAAGTAAACAAATTGGTGACGAGGCAAAGTACACATGGATAAATAATTTGCAGTTAATCATTTTTTATTGAAGATTCAATCAAACCGATTTTTTCAACAGTAACTGGCGACAAAAGTGTCCCTCGTTGCGAAAAAAATTATATGCAGGCCCAACATCGGCCCGAAACATTTTGACAAGCTTAAGCCTGAACCCGGCCCGAAACCCGGCCTGACCCGAAAAGCCTGGTCCGACTTACAATTCTGGTTTGATGTCAAATGTACGTTCGCATCTGAACCCAAAACACTTGTACGCGAATTCAAGTTCTGGTCCAAACGGATAAGGCATGCAAAAGCACTGTAAATGGTGCGAGCACGCAAAGCGATGAAATCAGTTCAGCGTGATGTATATACAAGAATTCGATGTATTTTCCAAACTATACGTACATTGCTTCCTTGACCTATTCATGTTAAGCGAACAGGGTCTGAACCCAAACTCCAGCGAAAAAATGGAGTATTGAACAAAATCTTAATCAGGCTCTACTGGCAATAAAAACATAAAAACACGTTAAAAACTTGCCAACGTTTCGATAGTTGATGCAACTATCTTTGTCAGGGCTAAAAACGAAAAGGTTGTTCATTTGATAAAATACGCTTATGAGTTGCAGATTTTAAAAAATGTTTGTTTGCTGTTACAGACCTCCACCCGTCTAGTCCATCCAAACGAAGAAGCTGTATGGAATCACAGGTATCACAATCAGCCGTTCAATCGCTCGATCCAATCTAACCCCTCCTCAGTATCGCATTCGCAGCTCTATCAACCAAAAGCTCAATCCGCCCCTTCACCAAACCCAGTTGGTTACGTCATCGCAGTGACGAATGAAAACGTCACTCCGAAAATGCCCTCTTTCACGTCATCAAACGGCCGTACCAATAAACTACGTGGTATGTCTGTCAGTAGATTTATGCTCTCGTGCAAGTTAATTCAAAAGTCTTGCCACGTTTTCCACCTTTTGCATTCAGAAAAAGGAAAGGAGCTCAAAAAAAGTCGAACATTCAACGAATGCGACAAAAATAAGATAAATCTTATCCAGAGGTAAGCGACGGGTTTTTAATACAGGAGAGATTAGTAATTAACTCCTTTTACTGCTGTAGTTAGGCGTTTTCGAAAAGCTTTGGCTGTTTCAAAGCAACAGTCTAAGAGAATTTCGGTTGTGGCAACTAGTCTAACGCGAGTAATTCTGTTACTCTATCATAAAGGCTGGAAAACAATAAAAAGTCTCTTTGTGGTGACAAGGTGTATGCAGTGCCACATGTAACGCTCTGCTTCACACCAGTACATTGACATCGGGCACGATGTTGGGAAGGCAAAAAAATATGTTTTTTACGTCTGCTCTATGAACCTGCTGGGAATCGAACCGCACCCATTGAAGCAGCAGCTTGAGAAATACGAACTTAACCGACGGTCTCACTAAACTGGATATGAACTGTACACACCTATTCGATATACACGTTATCTGTTCGCTAAAACATACAGTGTTTCAAAGTAAGAAACCACCGGTGGCTTGTATACTGTGCGATTTGAAATTTACAGTTAGCAGTGCTCCACGCACGACAAAACGCAAGCTCCACCCATAGCAGTGTAGCTGTGATCAGGGAAGCACAGACGTAAATTAAACATAGCTTCCGCTTTGTTCGCGATCTGATATAAAATGAGGCCCATGGATCGGAAGTCTTCTCGAGCTGGCAGTGAGCGCTACAGACATCTGACAGATTAGTAACAATGCGAGATCAAAAGTTTTAAAAGTCGCCTTTCAAATTTTTTCGCTTTCGCAACAATAAGCATTTTTCGATTTTCTATTTGTTTAGTTTATCTTGACTCGTTTCATTTAAAATTAAGTGTATTTTATTTGTCGATACATCTTGTTGTTGAAGCTGAATTCCACAGAAGAAGTGGCCAGCTGCATTAATTCGACGAAGATGTCGCGTGGAAAGGATGGCTGCGGAAAGTCGTTGTTGTTGTACAGGGCGTCGGCGCAGATTTGTATGGTTTCAGCAAGCGGAACGTTGGTGAAGAGGCTGGAAATGTCAAAGGAACAGAGGAAAACAGATGAGGGGGAGAAGGCAAAGTTTC
>Ga0210059_1005345_pt1 | contig 20674 bp, 10 predicted proteins | sample Ectturendosymbi2_FD_188042 | JGI IMG/M metagenome (GOLD analysis project Ga0210059, IMG submission 188042) | Ecteinascidia turbinata endosymbiont from Florida, USA - Sample 2 (SPAdes) (version 2) | ecosystem: Host-associated > Tunicates > Ascidians > Unclassified | place: Key West, Florida...
CTGAATAAGTTCCCCCTGTGGCTTTAGAACATAAGTTCACTACAGTCCCATGCTCTCTGAACTTCGTAACCCAACTAACAATCGTTGATTTTGGTGGAAAGTTGCGACAATGGAAATGTTTTCGAAACTGAATCTGTACACTCTGGTATGATTTTGTTGCAAAATAGGTCTCCAGGGAGAATATCTTCTGCTGATTTGTCCAAGACATTTTTGGGGCAACTATAGCTGCAAACGATCATCCATGATTCACCTATCACGTCCTGCAACAGAAAAGACATTCGTTAAAAAATGGGTTTTTTATCGAACAAAATATGGGTACGCATCTTTTTGGGTCACCCTGTACATTTTAGTTTTACTTGTTTATTGAAATCATTTACGAGGTATCTGCTTTAATAATTATCAGCGTTCTCTAAGAATTTGACTTCCAACTCCACAGCCCTGGTTTGAATATTACCAATAATGAGACTTTAACCTTTTATAATTTCTTCACATGTTTCTCATATTTTTAAAAAATTTTGAGGGGTTTGAGCATTCTTGGGAACTGTATTGGTCATTTTTTTGCCTTGAGTTTAAAAATAAGTATGGGTTACTCAGAAACATTACTATATATCTACATAACATTGGCTCTTTAAGCTTAAAGAATGACATCATTAGAAGTTGTACTTTTTGAGTTATGGGCATTTAAAATACAGTCATGCTTGATTACACACAAACACATGTTGCCTTATCAGAATGACTAAATAGGGTTCAACGGTCACCAATAAAAAAAACTATGTCTTGGTTCATTCAGCATGAACCCTTCCACTTCACTGCAAAATATTGAATGAAAATATTCAAAGATGTAAGACTTGTCAATCAGTTCAAATCACAGCAGCAAAATCTTAACAAAATTTTCCTCAAGTCTTGAAGAGCATTCAAACTCTAAAATGCTCACAATTTTGGAAATACAGGTCCAGCTTCAAAATTTGAACTTTGCTGAGCTCAGATGAGAAACCCCTACTTTTGCTAGATCACCAAACATGAATGGCTCTACCAACAACAGTTTTTGTGTTGGCAAAAAAAACTAAGTTTATACAAGCTTCTGATCATAAATAAGAAAGTTTTATAGTACTCGCTTCAGACTCCCAAAGGAGCATCATGAGTGGTCCATGACACCAACCTCTGATTGCTCTGTGCTAGAGAACCCTAGCTTGAGAACCTTGCATCCAACCACTAATGCCAAACCTTAGGTTGGACAGACTGCAGTTCCATCTTGAAAGTTCTCAGTATGACCCAACTAGGAATCAAACTCAACCTAGCAACTTTATGGTGCATGCTCAACCCACTGTAACATTATCTGCTATTGATCATAAAGCAGATAATGTCAAATAATATGACCTTGATCACAATCACAACAGTAGCTAATAAATCTTGTAAACCTCAATCACTTTTTGCAAACAATAGCCAGATTAAAAAACTAAGATTCTCAAACAAACAGCAATGAATACCTTTAAAATGCAGACAATAGACACATCAATATCAAATGGCCAATAGTCTATACCAGCTATGGCCAACCCAAATGGCTTACTGAGCCAAAAATTTTGCCCCTATTTTTTCGAAACTGCAGTCAACTTCATTTAACCAGGGCCACACATTGAATGACATATTGATGAGTGCTGCACATTGACTGGCTTACTTTGATCTTATCAAACTAAATTTAGCTTAAGCTATTATGTTGTAACTGTTTGAATCCTAACTGCAATGATAACAGATGTGATAAAGTGGTATTGAGGACAATCTGCATCCAAAACGTCAAATTCAAGTTATCAAAATAAGGACAAGTCGCGAATATGTAGAATACTTTTACTACAGTGAAAACCTATTGGGCTGCACAATGCACAAAACCTTACTGGGCCACATACAGCCACAGGTTGGACATAGTTGGTTTATGCAATGGTTAAAGGTGTCATACAGCATTATCAATTGCTGACGCAATGGACAAAAACTACGCAAAAGTAGAAAGTATATACTACAAAACATGATGCAACACTTGATCAAAACTCATAAAAGAAACAAAAACCTTAACACTTTGACGTCCAGATTAATTCAAGCGGTTCACAAAAAAAACAGCTGGATCACACGTGGCTTTGCGCGGGAATATATACACTCCTGTAAGGGTTATGGACCTGGTCAAAGTGTCAAAAGGCACAGCAAGTCTTGTAGTTTGCACTAAAAAAAATTTTTTGGTTGGGGGTTGCGGATTTTTTGTGAGTGACGTCATAAAACGAGGACTTTTTGGCTACCTTGGCAAACTTCACCTGGCCCTGGGCGCCAATCATTAGATGATAGTATTTTTCTGAAGTGTTATTGGAAACTAGGCTAAAATCCGAGTCTTGATACTTTGGATGACCTACTGGGGTTTCGGGTTCAAAAGTTATGATCTAAGTTAATAAAAATATTTGACTAATTAGTTAATTAGACAATTAATTTGTTTATTTAAGATCATAACTTTTGAACCAGAAACGCTAGAAAGTCGATCAAAGGCTCAAAAGACTCGAACTTGAGTCTAGTTTGCAATGAAAACTTCAGCGAAATACTTTGGCCTAGCGATTGGGGCCTAGGCCAGGCAACATGAGCCAAAATGGCCCAAAAACAACTTCACTTATGACGTCACTCACAAAAAATTTGCAACACCCAACCAAAAATTTTTTTTCGAGTGCAGATTAGAAGACTAGCCGATTCGTTTGAGCCCTTGAACAGCTCTCTAGCGCAATTGGCGGAGGAGCTAGGGTGTTGGTAAGGCAACTGATAACTGCTGTTTTCAGGCCGATTTCAAAGTACGAATGTACCGTACCCTGGCTCTCAAAGCGTTAATAATGCCAGATTCATGTATTTTTCCATAAAAAAGGGTTCTACAACAGTGGTTCCCAACAAGGGAGGAATTTCATGAGTTCAAGGGAGGAATTCCCACTTTATAGTTAAGTTTCCTGTTCATTGTAAGTGTTGTACTTCTTTTTGAAGTTGACATTGGCTTTTTCAATTAGCTCTTTCAATCATGAAATTAACAGTGGCACGATCTATTGGATTGTTATATCATCAATGATACCTGCTTAGTTAGATGTTGCATTCCAAGTTGTCTGTGTGATTCTTTGACATTTTCCCAGTTAAACTTGCTGCTTGTTTAAACCCACCAAGCAGAACTAATTATTGTATAATAATGGTGTACAGAAAGGGTGCAACAACGCCACTAGGATTATGGTTCAACCCACAACATGGGATCTGAGTCATCCCAAAAATGATATTTTAACTCTTTCAGCCACCCTGTTGAGTATGTGTAATAGGGGAGGAATGTAAAGTTCCAAGATGAGCAAAGGAAAGAATGCATAAAAAAAGGTTGGGAACCACTGTTCTACAGGTTTGGTGAGAACAACCAACTACTTAATTCAAATCTTACCATCTGACAGCTAAATTTTGTACTTCCCCATTTTTATCTTCAAGCAACTTTAAAAGCATCTTAATGACTTTTCTCTCACTCTCATCATCCAATTTAATGGAATCTTTTTGCAACTCCATCATCAAGTCATTTGTTGCCATGAACCTGAAGCAATATTTCACGCAAGCTATTGTTAAGAATTAAGATGTACCAGGTCATTCACAAAAACAACACACTACTTTTCAGCCACCCTTGCTTGTTACAGGTTAATCTAAATATACAGTTAGAATTGTGTATTTAGATGTCCTATAACATCACTTTATAGGATGGGAGAAAAAGTGTCATTATAGTCAAACTACCATAAATTGTTCCTAAAATGGCAGTACAGGTTGTGTTTTTTCATTACAATTGCCACTTATTGTATCGTGTTTTCACATATACTGTGATAAGAAAGTGAGAATTATTTTGTCTTTATTTTTTTGAAACTGCAGTCAACTTCATTGTTGGAATATCAAAATCCTTTGCTAGTTTTGCCACTTTCATACTGTGGCAACCTCTCTGTTGGCATTGCGTTGAATGTGTGATTCACCACGAACAGGGTGTGTACGAAGAACACTACCCACATATATGTGGGGCGTACAAGCAATAATAGAGTGATCATGGCATATGATCTCTATTGTTGCTTGCTGCCACAGTGTGAAGCTTTGCACACTTGCCGCTAGGCTTTCCGATCGCAACAATGCCATTTTCACTATTGAGTAAAGCAATGATATCATACTTTTTACACAATGGAATACTGCTTCTTTTGTTTGACAATTTACGCATTTCCACCAAGAATACCAATCAAACTGACTATGCAGTCACAACAATCCCTAATACTGTACAGTGAAACTAATGTAACGATTTGCCTGGCATTGCTGCTGATGGCACAATTCTTGATGCCATTCTCACATCAAAGGTAAACGATTGGTCACTAAACTTAACTGCGTTCCTATCTGGTCATGAAATATTTGTGTGGTGGCTACACATAGCTGAGCTTACACTTCAAACTTTGAAGAAAACTTGAAACTGTTGTTATTAACAAGCACATACTTCTGCAGGATCCAACAAAAAGCATCGCTATAGGCGAAATGACAACATAGTCGAACTTAAATGCACATAAAAGATAGAAATTCTGCTGATACTGACGATAAAGTATTGCCATAGGCAAATTGTTATATCCAAAGTCGGTATAAGTAAATTCTACTGTATCATCAAATTCTTGCAGAAAACCATACTAGAAACATTTAAAACATAGCCTCATATTTGAGATGGCATAAAAGGAAATCTTGTAGTGCAGGGAATGTCAAACTTTAAGCATGTCACCCAATTAATAAACAGAGGGTCCATGACCTACCAAGTGTACAACTTCTTCAATATGACAACTGTTGCACATGCACAGAGCAGAAATAAAAACAACTGAAAGCAACATTTAATAATGCAACATGCACTACAATCAACGCAAAGACTTGGCCTGCTTGTTGTTAGAAAGCATAGATATTAGAGACTGAATATATGATGCATAGATCAAGTCATCTTCCACATTAAGCCAGCTTCTACATTTCATTTCCATGGCAACAAGAGTTATCTGTATATGTACAGCATGTTAGGCTATGTGGAAATTTCCATGCCGCAACAATTTCTAACACATAATGATGAAAGAAGCATATTATGACATTTGTAGCTCATGATCTACCCACATTTTCGATTTCTGTGGCCCACAGGTTGAGAATCCCTGTCATAGTGGTGGTGTTATTCAGAGTTTTGGCTATAAACATCTCTACACACTATGCAGATTAATAGAATTTCTGCTGAATCATAAAACAAAATAGAATAATAATGTACCTGTAGTCCTTGTCATGTGAGTTCATCTTATCCAACAAACTGGAGATATGGTATGAAGGGTTTGCCATAATTTCTGCAAATTTGAGTACCAGAGCAAAAACACATGGAATACTTAATGAAAAACTAAACAGTACACCACAACACTAATAACTGCACTTTGTCATGAGTTCTGAAAAGAATACTTACAGTCTAACTTTCATTTTCCAAAATGAGATGCATAACCAAGACTAGTTGGTTTGTGGATATGGCACACAAGTTATGGAAGTGCCACTCCAACATTTCACAAATACTTTGAAGAGTGGTGATTTGTCGTTTGGTCCGATAGCAGCACGGTAGTCAGTTTTCATTGTTGCAACACAATTGTTGTTGTCCGTTTATTAAACACGATCAACAAAAGCAGTGTTGGAAACAACGCATGTTGAAAGCGCAGTGTTTGTGATTGGATCAGAACTACCAGGCATTATTGCACATTCATCGGATGCGTAATGCGCACATGTGCATCTTAGCTATTGTCATGGCGACTTGTTCTTATCAAATTTACTTCCAGCGGACGGGTGGTAATCGGTTATAGCCTAATGCTGCTTTTGTTTGGGCTAGGTTGCAGATGACCGGCTAACTTACTGCAGGCTACTTGGTGAAAATGCAGAAAAATTGTGCTTTCTGCATGACAATCTTTAAATTGTTGATATGGAACTACTGAGTATTGACAAATCAGTTGATGTGTTTCATTTCATACCAGTACTTCAGTTGCAGCAACTAATGCAAGTACCGTAGTTTGCTTTTTCAAGGACATGCAGTTATTTAATGTTACATTACATCAAAATTCCAAACTTGATTCTTTAAGACTTGGATTGACTTTTCAAATTGAAAACCTACTCAGTTGCAGAAGAGTCTGAAAGCTTGATTTGTGAAATATATACATAATCAAAATTTCACAAGATTTATGCAGTACAGTAACTGTTAACAAATGTATTATCGTACACCAAAAAAGTGACTACTGTTTTGGAAAAATTTTCATTTTTGGCAATGGGCAATTGAATACACTGCTGTACTAATTTCAACCTCTTCAACTTGATACTTCATTTTGTCCTTCCTTCTTCCTGTTCATTGTTCACCATCTTTTTAAACTTTCAAGCACTGTTTTTGCTTTTTTTGGTTTAAGCATCATAGGCAGTTCTCTTACATTCAGTGCTCTTTTCTTACTGTTTTGTTATTTTAACATTCTTTTTTTATTCATGGCACTGTGTTTATTTATTGCAAACAGTGTATACTATGTTAACAAGTTAATCAAAAATTGAAATTGTTGCAATTTAAAAAAATTAACTCACAAATCCTGATTTTTGAGGCTTTTGAATAAAGGTATGGCATAAAATACACGATATTTTTGATAATGAAGCAGAAAACAGAATTTAAATATTTTGGAAATATCAGTATCGGCCGATGTATCAGCCCATGAATGGCCGATATATCGGTATCGGCCTCAAAAAAGCCATATCGGTCAATCTCTAACCAAGACCCAAATTTAACATATGCTGTAAGACATTTCTTTTGGTATGTGAATACACAACAACTGACAGGAGTTGTGAAGTTAATTTTAATTGATTTTTAAGAAAGCATGCTAATTTTTAGTATCAAATTTTAATATTTTCAAAAAATAAACAGTTAATCACAACATCACTTGTGAAGAAGTTAGTGACTTATTGAAATACCATACAAAAATTATACTCAAATGCATTGCTTCACTATTCGATTTTTAAGAAAGCATGCTAATTTTTAGTGTCAGGTAAGATAATCTTTGGTTGCTTTTCTGTTGGATTTTTAACACTTTTGTTGCCACGCAACATTGATCTACAGATTGGTGGAACAACTGAATTTACCATTTTTCAGGCAACACATAAAAGATCTTTGGAGTAGAGAAAAGTAAATTTGTTTAAGAACAACATTGTGCTAGCTGCTGCTTATGAATCATGTGATTCAAGTGGCCTAAATTTCTAGAAATGCGCTGAAAGATTAGCAAACTGTAGAGATCATCTCTAACACAAAAAGAGAAACATGAGATAATGCACAAACTACCAAGGCACCTCTCTCCTTTGCTTCTCTGGAAAAATGTATACCAAATGTCATGAAGAAAGATTCTTTAAGACAATTGAACTCTTGCTGGAGGATACTCAGCATAATTTTCATCCTATCCAAAGCGCTATCAACCAGATTTTCAAGAAATCTGGGCAGTATGCAAAAGATGTCTTCGCTTGTTTTATATCGACATCAAGAAAGCATATGACCAAAGTTTTCAAGAAAAGGTTTGGGAATGTTTCAAAAGTACAGTACTGACAACTACCTGCTACTAGCTGTCAAGTTATTGTATTCTTGCTCAGAAGTTTGTTTCCACATCAGCAGCATTACATTACACCCATTCAGGGTGGGAATTGCACTCTAATGAGGGTGTGTGTTGCCTCCACTCATTTTCAAAGACTATATTAGCCATGTCAAACCCATGAACCCAGTCAAAGGTTTTCATTGCTTGTATATGTCCCAATACAAATGACAACCTCTCCTTATTTTGATAACAAATTTAACTTTTTGATGCAATGGCCTTCAGTACCTGTTTGTCACATACTGCTTAGAAACAGATTTCCACAAATCCATTAACACCTTGATCTCTACTTTTCTGATTTCTACACCTGCTGTTTAGACTGTGACACTAAACTTATGTCTAAACAACTTTGTTGTTCCATAGGCACCAAATGTGCCTATGACATAACAGCTTTGAAATGGTTAGATGTGTCATACGGTCATTATCATTGCAGGTAGAATTTGTATGCTTTCAGTAGCTTAAAGTAAGTTTTAGTTTGCTGAAATCAAAGTATGTCATTCAATGTGCGACTCACATTAAGTAATTTACTCAATAAGTGGCACTCATCAAGATAGTGATATATACAGTATTTTGGCCCAGTAAGAAATTCCCTTGGACAAATACAGTCTATATGGATTGGACAGATGGTCACAGCCAAGTTGATGAAAATGTCGCTAATGGAAGCTGCAGGATCAGCTGATTGCTTTTTGTTCACAATTTGATGCTGCTCGAATCCTGTAAACAAGCTTTCAACATTCATTTGATCAGTTGGCATTTGTGTGGAATCAAGCTTAAGTATGAAACTTAGCAATAAAATTACCAAGGAATTCATGCCTCTCCAGAAACCCATGTCAGAGTATGATACAAGTATGCAACAATGCAATGCAGCAGGTGGAGAAGTTCAAGTGGAATGGGGTAGTATTCATGAATGACAGAATGCACAAGGGAATTAATACATAAAATTGGTAAATCAAACACAGCATTGTGAACTTTATTGCTCTGTGGTCACAAAAGAACAGCTTTTAAACAATGCAAAACATCCAGTTTTCAAATTGAAATTTGTTCCGATCTTTACCTATGGTCATGAATTTTAGATGACTGAATTGGTATCATAAGTACAAGCAGTGGAAATTAGATTTCGAAGGTTTCATTGAGTAACAGTTTGTAAAAAAAGTACACAGTTGTGACATTTATAAAAAATTTATAAAAGACATTTATAAAAACTAAAGATATCCCAGCTACAATGAATTAGCCACATGACCAAAATATCTCAGGAAGGATGGCGGGGCAAGTTTTGCTGGTTACACCCACAGAAAAAAAGGCCCAGATGACTTGATTGCATCTGTGACCTAGCTTGATCTATCTTGGTATGGTCAGTGTTTTTTCAAGTTATTTTGAGGGACTGAAATGGTCTCTCAAAATTTTCCATTAGTCTTTCAAAATATCATAGAAACTTGTTTTACAACCACAGCCAAAATGCGATAAAACCTCGATTTATGACTATCTTGGTATTCATAAAACACTATCAGCAAAATAGCTCCACGACTTTCTAGGGTTCTGGGTTCAAAAGTTATGGCCTAAAAACAACAAATTAATTGATTAATCCCTTAGTTGTTTCAAGACCATAACGTTTGAAGCAGAAACGTTAGAAAGCTGACCAAAGGCTCAAACGACTCAGATTCTAGCCTAGCTTCCATTACAAACTTGAGCAAAATACTTCCATCTTGTGGTTGGGCTCAGGGCCGGGTAACCTGAGCCAAAATGGCCAAAAACCAACCTACTTATGATGCAACTCAAAAAAAATGAAACCAAAAATGTTTTTCATTGCAGATTTGAAGACTTATTGCATCTTTTGAGCATTTAAACAGCTCTCTAACGCAATCGCAGAGGAGTTGTAAAGTGGCAGGAAAATAGCCGCAAAAGCATGTGTTCAATACGTGATTTCAACGTACAAGTATATCGCACACCAGCACCAAAGGTGTTAAAAGTAGTGATGATGTTTTTATGGAGTGTTTAATGCTCTAAAATATTCTTTAATAATGCTGCAACTTTATTCTTAGCTACATGCTTATCATGCACAAAAGCATGTTTTTTATTGTTTTTTAACTCTTTTGGGTCCAGCTGCTTTCAGGGATTTTCGAAAAAAAACACCTAAACGCACGTGGCTTTGCGCGGGAATTTCTCCATTCCGGTATGCTCTACAGACCCGGTAAAAGTCTCAAAAGATGCAGCAAGTCTTCTAGACTGCACTCGAAAAAAATTTTTTGCTTGGGGATGCGAGTTTTTTGTGAGTGATGTCATAAGTGGAGGGCTTTTAGGCTACCTTGGCCCACTTCGTCTGGCCCTGGGTACCAATCGTTAGGTAATAGTATTTCGCTGAAGTTTTTACTAGAAACTAGGCTACAATCCGAGTCTTTTGATACTTTGGATGACCTGCTGGGGATTTGGGTTCAAAAATTATGATGTAAGTTAGTAAAAATATTTGACTAATTAGCTAACTAGTTAATTAATTAATTTGTTTATTTTAGATCATAACTTTTGAACCAGAAATGCTAGAAAGTCTATCAAAGGCTCAAAAGACTCGAGCTTAGTTTCCAATGAAAACTTCAGTGAAATACTTGGCCTAGCGGTTGGGCACTAGGCCAGGCAACATGAGCCAAAATGACTCTAAAACTACTTCACTTATGACGTCAGTCACAAAAAATCCACACCCCCCAACCAAAAACTTTTATTCAAGTGCCATCTACTAGACGGCTGATCTGTTTAAGCCCTTGAACAGCTCTCTAGCGCAATCGGCAGAGGAGTTAGGGCGTTGGTAAGGCAACCGAAAACTGCTGTTTTTTAGGCCGAAATCGAAGTACGAATACACCGTAGGCCGGCTATATATGTGTTGACTGTTACTTTTGCGCTGTTTTGTAATATTAACTCTATGACATCATAATTTGTGTACTGACAATACATAAATAATCATACACTTATGATGACAAACATGCACTAACAATGGCTCTAGCACCTGTGTTTAGTAGTTTTAGTTCTCTTAGTACTGTAGAAAGATGTTCAATGAGCCTCCAGCAATTAGCTTGCCCTCCGCTACTCTGCTATTTCTTAATTACACAGAAGCCAGGGTTCTACACCTGTCGTAATGGATTGCATTAATTGAAAACTTAGAGGTACACGGCAGGCTAACTCTGCAAATATTGGTCGTTTTTCAAGATATTTTTTTGCATTTTTAATATTTTAGTGAGATCTACATATGTGCCAAAGTTCACTGAAATACAAAACGTTTGGGTAATTTTAAAAACAAATTTATTCATTTGGCATGTAATAACCCTTTTATTTAAATGCTGCAACTAGACGCTCCTTCATATTGTATACTACTAACACATACTGCATGGATCTGATAGAAAACTTACCTGAGGTAGGCATGCAAATCTAAGTTATGTGAATTGAGAAAGGGATGAAGCTGTGCCATTGTTATCTTAAGGCCTCACATTTAGTGGCGCACTCAGTCCAAAATTTGAGGGGGAGAAAATCTTTTTACTTTAAGCAACAGTATTTTGTTTGGGATAATGCCTCTCAAAGCTCAAAATTACAAGATATGCTAAAAATTTGGGGGACATGGATTTCCTTAGGCCCTCCCAACCTACGCCTATGCTCACATCCTACCTCTCTTCCCCCTTTGTGGGCTGGCCAATTCATGCTAGATTGTTTCTAATCTGCGACTTGCAGTCTTCAAAAAATCTCTCAATTCTCTCAAGAGTCTGGGTTTTTAACGGGGGTATTGAAGGTTTGCAAGGGGGTGTATGGTAGCAACATATTATTGAAAACATTCATTTCATTGTTTCTATCATTGGTAATTTATTAATACTGTATTTTACCATAAATGTCATAAAACAAAGTGCACAGTACAGTGAACAAAAACCAAGACCTCCTAAACTTGCTTGTTTCAAATTGGATTTAAAATTAAAGAATGCTTCATGTTTCTATATTGTCTTGTCTGCTTGATATCTTGTTTAGTGGTAATGCAAATTTTTTCACAAGACCATATCATATGTGATGATTTGAAGATTCATCACTTTCATTTATTGTGACAAAGATCAAAGTAATATAGTAAATTTTTCAGAAAGAAACATCATTTGAAGCTGTAAAGCGCTTTTGGTTCTACGTACAATATGTTTGTTAATGTGCATCAGCTCCCCCTTACTTTGTAGTTTCAAACCTACCTTTTTTCTCCTAGTGAGGTTATCTTAGAAAATAACTTCTACAACTTGTAGTGCTGACCAGATGAAATTTGACCCACGCACACAGCTAGTTTTTACGGACAACACCATTTTTTCATACTTTTTTGCCAATACAGAGCGCTACTTTTAATACATGAAAGAAATGTTGATTTCAAAAGATGCCTATATTTCTTTCACACAGATTGAAACAAATATTCCAAGATATGTTGAGGGGAAACAAAAATATTACCACTTGTGTATGTTGATTTTGCCCAAGAGCACCACTAGTCGTAATAACAAAACATGGAATACCTCACCAGATACTAAAGCAAATCAAATGAAACTGGGGTTTATTCAGGGTTGTTAAAAAAAAAACTGACAAAAAAAGCCCACATAAAACAAAAACAATAAAACCAACCAAAACACGAACTCTTTTACTTTTCCTTTGGCTATGGTTGGTCAATTTAAACAATATTCATTTTTTTGTGATCAGGATGAAAAGCTCTTTAATCTTGCTAAGTTTCATCAAAATCCAAGAGGGTGGGTTAAATTTTGTAATTTTTTTAGATCAACTGAAATGGAATGACCCTTGATTTGGAAAGCAACTCTTTGCATATTGTTTGTACCTCCAGGGTACAAAGAGTTGCTTTATAAATCAACCCTTAAACAGTTGCTTTCTAAAGCCATCCCTACACTGCAGGTACAAACAGTTGCTTTCTAAAGCCATCCCTATGCTGGAGGTATAAACAGTTGCTTTATAAATCAACTCCCTACACTGGAGGTACAAACAGTTGCTTTCTAAACCAACCCTTATGCTAGTGGTACATCCCTACAATGGACGTAGGCCTAGGCTACAACCCTACGCTGATGGTACGAACAGTTGCTTTCTAAATCAACTCCCTATGCTAGAGGTACAAACAGTTGCATTCTTAAGTGACACTGCGCTGCAGGTATAAACAGTTGCTTTATAAATCAACTCCCTACGCTGGAGGTACAAACAGTTGCTTTTCAAATCAAACCTTACGCTGGTAGTACTGACGCCGCCAACCAGTCATTTTGGTCATTGAAACATTTCAGTCATTTGTCTCAAAAACTTGCCTACATCCCGATCCCCACCCCAGCTATTTTTGAGTGTTTGCTCATATCTAGCAAAGCATTACCTCTTTCATCTGTTTTTTGTGCTTTTATTAAAAGTAATTTATAATAGCCTATGTCTTTATATATTGAGAACGATGAGCATGTTCATCCAGCTTTTGTTATCCACTCACTTTAAATTAATAGTCTGATGCATTTTACAATCCTTTTTTTTCTCCCAAATATCACACTTCTGTGTGATGATAACCAAATCCTCTAATATTTACTGGTCTCGTGCCTATAGCACTGTTCATTCATCATCAGCCTACATTTTTAGACATTCTCTCTCTGACCGAAATGACTTAATTTCTTTTAGTTTCAGTCATTTCAAAATCATTTCAGTCTATGACTGGAAAACGACTGAAAAAAAGCAGCCCTGAAGGATTGTATAATACCCCAAGGGATAATTTACCCAAAGTTCGGGAACCACAGGTCTACCTTTAAATAGGAACAAACATTGAAACAAGGCAGTAGGTTAATGCAAAATTTGATAGATATTTATACTATTTAAGTTACTAGGCTATAGGCAATGCAGAGGTGTTTAATACTACTGTAGCTGTGTTATGTGCACTTACTACTTGCACCACATTTGGCTTGTCAGGCATATTGGCATGAGGAATGAAACCGAGTGTTTTGAATTAATTGCAGGTTTTTTTGAGTAGACGACTAGAGCACTGACTGAGTTGTCTTACGTAGCACTACTATGATAACGCTAGCACAACTGTAAATTACGCACGATCATTCAAAAGATGTATGACACCTTCAGCAATCCCAAAATGACTGCGCCAATGCTCCATGATAAGGGATCAACAGTACTGCAGAAACCACAGCACCAGTATGCACTTTGCAGCATGGCATTGGATTATGGACAACCAAACCACGCATTATTGGACCCTGCTAGCGCCGCTAAATTAGCAGTAATGGAGTCTCGACACTTGGTGTCGGTCTCGAGACAAGAGATGAGCACGGCAGGGATGATCACTATCCGGTTTGCCGGTTGGATATCCGGCAGGATAGTGAGTTTGCAACCGGATACGGATATCCAAAAACTGCTTTCAAACGAAAACCGGATACGGATCTGGATATCCGAAACGCTTTTATCGATATTTCGAGGATTCAGACTTCTGGAAAAAGTTGCACATTGCACAATTTTTCATTTATTATTTTCAGAAGCATCTTTTCAGCCTTCTGTGACATGACTCCGAGTCAGTCTTTGGTGTAATCTCTGTACCGTAGTGTAATCTCATTCCCCTCTTAATCTGCAACTTGCACACGCCAAATTTGTTAGCATGAATCTGTTCCTGGTGTGTCAAGATACTAGGGCTCTTTCAGTATACATCAAAGGACGGTGTTTGCTGCGTACCTGGACTAAGGCTAGCTAGTGTAGGCCTACTATGATCTGCAGTCTAGACTAGCAGAGCACTCTAGCTCTTTTACATTAACATGGTCTGTACACCAAGCTTTGCAGTCTTCACGCCTATTCTACGTGAGCCTGCAGTAACTGGTTGTTGGATGATACCAGGCCAGATAGCTTTTTTCTTTCTTAAACATGATATGCAAAATTGTGGTTTTGTGACATTGACTTGTTAGACTGGATTTTTAGTCAGTTATTTTAATATGAATGGTATATTTTAAGCCAGTGTATTGTTTTGAATACTGTTTTGGTTTGAACATTGCTACAGTATGTAGTTACAGGTAGGTTTGGTTAACTTAAAGTGCAACAATGGGTAGGATTAGTAAATGAATTATGAATGTGAACTCATGGATGGTGTTAAAATCTAACCATTGTTACCAAAGAAATGGCTAATGAAAAGGTTGTTGGTGTGGCAACAGAACCGTTACTAGAAAGTCTATGGGGGGCTTTACATTTGTGCAGTGGGGCTTGAAATTCTGAAATTTGAACAAACGTCACTGTTTTATAGTGCATCATATTTCAATTGGAGGGCTTGGTGCTTTGTTTCGGAGAGGCAAAACCCACCAAAGCCCCTCCCGTGGCGATGGGACTGTGTGGAAAAACTTCGGTTTGCTTTTCAATGCAATTGACTTGGAAAAGTACTTAGGTTACGCGACATGTCAAGCTTGCAAGGTATGTGAAACTTTCTGTTTATAAGCAAGACAGGGCCCAAAGTGGTGTTGCAACCTCTCGGTTGGCATTGTGGTGAATGTGCGATTCACTACGAACAGGATGTGTGCAAAGAACAGCACCCATATATATGTGGCATGAACAAGCAATAATAGAGTGATCCTGATGAAGTGATCTTGGTGAGCGACCTCTAATAATGCTTGTGAAACTAGTCAACAGTTGATGGTACGTACTAATGTTGACGACAACAGTGATCTCGTGATCTCTATTGTTGCTTGCTGCCACAGTGTGAAGCTTTGCGCACTTTCCGCTCAGGCATTCTGACTGCAACAGTGGCACAACGCATTCAGGTCGTGTCTATTCTGCTTCATAAGGCAAAACACGTGTTGGGACTATTTTGCCTTCATTTGAACACAGTTGATTGAAATGGTCATGTGACAAGTACAATACGTAGAGACAAATGGTTGGGGTTTAAGAGTTTGTGGTTAGGGTTTAGGATTGGTGCTTATGGTCAAGATTTATGGTCATGCTTATGGTCATGTTTTAGGTTTAGTGGTTCAGTGTTTAGAGTTAGGATTTAGTCTGCAGTTCACATAATGTAAACAAGAAGCTGCTACCTGGTTGCCGGCCCTGAAGCCATTACAACAATTCACTTGTCCATGCATGTGGGACTGAGCTGTTACAGATGTCACGGTCAACTAAGTAGGACATGCGTTTTGAAACTTGTCATGTGACTACTTCAGCCATATCGTGTTGAGTTAAAGGCAAATGAACTTCAGCAGTAAAAGAACTTCAGCAGTTATTTTGTCTCATGAGGCAAAATAGACATTACACAAAAATGTATGTTGTTCATCATAATAGGCTTTCGGATAGTTTTCGGATACGGATAGTATGATTTTAACTGAAACAGGATTCGGATCGGATACGGATATCATTTTTCAAAAACAGGATAGCGTCAGATAGTAAAAGTCCACTATCCGATCATCTCTGGAGAACGGATCAGGACTGAAGCCAATTTCGGCCGGACCAGGACTGGATCGGACAACAATTTTTTTCAAATTTGGCGAAACAGGACTGGATCGGACTGAGAAAATTTTTGTTAGTTTAATGTGATTATTCCACCCGCATCCAAAATTTTAGTTTTCGTCCCATTTTACATAGTCTATTTGTTCAATTGTGTATATTTTGCCATCATTGGCAAAAGCTCTACTGGGGTTGCTTTGCTATACGAACTGTATCCACCTTGGTCCATATATAACGTTGAGTTCGTAATGCTAAGTGGCAGCAATTTGAAGGGAGTTGAATGGTTGGTAGCCTGTGCCTGCTGCACGAGTAGTCGCCAGTTCTGCTCTCACCATTACCTTTGGCTTAGCCAGTAGATATTGCACCTTTGATGGGAGCGCTTTTCATGTACTTTTTCAAAAAAATTCGCGTTTAGGTTTAGTGTTTATATAGGGTGCAGGTTTAAGTATCGGTTTAGGGTTGATTATCAGGATTTAGGTTTTGGCATTCGATTTGGTGTTTAGGTTTTGGGTTCAGGTTTCGGTATTAGATTTTGGGTTCAGGATTTGGTATTAGATTTTGGGTTTAGGTTTTCGCATCAGATTTTGGGGTTTAGGTTTTAGGTTTATGGTTTGGGTTTAGGTCAGGGTTTAGGTTAGGGTTTAGGTTAGGGCTGAGGTTTTGGGTTTAGGTTTTGAGTTTAGGTCTAGGATAAGGGACATCCTATGTTTTGGGTTTCTGGTCACATGGCAAAAACCATATGCTCATCCAGGTATATCACCCTTGTCACTTGACTAATTCAACCAGTTGTGTTGGCAAAATAACCCCAGCAGTGCTTTTGTCTCAGACTGAAAAACATACACTGCCTTTTTAAATTATACACTGCCTTTACAAAGAAAATATCGAAAATTTCAGTTGTGAGCCGATTTCACAAGTTTGCGAAATGGCAGTGTGTATTTTGCCATCAGATGCCAAAACTCTGGGACTATTTTGCAATTCGAACACCTTTGTTCACATATAAGATTGAGCTCTAGTAGCAACGTAAACTAGGTTTTGAGTTTAAGTTTTGGGTTTAGGATTTGGGTTTATGTTTTGGGCTTAGGGTTTGGGTTTAGGTTTTGGGATTCAGTTGTGGGTTTAGGTTTTAAGTTTGGTTTTAGGTTATGAAACAAGGACTTTACCGTAACACTTATCCAAGTGTATCGTCCTTGTCACTTGACCTATTCAAGCAACCGAATTCTCCTGAAGGCAAAATAACTCCAGCAGTGTTTTCACCTCTGATGCCAAATAGACACTTCCTTGTTAAATTTTCGAAATGCCGAAAGGCTGTGTTTATTTTGCTTCATGAGGCAAAAGCACTGCTGGAACTATTTTGCTTTCAACCAATCGTATTTGTCTAAAAGCAAAATAGCTCCAGTAGTACTTTTGCCTCATGAGGCAGAATAAAAATACATGATTTTGCATCGGCGGATCAGGACTGGATCGGAATCAATTTTATCGGACAGGACTGGACTCGGACTGAAAAATATCACAATCCGCTCATCTCCGACTCGAGACCCGTTTTTTGGAGTCTCGGTCTCGAAGGGTTTCGGTCTCGAACTCTTCGTCTTGAGACTTTGCATAGGTTATTTTTCATGAAGTTTTGCAAGAAGGAGATCCTTAAAAAATGGTTTTAAAAATGACTGTTCAGAATTTAGCCGTTGAAAGAGGTCAGAGGCTAAGCTTTCTTTGTTGTTATGTTGTTTGCGAGATGGAGAATACAATTTGCCCTCTACCCTGCTACAATTTATTCTAAATTCAATAAAAAATGTGCATGAACCAAAGAAACCGCAGCACGTAATCTCTGCAACGAGAGGTTGGGAGTACCTTGCTAAGGACTATCTTTGAACTGTTTTTCCAAGAGTTTTGTTACGAAACCCATAGGCTTATTCCAAATAGGTGGGAGAGTGCTAAAAAGTTTCTGTTTTGAGAAACCAAATAAAACCATGTTTTTTTTTCGAAGTGCTTTTCAAAGCACTCTGTTAAAACACGCTGGTGAAGTTTTTTTTGTTCTGCGTAATGCAGACTTCTTTAAGTTCAAAAATGCCTCGGAACTCTCTTCAGGAAAAGTTTTGCTCATAAGAGTTTTTACAGAGAGCAAATAATGCGTCATGGCTGATCAGTCACTTTGACTTACTGCTATAGGCTTTACGGCCGTTCTGCGTTTTCTAACCGACATGCGGTGTTGCAAAAACTCTTAAGTGTGTCAGCAAAAAAACGAAATTTGGAACAGTTGTGAATATCACTTTAACGTAAAAATATGGAAATTATGAAAACCTTGCAAATACAAAAACTTACAAAAAAAATGGCAAACCTATCCGGCCCTGTCTGTATGCCTAGTTGCATACGTCCAAAAGTCAGGCTTCCACTTGATCAACGTATTTTGTTAAGAGATTGTTGTAAAAAAATGCACTATGTCTAGCCCAGGTGTTCTCTTATTTGTACTGCATAGCAGCAAGATACCTTTGGTGCTTACGCCCAAAGTTACACATTTGCGCAGCCTGCTGTTCAGACAACCAGATGGAGTTAATTGTGTACTGTGCTTAGAAGAGTCAATGTTGGGAGTTTTCCCAAAACAGAGTAGTGCAGTTAGTGGATTATGGATGTTAACTGTTGCGTCCACGTAGGCCTAAGTCTATATTTGTTAACATTTATAGGCAATTTAAGATACAAAATGTTATTAATCTAAACATGTGCCATGCACCAGAAGATTAACAGTCCAGATATCAGCAAGGGTTATGCATGCGTATTTCGGCCAGTAAAAAGCCCAATGCGCACGCTTTATAAGCATATTTCACTTCAGCTCATGGCAAAGTTTATCAATTTGCGCTAGGAAAGAAAACGTTCGTCGTGGCGCGCATGGTTTGACCGGCCTCATGTTTGCTCCTTCAGGAATAATGTTTTCATAACTGAATGATAGGATTGATTCTGCCTTCCTGCAAATTTTTTTTACAGTTGCATTTCATCACGACATATCTAAATAATCGCTGTCAATTAAATGACAATGATTGACGACCCAATTAGTGTTGTTAAACTCGTTCAAAATTTTTTTGTTGGAAACTACGATGCTATTATGGGTATTTGCGGGAAAATATTTACAAATTTGCACAATCTGCAAATGCTGTTCATGTTTTGAATTAAAAATACATTTCTAGAATGTCTAGCCCCCCTGCACAAACATGAAGGTTCCCAATGGAAGACTTTCTGGTGACGCTTCCCAGGCCCGCAGACACTATGGGGCATTCGGGGGAAGTTACCTCCTAATCTTTTTTGTGCCTCCCATAATTTTGTTGTGCTTAGAAAATTTCGTTTTTAACATATGATAAAAATAAAAATATTTCCCCCTAAAAATGTATTTTCCCCCAAACCTTAAAACCTGGCTACAGGCCTGATTCCGCCAAGATTGTGCTTGGAATTAAGGTTTTGAAGACCATTCGGCCTTTTTGTTTTCAAGGCTATTTGGCCTCGAAATGTATCATAACGTCGAAAACTTTTTTATTAATCACCATTAGGGGGCTCCTGTAAACATTTTGGGGCGACCAGAGTTGGGCTGATATGGCACTGGATACCCGCTACAGCTAGAATGGATGTCTCATTCTTAGCAATGTTCTATCTTTATACGTTCAGTTAGAAGTCCACTTCTCAGTGTCGGATTGAGGAGGGAGCCAAGGGGCCAGGGCCCCTCACCTAAAAGGGGTCTCCACCAGAGTTGGATCAATTACAACTGTAATTGTAGTTGAGTGTAATTAATTACATATTTTCCAGTAATTGTAATGGAGACTTTTTATTGTTGTGTAATTGTAATTTGCAGTAAAAATTGACCAAATTACAAGTACTTATGTTTCCAGCAACTACACAGAATTCGAGAAAACGCAGAAAAGCAAAACCATTGTTACACCTTCTATGTTACCTGCCAGTGGCGTAGCCAGCCGAAAAATTTTGGGGTGCCAAAATGTATGATTTTCGGTGAATAACACTACTTTGTTTGGAAAAACGCCTCTCAAAGCACAAAATTACTATATTTTCCAAAAATTTTGGGAGGGCCATGGCCCCTTTGACCCCCACTGGCTACGCCTATGTTACCTACTACTACACCACAGAGCTTGTCAGGTACACAGCACGATCACAGACACTGTAGCCAAACAGACCCATACAGAGTAAAGACAACGAATGATGTTCATACATAACGATAATTCATGTCAGATTGAATATTTTTTGCAGAAATGGATTTGAATACCATAGACCAAGACTGCCCAACTGCGGCCTGCAAGGTTGTATTGAGTTCGTCTTGGCTCCTCAACATGAAACATCTTGTGGCTCTGAAATACGAACAAAGAAGACTTCAAAAGCAAGTTCATAAAGAAACTTGGAAGTTCGCCGATAACCTCATTAAAGAACAAAGGCAAAAAGAAAGAATTAGAATGTATAGTGGATTTAACTTTTCGCATTACGACTTGCCGTTCCCTACTCGCTATTGCATTCCGTACGTGAGATCTGGTTTGTATCAACTTGTCATTCGCGTCAAGGGATTTCGTGTGTCCGCGCAT
>Ga0210059_1005346_pt1 | contig 20672 bp, 14 predicted proteins | sample Ectturendosymbi2_FD_188042 | JGI IMG/M metagenome (GOLD analysis project Ga0210059, IMG submission 188042) | Ecteinascidia turbinata endosymbiont from Florida, USA - Sample 2 (SPAdes) (version 2) | ecosystem: Host-associated > Tunicates > Ascidians > Unclassified | place: Key West, Florida...
CATTTTGCCAATGAGGAAAAACAATATAACAAAGGAAAATTTGTTGATTTGGCAGAAACATTTCCTGAAACAATCACATTTTGTAAGATGTCCGACCCTCGGACTGTTGAGTAACAGCTTATGTGGCCCTCGAACAAAAAAGTTTGGAGACCCCTGGTGTAGAAGGGTGCGCGTTTAAGTGCGCTTAGTAAACCAACTGTTGATTTATGTCGATTCCGTCCTGTAGGACAAGGAAATAGGTTGACAGCTTACAAGTGCAGGCGCGTGCTGTTAACACAGCCTGAAAGAGTCTTGTTATAGAAATTGGGATTACCGGCACCCGCAAATTCCTTAACAGACTCCAAGCAATCATCGTAGCAGACCGGTCGTTGACTGCGTGGTACAGAAGTTTAAGAAGGCAACATGCTTTTTCACCACGAATGGTGCAAGCTTACCAGTGTTGAGAATTGGCGCAAGTGTGCGATCGTGGCGTTGCAGTAAACGCCTGCGTTTGACAAACTTCTCTCATAGCTGAGCGATGACAGCATCACTCGATCTCGAGTCTTGACAACGAAGGCTGTAACCGGGGAAAACACCAAGGTGTTATTCGCATGTGCAAGACTGTTTTGAAGAGTTGAAGTATGTAATTTTTCTCTATTTCTAGCGTCAACACCAACAATTTCCACCTTTTGCAGCAAATCCGGTTGTGTTTTTCAAATTGCCGCGACAGACTTCCTTTTTTGAATGTACATCGCTTTACTTCGATTAAAAAATGTTCAAACATTCAACTGTTGCATAGTTGGGGTCAGGTACTTGTCATCGAGAATTTGGTTGCTCAAATTTCTGTCAAAGTTTCAGTTATACCAGTATAAAACCTAAGCAAAATGCTGGAAATTAATGTGAATTCTAAATTTTTTTGTGAAATTGAATTTAAGGAAAGGAAGTTGAAATGTTCGCACAAAAGTTGAAGTTTTGACTGCACTCTTCATCAACTAACAAAACATATCTGCGACGCAATGGTCTGTTTGTGACCATTATTATCCAGCCTGCTTTTGCACGCCATATGAAAATTTAAAATCGGATGGTCAGAGCTTTCGTGTAGGTAACCTGAGCTTTCCACAAAGAATCTTTTCCGTTCAACGAGCAGTCCACTACACGTGTCATCACAAAGGCTAAGGCGTAAATGAGGCGTGCTCCAAGTATTCCTTTAAGCTTTTTATTTATTATGTGCAATTTCTTGGGCATGTCTGCACAAAAATCACAATCTCAACACGATAAGGCGGTAAAGAGAAAAAAACTGGACAAGATAACTCTGCAGCAGAGTTATAGGTAGGGCAGAGTCATGAAATACAAGTTCGAACTTGATTCGGGCTTTAAAGTAACAGTGTGCTGCTATATCGATTAATGTGAATTGGCCGATGTGCTTATGCTTTTGTGATATGGCGGAATCTTTAACAACCGGCCTGACTCGGGCCGGCAATTGATTTTTCGGGTTCAGGCCAAATGAGACCCAGCATTTCAGGCCCAATTCCAACTCTGCAATACTCTCCTCTCTTGCAGTTGACCTGGTCAAGGGAAACGATTTAAGTGAGCTCACTATGCAAATGAAATAATTACATTCTTTAGTTTTTTGAAATTCCCTTCGTGATTGTCTTGGAAAACTTATCTTCCTCGTCTGCACGCGTTTACACACAGAAATCTGCGCCAAACTGTTAAAACAAACTCAGAAAAGCGCAGTTTCACAAAACCCAGCGCCAGGGATGTTGCACAGTAATGTCCCCTATGGTTTATTTCGATGGCTTCAAACTTAAGCATGCTGTTCAAAGAAACAAGACCAGTTCGTGTGACCTGTGGTCGATCAGCATAAACCAGCAAGTTTTTATTTGCATTTTACAAACATTTTAGTTATTTTAGCACAATAGGCATTCTAAACGGTTAGGGTTGCTACGTTTTTACAGATAACACATAAGGCCAAGTAGTTCTGTATGAGGTTCAGTAATCGTATGCATGATGACGTGAAACAGAAAGTACCACAAAACGGAATTAAATCATTGTCTGAGACCTCAAAACACAGATTTCTCAGCATCTCACGGAAAAATTACTACTCGGAAAAGCACGTTTGTATTAGATTTACACGTTCAGTGCAGCAACACGTGGTTGCACAGTTACTGCATTATTAGCTTCATCGTGGCGCAGCATACCGTCTGGCTTTGCAAGCTCAAGCAAACAACTTCTGATTTGATCATGCTACCAATTAATCATGCACTTAAAACTGTCCAGATGTCTGAATTGCAAAGTTAACTGCACTTTTCAAACCTCTCAGGTACTACGAACGTGTCTGCGTAATGTCAAAGTCATTCTTGAATCATGTTAACGGAATAAAAATTTAGAAGAGATTATTCTTATCTAGCACCTATTTCTTGACCTTTTAAAAGTTCAGCGCGCATCAAAATAAAACAAGAGAACTGTTTCGGTTCGTCAAACTTCTAACATTTCAATACAAGTAACATCCATCAAAGAGTTTGACTCGTATTGCACCAATCTTTGCCGGATGCACGTGTTGTGATCTTGCAACAATTTGCAACGGGTGGCTCATGCTATCGCAATGCGATAACACCATTTCCGGTACTTTGAGAGCACTTTGAATGGAGCATGTAAACACAAGCCCGAGTCACGACAAACACGCCACCCATGGTTGCTACATGTGTTTTCATTTTTGACGTAGGTTTCGCGAATCCATATGTGATTTACGTGCGTTGCTACCTGCTCAGGAGTACCTTCGTTGTTGCTGCGACAATGTCGCATGGTCTGCTTGTATCCATCTTACCAAAAACTCACAAATATATTTCAAATGCAAACGGAAAACATGTGACTTTTGTTAAGATTTTACGGTGTAACGCTTCGCAACAAAGTACGCAACTGTGGAATTCGCAAATCTCTGAAACCTGTGCCACCAGTTCTTCAAATAGAGAGGTCTCAGCTGCGATGGTTCGGACACGTGTCACCAACGTCCCACGAAAAAATTTAGAGATAAGACTTGCTGGGAACACCCACAGAAAGCGACCCACAGGCCAACGACAGACCAGATGATTTGACTGTTACATCTCTGACCTAGCTTTGGTCCGGTCTTGGTGTGGAGCCAGCAGAACTATGAGTGATTGCTGAAAACCGTGAGATATTTCCAGTCCTTTTAGTACTGCTTCCCCACAACCCTATTCATAGAAAAACAGGTGTACAAATGAATGAATGAATTGTTAGACCTGGTTAAAGAAGCTGCTTTTAGTACCATACCACACGCGCTCCACGCGGTCATGTTATGTCTCATAGCTGTAGCGTAGAATCGACTGAATAATCAACCAAAAACAACATTCTTACAACAGACGTTAACCCATACCTAAGTGTGTCTTCTCTCGTGAGTCTGCAGGCACCGTTTTGTTGCCTTCGCTGGGCGGGCCTCCATCTTTTTGGCCGCCAACGTCACGGAAAGCAGTTTCATGGATAGTTTCGGCCTCTTTTATTTTGGAACAATCTTTTGCATTGTCATTGGACTTCCGACCACTTGGAAACATAAATTGCTTGTAAAAGGATTTCGGCATAAATTCGAAACAGAGAGAGGAAACTTTTCCTGTTACAGCTGAAAAGCTGAATGGAGATTGTGCGCTCAGCGATCTACTGCTCTCGCAAGAGCGATCTAGCAGGCGTGGCTTTAAACCATTGGCTAAATTCTGTTGGTCGCCTTTCTGCCCTGACGGGCATCCATATGACACCGGATGGTTCTTGCTCAAGTCACTGCAGTCTACATCTCTTTTCGTAGTGTTGATCATGCCACAATCAATGCTTTGACCGACATTGTTGAACAGTTTGTTCTCATCACAGGCGTCCAACCTTTTACGAAGGAGCAATTGTCGTTTTTTCTCATGACCACTGGTTTGGGCAGCCAGTTTAGATCTTTTTCGAAAAACAGGTGTTTCTGAAAAGAAATCGTCAACTTTCTTTCTAGTTTCCTCTGATCTCTTGCCGTGTGGTTGGCCAATGGTTAAACTGTCAGCATTACTGATAACATCCTGTCTCCATCTACTGTACAACGTGGCCAAAAGGTAGAGGTTGCCGGTGTTAATGGAAAACGCGTCGCATCCTTTTTTTCTGGGATATCTCTCTGAACTTATGGAGTAGGATTTGCCGTGGGCAAGGTCCCGGATGTGACCCTGGATACTGATATCCACGCCACCAGCAGACATGTCAAAAGTTGTAAAGATCATCAGCTTGTCATCAATTACAACGTGACAGTAACAAAGAACCTTACACACATCGTCCCGCTGAATTACAGTATCGAATTGCTGTATTGTGAACAAAGCTGCAATCAGAATTGCAATGGTGGTCAGAGTTTTGAAGTAAAGAGGATATTTGCTGAAAGCAGCTGCTACCCAGCATTTTCTTTGAAACTTGTTAGACCGATTTCCACATTGTTCAACTGTAATGTAAAGGGCCAGCGTTGTTGAAGAACACATTACGCCCGGCTCTTACCAATTTTACCAAATCTTCTATACAGTGATCAAGCAACGATTATATGATGTTCTTGTCCTGTTTTCACTGAAACATAAATGTTAGTGACGTAAATGCCAATACATTTCACGTTCGCATTGGTGTCACAACTGTAAAGCACAAAATGTGTCGATAAGCGACATAATACAATTACTCATAATGGCTGCTACAACCACGCATGAATTTTCAACATATACGTCGCGGAAATGGTCATCATGCCCATATGTTTGGGCTTAAACGACTTTTGTATCTTTCAACTGTTGTTATTTTCTGAACAAAATTATGGGAAATGCTTTCTCCCTTTGCATTTAAAATGGAACAATTTGCTTTCTCATTGCGCGTATGCTGTGCAGTATGTATGATATGGCTAGGGGTTGCTAAACAGAGCGTCCGGACCAAGGGGGTCTGACATACAAGCGACCCCATCATTCCACTGCAGTTTTGGTTTTTCGTTATAAGTTAAATAATTTTCAAAGTTTTTCTGAATGCTTGACTGTGTTATTCATAAGTTACAGATTGCGTACCATCTGTCTGTATTACCGATTAACTCAGGGGTGCAAAAATGCGATCGCGCACTCGCGCCGCGCGACCAAAAACTTGCAGTGCGTGAATGTTTTTTACATTTTATACTTTATCAACAAGAATGCTACTGTATATGGCAAACCTTATACCGCATGCGTGCGCTGCTAAAAAATTTTGCGCGCTACTAACATTTACAGGACACTTTGCACTCCTGGATTTACTACTGTGCATTTGTGAATTTTCTTGATATTACTTGCTGGAACCTACATTACTATCAGAGTTGTACTTGCACCAGGGTCGCCGTCACGTAGGTCGTGGCCAGGACAAGCCTTACAAACACACAATCAATCCCCCGAAATTCAAATTCTTATCTCCTCCCGAAAACATTTTACTATTCATCGCATGCTGCAAAGCACCTCCAGTGACGTTCGTATGGCAACGAGCCTGCTTGTAGTCGCAACGACCGGTTGCTTCGTAGTTGCTGCATCAGAGTATAGTATCGTCTCGTGTTCCAAACAAAATATATTGGGACTTTTTCTTAGATATTTTGGTTGGAAAGGCTATCAGCCAGGATTTCACATTGCGATGTAGTGTGCTTTGTCACAAACTGCACCTCTTCATCACCACAACCGTCCACACATTGGAATGGCGGTCGTGTTTTCAAGATGGATAGAGCGCTGGCCCACCAAATGGATAACCTAGCGTACTCAGGCAGTACCATTTTTGCCACACCTGGTGCTTTTCCACTAGATCTCTCGCTTTTGCGTTTCATTTGAAGTTCCAGTATTTTTACCTCACTTATTGGTGTTTTTACTCTAGTATTCTAGAGGTTTTTCTTCGCTGCCTGTGTATTTTGTCATCTAATGTTTTATTGGTTTTTCTTCGCAATCTGGAGATATTCATGGTGGAGACGCACTGTAGAAATGTGTTTGTATTATCATGTCAAAATTACACTAGTCGTAAACGCATTGCATTGCAATCTTCAAGATGTATAATATTTATTGCATAGCAGTGGCTAAATCAATTACTTCAAGGTTTTATTCTGTAAGGAGAGCGTTTGGTGGATGGGAAGTTCAGACATGGTGAGAACTTGAAATAATTGTAGCCAAGTTAGAGGTCATGAAGCAGAGGTGTCATTGACCCAATTACCTAGGTTTTGCATTTCAGATCACAAGGCATTTCTTAAGGGCGATGGCGTGCATGTGCGATTGGTCTTTCTCTCCCTATGTGTTAAACTGACTTGAGTAAATATCTTCCACTTCAGATAAAAGTTAACAATTTTAAGTTGTTGAAGGATTGTGGTCGCTTTAAGTTCATCTGTCCGCATTGCAATTCCAATTTTGTCTTGTTTGCCTTGCAGTTTCTAGTGTTTGAAATCTAGTAATTTTTTATAGTAAGAGAATGCAACTCTGATCAGTACACTAATTCTGTGGAAACAGAATGCAGACGCAAAATGATGTATTTAATAATCTTATGTGTCGGTGATACGGCTTTATTTTTTGTTTACACCGTAGGAAAATTCTGCAGATTCCGAGGTAAAACATGTAAATTTAGTCAGAAAGCTTCACCAGCATACTTTCGGCTTGTTTTGGTAGAACACACTGAGTTGCTGCAGTTGGTAACAGCTAACCAGTCACACGAAACGAAGCTAGAGGTGACAATTGCAATTTCATTTGTTCGAAATCAAGGGTTCGACGCATCGTTTCAGATATTAAGGTGTTTTACGAATCAAAATTGTAAAATCAAGAAACGCTTCATTGAAAATTGGTTCCATTCCTGTTTAACCAACGTGAAATTTTATCGCAGGTTTGCTTCATGGAAAAACATTTCGTTCATGGGTGAGCGGTGGTGTCCTGCACGACCGAACACGATTCGCTGTAGGAAGGTGGGAAAAGCACCACAAAGGAAATCCTGATCAGAGAGAGAGAGAGATATGCCTACGTTGTGTTTGTTTGCTTCGTGAGAGGTGGAGAAGGTGCGCAGTCCAAAATAGCCAAACGAGAGACCTGTCTCAGATGAAGGCACAACTACCAAATGGCAATCCAACTGGCCCGCGATCTAGAGCGGCCAAGCAGTGAATTTTAATAACTCTCTCAAAATACGAACAAAAAGCACAAAATTACTGGTGGAATCCTCCTGTTGGGTGAACGCCGTCGGGCGTTCGTCCAAGTCCAGTTTTATGTTCTCACCACAGTTCTCCGTAGAAATATGTTGGTTATCATCCCGGACACTGTTCAAGCAAGGCTTTCTAGAGAAAGCAAAAACGCCTTGGTTCAAGGCTGCGGCAAAGCAACATCGTGCAACTTATGCGGTGATATCTTCTAAAATCTACATCAAAGTCAGTCAATGCTGGATTGCCCGGTGAGCAACGTCGCCAGCAAAGGACGTTGCAGGACGGCTTCCAAAGTGATATTGACAAACTTTCGATTAAATCACAGCGAGTGTAGATTAATTTTCGCATTATTTAAATTCAATTTGTAGAATAGTACTGAAAGCGGATTTTAGGTTTGAATGAAGAACGATGACATCGCACAAGACCTACATTGGACATTGAATCCAGTCATAAAATTTATTCTGTCACCCCTAAATCTGGCCCATGGGTCCGAAACACGCGGGCAATTGGATCGTTTGTAATGTTGCTTTGTTTCATTTAATAAAAATGTATTATACATTCCGAAATTTTACGTTTCGATTTTGTCATGTTTGCCATTAAGTCCTCTTTTTTCTCGTTGTGATACATTGAAAGACCAAGGCCGAATTCTTCTGTAGTGTCGCATTGGAATGTCAAAATTGAAATACTAGTTTATGCGACATATGAAGCACTGGCTGTTTTACCTGACAAGTTGTATCTTGTACACTATCTTGGAGTTCCACTGAGCAAAACACTGAACTTCGAAAGATGAAAAGCCAGCATCGAAAAAAGGAATAAGCTGAAATTATGGACAAGGCAGGTTGTAGGTATAAACTTGGAGATTTGAACTGGCTGATAAATTTGGACCACATTGTTTAAAAACGTGAGTTGGTGAAAGTTCATTTTTGCTTTGACAAGTTTAATTTCCGAGGGTTTGTTTCACTAAACATCAGTGGCAGATATTCAGGGTGTTCAAGATGTTCCGTGAACACCTGAAAATGAAGAAACAATTTAAAAAATCGGTTTTGGGGCATTCATTAGCGATGAATGACAGGAACTGCCTTTATTTGTACCGTTTCTCAGCCAGCGGATATGTTTTTAACACGGTTGAACGATTTTTACTTGTCTGCTCAAGCATGACTGCAGGTTGTTCAGTAACACTAGAATTTATACAAATAAACATGGAAAAGAAACGACAGTGGAGCCAAGCGCTTTCAAAACAGCCAGGTTGTTCACCGTGCCTGGTGAACAACTTGGTTACGTCATACGTTTGTTGCTAGCATTTCTGATTAATCTGCACGGTGACAGCAAGCTGTGCAGTAGGCTGAATTCCTTGAAGTTCACTTGTACAGTTAGGTTTTTCTTCAGGTTGAAATAGCCTACTTTGGCTAGGTAGGTGGTGTGGTTTCTTTGTCTGTGTGATGATTACTGAAATAGTTTGAGTTTAGACGATTTAAAAAATGAGAATGCACGAAGTGACGAAGCTTAATATTACGGACTTAGAGGTGGTGAGCCTAGGCTTACGGGCAAATTAGCCTAACGCTAAAATGTGGAATGTTGATACCGGTAGCAGTCCGAAAACGGATGCTTCCTAACACGTAAGCCAATTGATTAATTTGATTATTCTGTGTCGAAAATGCTATTTATTTCTTATAAGTGAGTTCAAGTGGAAAGATTTTGTCACGAGAAATAAATTTAATCAATTCTTGTTCGTGCCCGATGCTGTCGACAGTCTAGGGCAGGGGTTCCCAACCTTTTTCTTACCATGTACCCCTTCAGCATTCCGACAAATGAGCATGTACCCCTAGAGCATTTCAACATTTAAGGATGTACCCCTTCAGAATTTTGACAGATGAACATGTACCCCTAAAACTCCTTATGACAAAATATTTTCTCATGATTTTTCACAGATATATTTAACAATATATAATAATGACCTTCGAAAACAATGTTAAGTGATATGTATAAAAATTTGAAAATAAATAACACGGGAATATATTTTTGCCTTCTATTGCTAACCTTAAATGTACCCCTTCGGATAGGCAAATGTACCCCCTCGGATAGGCAAATGTACCCCCGGGGGTACATGTACCCCAGGTTGGGAACCCTTAGTCTAGGCCCTAGGTACGCGCTGGGCGTGGTTTGATTATTATGATCAACTGCCAATCTGTTCAAGTTTTCGAATGGCTTGTGGTAGGCGAGAACCACCACGACCGGTGAACCTTCACAGTTTTGGGCTGGTTGCGAGTCTGTTGAACACCCTACCAAAATAACCACCGTACACCACTGCTAAACATTGAATTCACAAATGTTGCTTTTTTCCGTTAGAGATGTTTTATATTAATACTGCTCCAGAAGAATATCCACAAGTGATGAGGTCTACATACAGTTACGTAACCAAACGTTGTTGTTCCCTGAGTGTGCAAGTTATTTAATCGAAACATTTCTCAAGCCACAAGCTTTTCCCCGGCAAGCCATGCTTGCGATCAATAACTATGGCGATCAGTTTCTTCCGCAAGTTTAACATGAAGCGCACTGCACTGTGCTACTGCAGTGCACAGGTAAATGTTTTTTATCACTGTACATGTAAAAGTGACGAATGCCCGTTCTGCAGCCCAAAAGCCAACTAACTTGTTTACTATTGCAGCAAAAGCGGTTTTCACACTGAAATAGTTTCATCACGTAAACAACAAATACTGTTTTTATGTTCCATGTCTCAAACCAACATTTTCCCTTAGAGGTTCAGACTGTGCCTCTCACACTGCCTATCCAGATGCCAGGCTACGTCAAAATGGCCCTTTTGTTTCGCTGAGTATGAGGTCCTGATCTAGCCATAGTCTGTATCATGGCCTTACAAAAAGTGTCTGTATGGTACCAATTGCGGTACGTACCTTAGAGATTATCCCAGGGACAAAATCCAAGAGAAAGTGCACCTCGGGAGTTCGCCTTGCACGTGTGAGGAGGTTTATATACACTCGATCAACAAGAACATTGGTGTTGCAATCGCGTAAGGAAAACAGCGACAAACGGAAAACGCTAGCAGCAAACTTACAAAATGTGAGCAAATGTAATCAAAAATTTTATGTATGGTCTGGATGCTTTCAGCCTAAAGTTTGATAATTTGTAAAAAACTATGCTGCGTTTCAAATATTTTGGTAAAGCAGTCTTTGGAAGCCTTTCGCAAAAACTGCATATAAAAATACAAATTGTTTAAATTGTTAGCGTATAGAAAAATTACACTAGTAGATGAATATTGTCATGTAGCATATAGTGCGTGCATTTTGGGGCAATTTCTTTTGGCATTTTTACGCACTGGCAGGATTCTTGTTACCTCTAAAAACTTCTATGTTCTAGAAATTCTTATCATCCCCTTCAAAACTTCTTTTGACAAAAAATGACATTTACAAAAGTAAAATTTATATATCGACCCCTTATCGCGTTTGGTTTTATCTTCCCAGCAAATTAATGCATAAAGTGCATGCTCGTACTTCGGAAGGGTTATATTTACTTTAGTACTTACTAATACTCTACTGTATAATCCAGTGGTTCCCAACCTTTTTAGGCTTGCGGCACCCTACAAAGCAGAAATATAATTTCCGGCACCTAGTGGCGAACCCATAGCAATTTGGATTGATTTTTGGCGACATTTTGAAAATATCTTTTCAATGATATAATAAAAAACGTATTAACTCGCGGCACCCCTGGGTATTGTAAATGGCGCCCCAGGGTGCCGCGGCACCCCGGTTGGGAACCACTGATATAATCCACAGCATGGCTCCGAACATTTAAACAGTGGGGTTTCACTTCCTTAAAGTCCCGCAGCCTAGGGGGACAACCGGGCAGTTTCCCCCCAATATTTTCCAAAACACGTTTAGCTGTTAGGCACAACAAGGAGTTACAATCCATTTTGAACCCCTCCGAAAATATCAGCTGGCCACTGCCCTGCCCCCTTGAAAACTAAATTTCGTGAGTGTTCATTGGTTGCAACGTTGGCAAACTGACGTTTCCATCGTTTGCTGAAAAAAGTAAAATCATCGTGATTTAATATTGCAATATTGACAGTTTTGGAAAAAAGTTGTAACAGTGAACGTGTACGGCCTTTCTGAACTTTTATTCAATGTATACGTGTTTGGTGAACACATCCTCAATGCTTTAAATAAACCAGGATTTTCGACCAGACGTGACAGATTAGACTTTAGGATCATGGACGTGGGAAGGGAGGTCGAAAGCCTTTCTTGTTTTTTTTAATTTGATGTTTTTATATTAACTTTTTAGTAGCAAAATGCTTTTGCCTGAATTGCGAGTTGATAAAATCAAATTTCGCTACCGACGGCCGCCACTGGAAAAATCCACTATAAGCCCCCCCTGAAAAATCCTTTCGACGCCCATGTTTAGGATGTACGAGATCATCAATTATCGCAGACGGGTTGAATTAGGAAAAAGTAATTCGTATATTTCACGGTAATGTGTCTACAATTTGAATTAAAACTGGCAGAAATTGTCAACTGTGCAAGTGCTTTGGTATTTAGTGAAGAACTTTGTCGCTAAACAGTGTTTATCACAACGGGATGAGAAGAAATGTCTGAAGATTTACGGACGCAGGGTTCAGAAAAACTAAGAAAGTTCGAGCTTAAAACCTAAAATTTCATTTCCGCTTATCTTGTTATTTGCTTGGCAGTTGGTTTCTAGAGTTGTTAATCCATTTTATGTTGGCATGTAAATCGAACAACCAGTGAATCAAACTGCGTTTAAATGACTGTGTTTCGGTTTGAAGCAGCTCCCGATGGAAAAGCTCTCGAAAAAAAGAAGCTTCATCCAGGAGGAGAATCAAGGAAGACGGAGAACAATACATGAAACGTCCGTCGAACAAACAGTTCACCGGGGCGGAATCGAGCGATTGATGTAATGCAAAAATTGGCCAAGTTTTGGATTTTTGAAGCTAAAAATCTGTAGCGTTGCTTTAGGCTTTCACTAAGTTTAAGTTCCTTGCCTCTTGTTATAGTGGCGGTTCCCTTTCCTTCATTTTGTTCGTCTAATCAAGGTAAGATTTCACCGTCTAGTAAAATTTTAAGGAAAACTACAAAATAACCTAATGCCCGCAAAAGAAAGATGCAATGAAATATTAAAGCGGCTGTAGTGTCACGTAGTGACAATTTTTAAAGCAACAATAACGCAAAACCGGGCAGTTCGCGTGTGAAAAATCATTCAGAAACTTTTTCCGCATTGATGGTTGGATGGTTGACAATTCCACACACAACAGACCGCGGCCGGTCACGCAAATAGCAATTTTATGCACGGCTGGCCAACGGCTTTGTTGGAAGTTGATTTCATCGCACAATTCCACCTTGTGAAGGTTGACAGTGGGATGCAGGTCATTGTGAGTCGCCAAAAGTTAACTTTTCCCACGCCCTGGTGTTTGCTGTAAATTAAGGAGAAACGTTTTTTTTTATATTCAAATATGTTGTTGAGGTGTCTCTCAGAAAATGGATAGAGTTTATTTAGCAAATTTGATTCAATCTGACCCGAGATGTGACGAAGGCCTTACTCTGGTTCACAGCTGCTTGAGACACAAGCAGGATAGGGATAATAATTTAATTTGCACAATTTACTGCCTTCGATTGAGCTTTGCTTTCAGGAGCGCGTAACGTTGCTTCTAACCAGTCACTGACGCACAAAAGGAAGCGTGTTACTCTGAAGCAAGGAGATGGAGGACTGCCTCAACCAAAGCACGCAAAACGGAAAATACATGTGAAAACCGATTCAACAAAGACACAAGCTGATAATTGCGAACACTGTGTGGACGGTTTGCATCCAACAGGAAAGCTCAATGAACAGTTTAGGGAAAGTACCTTAGTTTCAGTCAGCACGTGCTCTTCCATACAAGATCTGTTTTCTGCTGTCATTCCGCGACTGCAAATTTTGATAAGAACAAACTTAGCTAAATTCGCGAAAACCACTCAACTTACACATCCTTTAGTATCTAGTCAAGGGTAACTTAAAACATGATTAATAAGGTTCTGGCTTTCCAGCAAACTCGTTTGACATATCAAAATGCAAACAAAGAACAAAATATGCGTTTTACCACTTTTGTTTGCTTCTTAATGGAAGGTTATATTGTTAGCGATGTATGGTTAACACTTTTCCACGAATTATTTTAAAATAAAATTTGTTTGCAAACAAGTCCAACTCCGCGCTATTCGTATAGATTTATTTAGAATGCACAAAATTTTTGAATCCAATTTATTTAAAATGTCACCCATTCGTCATTTTCTCAACCAGCCGTTTGTATTTGACGCACTTTCCGCTGCTTTTGAAAGCGACTTCCCAACCTCAAATTTCCGTGTTCGTAACCAGTGAAGTGTTCAGTGGACATGAAGTAACATGGGTGTGGTGATGAAAAATCCCAACTTACCGAACAAAAATAAGCAGGTAGAAGAAAGATGTTTCAAACCGCATGGATCTGCTGTCTATGACGTCACAGTCGGGATTGATCCGCGAATATCTGGGTGAGACTGAGTTTGCAACAACAAACAATTAAGATCGTTGTGACAGCAGGCTATGAAAAACAAGAGGTTTTATTGAAATGAAAGACGCTTTAAATATTTTTAAACCAGGGGTGCAACATGTACTGAATGGAAGGCATTAAGGTGGTTACAATACCCGAAAAGACTCAGCTGTAAGTTTACGATCAAGCGAGGCCCAAAAACATGGAAAACGAAACAAAAAAAAAACACTTTAAACTTGACAAGCAGGTGAATACCATGGGTTCGATGTAGAACAGTGGACCCCCCACCGGTGTGTCGCTACCCAAAGTGGGTCGCGAAGGAGTTGCTGTGGGGTCGCGAACAGAAGCGTCAATAGTTTGCTGAAGTCTCGATTTTTTAGACCTTCGCATACATAGGTGTACGGGAGTGCATATTTTTGGGGATGCAAAAAATTTTTGCCCAAAGTTGATCTCGTTTTGCCCAAATAACGTATAAACAGCAAGCCTTAATGTTAGGACCAAAATGTACCATTGTAAACGAATCAACGTTTCTGCATGCCTAATTAGGCCTACCAATTACCGGGGTTCAAAGCCGTACAACCTCTACTAGCAATCAATATTCTGCATAGCTACATGTGAACAATGGTAATATTTTCTGTGGTGAAACATGTTAGTTAATTACAATAAAATCCCCCCAGAAATTGCTGCTCATGCCACCACGCGTGGAAGGTGTTGTACAGAATCTTCATTTTCAAGTTTTATATACGTTCTAAACTTATTCTCCCAACACGATCATCCTAATAGTTAAGATCTGTTCTTCTCTAGCATAGACGTGTGCATTTGTGTTTGCCACAATGACAATCAATCTGGAAAAGGAGTAAAATATGGGGTTACGATCTAAAGTATTACATTGTTGCAAATAGGTCAAGTCTCAAGTAAGTAGAAGGAAAGGAGGCAATTTAATGCATAGCATACAGCTTAACCTTCCACATTGGGCAATCTTCACTGAAATGTTTTGTACTTAAAATATTACAACTTACTTTAACGTTTACAGCTTCTAAAGACACATTATGAAAACCAAAAATCCACTCCAGTTTAGACAGTTAAATGTGCATTGAACACAGATTGCTAAGAAAAAATAGCACTATGGGACCGATACACGCAAATACTGCAGCCTATATGATCAACTACTAAGGAATGTGTGCAAATGCACATTTCCAATGACAAATGACTTATAACCTCAACAAGAATGTTTTATAAAAATGGCAGTGCTTGACTGCACTGCACAAGCATAAGTCAATTATGCAGTGCAATAAATAGTACAGCTACTATTGTTCATGCAAACTTCACATCACAGCATTAAACTGAAACAATAAAATTTGGCAGGATGCAACATATGCAATTTATTGCATGAAACAAACGGAAAATATGAAAATCTAAACAGTATAAAATCACAGTTACATTACCACCACGCTACATATTACATTTGCAGTTACGCAGTTACTTCCATTCATGAATAATTCATGGAAACAGATTTGGACTTGCAAATTTCACAACACCAAGCACGTTTGAAACACGAAAACTTCACAGTATCATATCACACATTACTACTGCAAAAGATTTTGCAGTTACAGCTACATTTTAGTTGTACACTTTACAGCATCAACAATTTGAGGTTTGCAAAAATTAGGGTTAGTTGGAATGGTGAGTTACCACTACATGTTCCTAATTTTTAAATGTTTCTAACTCTACCCAAATTTGAATGAAGTTGTTTCAGTTGGTCCAATTTTGATTTGTGCTATTCATTTGCTCAAATATTTATAATATATGCAAATCTGAATGACACTCTTCCAATTTGCCCAGATGGTTCTAATTGTACCCAAGTTTCAATGAAGCTCTTTCAATTACCCAAATACTGTATGATCAAGACTGTTGGAAATTGCCCAAGTGTTTCTAAATGTATGCAATTTTAAATGAAGTGATTGTATATTACATAAATTGGAATGAAGCTGTTTGAAGTTACCCAAAATTGAATGAAGATGTTCCACTTGGCCCGAAGTTCAATGGAGCTATTGTTGCTTGCCTAGAGTTGATTTAGTCTGTTGGAATTTACCCACTTTTTCCTAATTTATGGAAACATTTTTAACTTCACCCAAATTTGAATCAAGTTGTCCCAGTTTGCTCAGATTTCATTAAGATTATTAAAATTTGCCCAAATGATTCTGATTTTATTCAAATTTGAATAATACTCTTGTAATTCACCCAGACATTTCTAAGCGTACTAAAATTTTAATGGAGCTTTTCTATATAGCCCATCTTTGAACAAGCCTGTTTGAAGTTGCCCACAGTTGAATGAAGCTGTTGAAAATTGGCAAAATTTGATTTGACTGATGGACTTCATCCAAGTGTTTCCAGTTTATCTAAATGTTTTTGTTTTCACCCAAGTTTGATTGAAGCTTTTCTCATTTGCCTAAATTTAATTGAAGCTGTTGTACCTTACCCAAATGCTCCTATTTTACTCAAATGTTTCTAATTTTACCCAAAACGTTCCCAAAGTTTTTTAGTTGGCCCAAATTTGATGAAGGCTGTTGGAACTACCACATGATTCCAGTTTACTCAAATGCAGTGTCTATTTTGCCATCAGGGACAAAAAGAATAGCAAAATAATCTCAGACTATTTGGCCGTTTTGGCTATTATTTTGCCGGTGATTTGGTTATTACTTTGCCTTAGTTTGGAAAATAGACACTACCTCACTTGCATGTGAATGTAGCTGTATACTTTGCCCAAATTTTGAAAATTTTTGCCCAAAAAATGGCCAATTTTTCGGTGTTGGGGATGCGACCGCATCCCCATGCCGTACGCTTATGTTCGTATATCAACAGTGTTACATTAGCAAAACCGAAACTCTGACAGATCCTTGTGAAGTTCACATTGTCTCCGTTATATTTACTATTTAATTTATCCTAAACAGTTTTAATCAACTTGATTGTAAAATAGTGTTTTGCGCAAAGCGGTTATCCCGCGCGGGTTGCAGGTACCCGGTACCTGCATTTGCGGAGTGGGTGCAGTAACCCGTAAGGCTATGCGTGCGGGTGCGATGCGGACGCGGGTTGAAAAATTCTTTGTGCGAATAACTGAATGTTGAGACAAAGCACATGAACTTAATCAGCTCAAAAATCGGAAAACACGTGGATGTACCAAAGCTGCATACCAGCATTGCGCTTGGGGCAATAGACCTGCAGCAACCATTACATTGTGATGTAAAAACCCATCGTTGCGCGACGTTAGCTCAGATACTTGCTGCGTGGTAGGCAAGTGACCATTTCCATTGTCCATAGCTACCGTTCCGTCGTACTTGGTGAGGAATAATTCAGTCTAGCAGCCCTTCTAAATGGATAAGAAAGCGCTTAACGCATAGCTGGTCACAACTCCACTGAAACGTGGTTTTTGTCACCTCAGATCGGTTGACTGCGGAAGATCAGATGTGTGGAAAAGTTTTGATTGCCAATGAAAAGTATGAGCAGCATGATGTTGCTGCTTGCTAGACTTGTCTTCAGCCGTTATGAGGTTTTAGCAGTTGTCAGACAGGTGCGGATGTGGGGCAGAAAAAGCGGGGGGGAGGCACGTGCAGGTGCGGGCAAGATTTCTCAAACTTCTGTGGGTGCCTAACGGATATAAATTTGGCGGATGCGGGGCGGGGATGGACAAAAATTTAAACCCTCGCAGGACTCTATTGTAGAAACACGGCAGCACTAGAAAAATTAAACCCTGGCCAGTGATGCTGAAATTACGCCAGTCTCGTAAACATTTGTCCTGTTGTGAATACGTTCCAGCTGAAATTCCAACTATGCTCTACCGATATTTTTATCATTATGGTTCCATAGCCTATTACATTCATTATTTTGTATTCATGATATTGCAAGGTCATGATTCCAGCGCAAAGTAGCGTATAGTTGACAAATAGTGGGATTATACCAGCAGGCATAACAAATGATAGTGATGTGCATAAAAGTTCAAAGTAACTTTCTAACCCAGTGCAATTTGCGTTTTAAACAAATGGTTACATCCGAAAGAAAATAATGCTATGCATTTCCTGCAGTAGAAACTCGACGTAACAATCTTGTATTCACTTTTTAAATTAAATGGTTATGCCGTTCACGATTGAGTGTATTTGCAATTGCGAAATGATTGCTAAACACGTGACTTGTTTTCTGAAAAATCCCTGACGCAGCCCTGCTGCGCTATGCCAAACCAACCATGCTTCCCTTCGTTGTCTGCTTCCATTCGTTTCAGCCCACCTCTGTGAGCAGGGGTGGGTGTTAAGGGTGGTGAACGAGAAACAGTCACCTCCGGTCCCCCTTTTTTCAGAGATTCCGAGGGTACCCTTTAATAGTTTTGGACATAATTTTTGCCCGGCTTTTTCCAGTGGTCGACCGAATTTATTCTGAAATGACCAAACAAATTAAGTCGATTCGGACATAATGTCCAAAAAGGTAGGGTAGTGAGTACTGTTTCAACAAGTTTTAATACTACTGCAAGACAAAAAGCCGAAAGGTCTCAGCGAAAAAACACGTTTTTGCATTGTTCTGTTAAATAATCTTATGAATCACTCTTAAACCACATTTTAAGAAGATCTGAAGCAAGTCATAAGTTTTTCAAAATGAACCAACAATTATTTGCAAATGTGCCAAAGGGGGCTCCTCAACAACTGTTTTGGGGCATCTTTCTAAGAGTTTGCTTCAGGCCCTATATTCCAATATCCACCCCTGTCTGTGAGGCTGGATTTTCAACCCCTGTCCACATTACAGTAAAACAAATGTCGAAGAATAGACTGGATGTTGAGAATGACATGACATTAGTTCTCACCAACGCGCTCCTGAGAATTTCAAGACTAGTTGCACAGCTGCAAGCTCAGTGTTACTATTCATTAGCATGGATGCTGTTTGTTACGCATATGAATGTAAATACATTGGATGTAACAAGTAAAATGTAGTGTTTTTTATCTTGTCGGTTGTTATTTGAACCCCTTTGGTCGTTATTTGAACCCTTTTGAAGTTGATGGCTGGGGTCTAGCGCTTATGTCATATTTTCGAATGGGATCGCGAGATGAAGAAGGTTGGGAACCACTGGTGTAGAAACTGTACAGCAAAAATATCCATGAGGTTGCTGTAACACAATTACTCGTGTTCTGCAATGAAACAAACTGAACAAAGCGACAGAACGTTTTGACGCAGACAATTGCGTTGACGGACGAGCTGGAACACCCAACTCAAACCGCAAGGTGCCACCCTTACAATGCTGACGAACGGACCATTGGAATAGCACACAAAACATTCTCAGGATCTAGAGAAGTTCAATTCATTTTTTACTTGTGTACATTTCCAGAATTCTGGGCAAGTGATGTTTTGAAACGACGAGCATTACTTTTCTTGAGCCAGGCTGTCGGCAAGGCGTGATTGTGGTGCACACAGTCACACCCGCACGACTAGCAGTTTGGGAAAGTGCAGGTGTGGTGTGGGTGTGGCGACAAGAAATCCGTGCTGAAAATCCGTGCCTACGTCACAATGCATTAATGTCGGATAGGAACGCATCATGATCAAGACTGACTGAGTGCAACGCTTGCGCAAATTTAAACGTTTTTAATTTAATTGCTTTGATTGTGATGACGTACAATATCCTGTTGTCTCGGAGTCATAAATGTTTGCGTGAAGTCAGTACACATCCGGCTTTCAGCTTTTAAGACTTCCCATTAGGCCGGACACGTGATTTTGTAACAATGCCAGCCACCATCAAATCAAAGAATGCTGAATCAAGTCAAGCGTACTGCGACAAAGGTTTTGCCACACTTATCAAAAGCATCCTTAGACTTCTGCGGTACTGTTAACTCTTCCGCATTTCATTACCTCTACACTACATTCACCTCCATCAGTAGCATATTTGGTTACACCTCGTTTTTTGTTCATACAGCAACGTGCAGTAATTCTAACCAACAACCAATTGCCTTTTCGTTCCACTAAGCATAGGTCCTGACAGCCTTCTCGATCTTCTGCGTGCAAGTCGGAAATATCCTTCTAGCCTTTGTATCTTCCAAGCAGCAATGTTTATGATCGGACGGTATGAAGAATATGTCTCCCGGTCCAACCAAACTTTCAAAACAACAAATTGTAATCGGCACTGCTTGAATTTGAAGCACGGTCAAAGCGCAGATTGTGGTGAAAGGGAAAAAATAACCACAGGATAAACCTTATGAACGACAGACACAACCAAATTTACACAGAATATTCTTTGAACGAAAGCAGCTCCATTGCAAAACACTGAGCAAAGCAACTCGAGTTCAGTGCATTTTATCACCTGCATCACGAAAACTGCTGCATCATGCTTCTTCACCCCACAGAGCTGGAATCCCGATGTGTCGTCACGCGCTACCTCTGGGTTGGCTTTTTATCTCGCATTTTGAACGTAATCGGCAAAATTAAGAAACGTAACCAAGCACGGAGCAACAATGTTCCGAAATTGCTAACAAGGCAAGTTAACATTCTTTCACTCGTTAACAGATAAGTGTCGGTCTGAACAAGCAGCCGAGCCTCCAGACTTGACGAAAAAAAGGAAGATTGGTGACCAGAAACGCTAGCAACCTCTGTGACATCAAATTGATTTTCCTTCGGAGTGTGCTATTCAGCATTTAGAACAGTGTCCGCTCTTCACCAAGGGCTCGGCAGTTTTCCATCTTAACAACAAGGAAGCTAAACGTGAGCTAAAAGTCAACTTCAACACCGAAATCCTGCCCTTCTGCTCCGAGATCAAATAAATCGGAGTAACGTTGGACAGGCCGCTCGCGTATCGCCGTCACCTTGAGTCACTTTGCAAGAAGCTTGACCAGTGGCGATTCTAAGGAGGGGCCTGGGGGGGCCATGGCCCCCCCAGATTTTTGACTGGCACCCCCACTTGCCCCCCAGTTTTTTGCTTAATTTCACGTTCAAGTTCGCTTGACTGACCCATACAGCAGATAACCT
>Ga0210059_1005347_pt1 | contig 20671 bp, 7 predicted proteins | sample Ectturendosymbi2_FD_188042 | JGI IMG/M metagenome (GOLD analysis project Ga0210059, IMG submission 188042) | Ecteinascidia turbinata endosymbiont from Florida, USA - Sample 2 (SPAdes) (version 2) | ecosystem: Host-associated > Tunicates > Ascidians > Unclassified | place: Key West, Florida...
GCAATTTTGTCCCATCAGCAAGGCATGCTAAGACTACAGTAAACCGTTGTTTCTCGTGGCCTGTTGTCTTAACCCAAATGGTTTTCTCACCAGCTTGATTAACGGTTTTGTTACCAACCATATCGAAAAATACTGGAGTCTCGTCCATATTTCCGATCATTTTTAAAGGGTACTGGTGTTTTCGGCGAAGATCAATAACAAACTTGTGGAAGGATGTGATTTTATCGTCTGACTCTCTCGGCAGTTTTTGCGCAATCTTAGTTTTTTCTCGAAGCACAAGGTTATATCGATTCATAAAACGAGTACACCAGCTGTTAGTTGCTTTAAAGTCTCTAGAATTTTCTTCATTTCCACCTGCCCAGTCAATTGCAAAAAGGCGAATCTGTGCACGCGTAACAAACAGGCCACTCTGTCGCTTCTCGTTTACCCATTTTGCAACATCTTCTAGTTTTGGCCATTTTGGTTGAATTTTCTGATTACATTTGCTTTTCTTTGGCATTTCTTTCAGAACACTTTCTGCTTTCTTCCATTCACGAACCTGTTTTTCATTCACACTGTAATGGCGAGCGGCATTCATATTTGAGGTTTGGAAAGCTAACTCCACTACTTTCAGTTTAAACTCAGCATCATAACGCATTCTTTTTTTGCAGGACCTGGCATCTTTTCTCGCTAAAAAAACAACCAACTAATTGCATGAAGCCATGCACTGGTAATTACTGCTAAAAAACAACGAATTGCACGAAGTCATGCACCAGTAATTACTGCTTACGCAAACAAACCACTTTGTCTTCTGCATGTGCACCATTACGGTAAATGCACTGGCGTGTGAAAGAGGACAAAAGCGCGAAGAGAATGACTGCTACAGCAATTAAAAGAGCAAGTAGGATCACTTTTACGGTGGTTATAAAGAACATGCGTTGGTGCGTAAGGAATGTTTGATGAATTATTAGGTGGTAATATGGAAAAACTCTCATTTTCAGAGCTAAAAACTGGCCTCGGCTTATTCGCCGGGTCGGCTTATTAGCCGGAAAATATGGTATATCTGGTCTACTGGTAAAAACGGATTGCTGTTTTCAAGCCTGCTATCAATTCCTTTACCTTCTCTCTCCTCGGTTGCCCTTGCAAGCAACGGTAACTTCCGGCATGATGAGTCTCATAGTGTGTACTTTCTACGATGGGTGTGAGCAAGGAATCGATCAGCAAATTTTTAATAGGAAATCAATTTCACGTAAAATTACGCATCCTCAGTCCTGAAAATTGCAAGCAAAGCTTACAGGTGAAAAGTTGAAAGGCTGAAGTAACAGCAGAGAAAAAACAAACTCAAGACTACAATCAAAATTTTGTAATACAAGCTAATAAATCATAACATCTTAACAAACTGACTGACATCAAGAATACTAGTGGCGATAAGTGTTTACTCAAAAATTAAAAAGACGTTTACTCAAATAAATAAATGACTGAAACTTCTAACTAGTTGATGCTAATGGCTGAAAAATTTCTCCAACTAAAAACTAACTCTTGGTGAAATGACTAACAATGGTAGAGAAAAATAGTAAGCCATGTGCGGGCAGTAAGTCTCTGGGGTACGCATTTAAACCCCAAACAATGTCATTGATGAATCTACAAAACAGTTCAGTTTGTTCTAAAATATCAGCTATTGGTTGTAAGATATACTGTACGGTAATATTAGCCAATGTGGCTGAATGGTTGTCCATGGTAATAATGCCACCTCTTTGCTTGTATAAACAGCTTCCATATGGTGTAATAACTTTTTCCAGATAAACTTTGTTCAATTCAGCAATAATTTGTCACACAATTCTGTTATAATATGAATGTTTTTTCAAGACATCTTCAATTGTTTCAATGACCAAATGTCTCTGTAAGCTTGGGCAAAGAGCTTTAATATCAGCTGCTATAATATGCAACGTTGACTTGGTTGTACCTTTTTCAAAGCTTTCTTTGTTTGTTTTTGCCAGGAAATTATATCTTTAATGTAGTGTCTGCTGTCTTTGCAAAATTCGTTTGGACTTACACTGCAATATTGACCACTTATAGGTTTCAGCAAAAGTTCCAAACAAGCTTAAATATGTGATGTGGGGATATTGCTTGCGGATTGCAATAAACGCACTGGTGTATCAGAAACTTCAGCATATAGCAATTCTTTGACAGATAGTTTGTGTTTTGAAAAGAGGGTAAGCATAAGCTGGAGTATTACAACGAAAAGAAACACCAGCCTAGCATGAGCCAAAAATAGCCAAAAACCTATCTTACTTCTGACGTCACTCACAAACAATTTGAAACTCAAAGCCAAAAAAATGTTTTTCATTGCAGACTTGATGACTTGAGTCTTTTGAGAGTTTGAACAGCTCTTTGACACAATCGACTGGCGAGTTACGGAGTTGCAAAGTGGCATGAAATTAGCGCTGAATGCATGATTTCGAAGTATGATATAAACACGTACCCTGGATGCAGGTGTATTAATGAGTGAGGTTTTTTCAAAACTTTTTTACACATCACAATCTTCTTGGCATTTAAGTTTTTTCCTTCTGCAAAACAGATTTTATATGGACAGGTCCAAACGTCAGTGTAATGCACATTTTGTGTTTGGTGTTTTCAGCTTAGGAATGAGTTTTTGGGGCGTTTCATTTATATGAGTGAAGGGAGCTAAAAATTAATTAGTATTTCATAATCAGGAGGCAAAAAAGCATGTTAAAAAGCTTTTAACATGTACTTAGTACAAGCTGGTATTATTAGGTGAAGCGTGGTCATGAAGCATTAACATATTCCAAACAAAAATCTTGCAACAAATCTAGGTCTTTTGTAGTTATTCATCTTCACTACATTGGTTCTAAAATTTTAAAAATGTTAGTCAGTTTAACTTCAGTCCTGTGTCTACAGGAAGGTGCCTCCATGTTAGAACTGTGAAATCAGTTGAGTACATACTACAAACTTTGCAATCAATTGAGTACATACTACAAACTTTGCAATGAACAGAGAAACATGACTGAACAATGTCTTTTGCAAATCGTAATGGTTTGACTTAAGCGGTTATGGCAATTTTTTGTTTTATGTTTTACCAATAATGGTACCTATTACGCATGTTGCTATATATAACCATTGTTGTGTTTAACTTGAAATCTTGTTTCAATATAAATATGTTGATACAGACATTGTCTAACAAAAGTTCAGTAAGTTTGCTGTAAGCTCTAGAGCAGTGGTACTGAACCTGTGGTTCTGAGGACTGCATGCGGCCCCAAGCACCCTTTGCGTGGCTCTCAGCGGTCTTCAATGAGACGTCTAATATTTTGTGTAACAGACTTTGTTCTGCAATAAAACAAAATGTGTCAATTTACTATGAAAAATTTTTAGTGCAGCTCTATAAAGAGTTGTAAATCTAGATTTGCCTCCCTTCAGCGAAAAGGTTGGAAACCACTGCTCTAGAGGAATCAGCCCACTGAGCTCAGTTTTCATGACTTTGCAATGATAATGCAGACTTGTGCATATCTGTTTGCAAGTAACTAGTCTCCACAAAGGTGGCACAGTTAACCAACCTATCAGCAAACTTTTTAATAGGAAATCGACTTTGTGTAACTCATGTATCCTCAGTTCTGCAATTTGCAAGCAATGCTTATGAGTTCAGTGTATCACTATCTTCTATTTGAATATCATTTCAAGACTGAGGATGCATAGTATTATGTTAAATTAATTTACTGCTAAAAATTATGCTGATCGATTTAACTCTGTCAGCCCAGTCAGCTGATTACTTGCACGAATCTAGAGCTTTTAATAATGTGTAGTGAAAGTAAGCGATATCTTATGTTTTCAAAATGTAAAAAATAAACTATATATAAAGTCAAGTCAGTTTAACAATCATTGCTTTTTAACACCTTTGGTGCTGGTGTATGAAACATTCGTACTTTGAAAGCCCATGTTAAGTCCACATTCCACGCCACTTTGTAACTCCATAAATTGCCATTGGTGGATTTTCCTTTTCCAAGGTATAAATTCCCCACATTGGGCAAGCCTTTACAACTCCATAACTTGCCAGGTGATTGAGCTAGAGAACTGTTCAAACCCTCATAAGATGCAACAATTCTTCTAGTTTGCATTGAAAAAAATTGGAAAGATTTGGATTTTAGGTTTGTGGGTGATGTCATAAGTGGGATAGGTTTTGACATTTTTGGCCAAGATCATCAGGTCCTTGGCCCCAATTGCAAGAGCCAATTTGTTAACTCAAGTTTTTGTTGGAAACTAGGATATAATCTGGGTCTTTTGAGCCTTTGTCTTTCTAGCATTTTTGGTTTAAAAATTATGGCCAAAAGGCCATGAAATTACCAATGTTTGGTAATTTTGCCAATATTACGTTCTTTTTGGCCTACCCTACTTATGGCATCACCCACAAAAAACATGAAATCAAGAAGTTTTCAACTAATTTTCAATGCAAGCTAGAAGACTCACTAAACCTTTTGAGGGTTTGAACAGCTCTCTAGCTCGGTAAGTTATAGAGTTGTAAAGACTTGCCCAATATGGAGAATTTATACTTTTGAAAAAGAAAATCCACCCAATGCTGAAGATGAAAACAAGCTAACACTTTGACACCCAGGTGGTTTTGAGGATTTTCAGAAAAATAACGCCTAAACGCATGTGGCTTTGCACGGGAATATCTCCGCTCCTGTACAGGTTACGGACCTGGTCGAAGTGTCAAAAGCCGCGGCAAGTCTTCTAGACTGTAGTCGAAAAAAATTTTGCTTGGGGTATGTGGATTTTTTGTCAGTGACGTCATAAGTGGAGGACTTTTAGGCCACCTTGGCCCACTTACCTGGCCCTCTATTTCGGGTAGTATTTCGCTGAAGTTTTTACTGGAAACTAGGCTACAATGCGAGTCTTTTGATACTTTGGATGACCTGCTGGGGTTTCGGGTTCAAAAGTTATGATCTAAACTAGTAAAAATATTTGACTAATTAGCTAATCAATTAATTTGTTTATTTTAGATCATAACTTTTGAACCAGAAACGCTAGAAAATCGATCAAAGGCTTGAAAGACTTAGACTCGAGGTCTAGTTTCCAATGAAGAGTTCAGCGAAACAGTTTGGTCTAGCGGTTGGGCCCTAGGCCAAGCAACATGAGCCAAAATGACCCAAAAACTACTTTACTTGTGATGTCACTCACAAAAAATCCGCACCTCCCAACCAAAAATTTCAAGTGCAATCTATAAGACTGGCCGATCCATTTGAGCCATTAAACAGCTCTCTAGCGCAATCGGCGGAGGAGCTAGGGCGTTGGTAAAGCAACCGAAAATTGCTGTATTTTAGGCTGAAATTGGCATACAACTATATCATACGCCGGCTCTCAAAGTGTTAAAGGTAATAGTTGTGAAAGGTCATTCACTCATCTGCCATACTTGATTCCATGCTGAAATCAACCATGCTTGAACATTGTTAAAAGACACTCATCCACATAAACCAGGGGTGGAAACCTGCGGCCCTCAGGCCAAATGCAGCCTGCATGAACATTTGATATGGCCTACATCAGAATTTTCGTTACCCAATTTAGAGTAAAAAATCGTATCAGAACGAATCTCCATGATAAGCAGGTAGGCCAATTAACACTTTTTCATCCGGCCGAAATCGGGATTCTTGCCCCAAAACAACCGGATTGCATGTGGCTTTGCGTGGGAATTTCTCTGGTCCGGTAAGTGCTACAGACCTGGTCAAAAGCTCAAAAGATGCAGCTAGTCTTCTAGTCTGTTCTTGAAAAAATTTTTTTTGCTTGGGGAATGTGGATTTTTTGTGAGTGATATCATAAATGGAGGGGTTTTAGGCCACCTTGGCCCACTTCACCTGGCCCTGGACGCCAACCGTTAGATGGTAGTATTTTGATAAAGTTTTTATTGGAAACTACACAACAATCCAAGTCTTTTGATACTTTGGATGACTTGGTGGGGTTTTGGGTTCAGAAGTTATGATCTAAAGTAAGAAAAATTTTTGACTAATTAGATAATTAATTAATTTGTTCATTAAAGATCATAACTTTTGAACCAGAAACGCCAGAAAGTTGATCAAAGGCTCAAAAGACTCAGACTCGAGCCTAATTTCCAATGAAAACTTCAGTGAAATACGTTGGCCTAGCGGTTGGGCTCTGGGCCAGGTAAAATGAGCCAAAATGACCCAAAAACTACTTCACTTATGACGTCACTCACAAAAAATTCACCACCCCCAACCAAAATTTTTTTTTCGAGTGCAGACTAGAAGACTGGTTAATCCGTTTGAGCCCTTGAATAGCTTTCTAGCGCAATCGGTGGAGGAGCTATGGTGTTGGTAAGGCAACTGAAAACTGCTGGTTTTAGGCCGAAATCTAGGTATGATATATTCGTAGGCTGGCTCTCAAAGTGTTAAGATAATACGTCAAGAGAGCTTGTCTTTAAGGTAGAATTTTAGGAAAAATCAATTTTCATTTGCGGCCCGCCAATGATAATCCACAATTTATACGGCCCGTTATAGTAATAGGTTTCCCCAGACCCCACCCATGATAAAACCATGAGGATGTGATGTGATGAATGCGTGAGATTATTTCAAATTATCCTTCTGTAAGAAATAAGCCAACATAAATAATAATGTTGTTGTGGAAATGTAATTGGCTGAGCATGCCCAACTTTGTTATATATACTGCAAAGTTACAATGTCTAAATTCACAGTAATGCGCTTGGTATGGTGAAGGATGATTGTTATCGAAGCAACTTGAGAAAGGGATTATACATTTAAGAGTTTAAAATGTTTAAACATTTTCAGCAAGCAACAGAGGTCAAGCACTGCATCCTTAGATGCTGCACTCAATACCATACACAATGCACATCTGTTCATGGAAGACAGGAATCAGTAATACATTCCTATTGCAATGCTTTGCAGGTTTTAGTCACTCCTTTTGGGGGCCACCTAAAATTGTCATGCATTACTAAGATTTTTCCAAATACGTTACCCTGTTGGTGATGCTATTGGTTGTTCACAGATATAAAAATCATTTAGAGCTGTATGAGTTCATATTTCAAAACCTGTCATGCAGTGTTCACATGTGACTTATATCGAACTTTTGTAAAACACTTTACCACCTAATACTAAACTGGCTTATCTAAGCACCACCAAAATTTTTGTTACTTGAATCTTCGATTATACTGCAAGGTGTGCAGAGCAGAAGCAAGCATTTTGTTCTCAATTGTAGTGTTTCATTTCGTAATGATCTGTAGAAAGTGTTGGAACATACTGAATATTACTAATTGTAACTCATTTTCCCCAACAAAGAAAAGAACAACAGTAATCTGTGAAGCAGTATAAAATGTTCATGTGTGGTTGACTAGCTGAAGCAGTATAAAATGTTCATGTGTGGTTGACCAGCATGTTTTTGGTTAGGATGCCTAGTTTGGTAATTGTAAGAGGTAACAAAGTATGATTTATAGTGCTATACATTCTCAATGTGTTATAATTCATGTCTTCATTTAGAAATATTACCTCTCCCAATATTTCATGTGTTGCGAAGATGGTGTCCAAGTACATGTTTAATGAAGAGGTTTTCACTCCTGATATACGGGTGTGCAGGCAGTGAAGGTGGGGCTCCAACATTTCTCCTTGACCAATATTTTTCATAAAGTTATGGTAATATTTTCATGCTTCTTGATAGTTATCATATTTTTGTATTTGAGCGAGTTTGTGCAGCAAGTGGTGGCGTGCCTAGGTAAGTCAAGTTTTAATCTGATTAACAAATATTCACATCACTGGCACAGGCTGTAACTGAGTCATTGCCACCTACAATCTCATGACAGATCATGTTGCAACAAAAGCAAGGTCAAGTGAGAGACATGCTCAGGAGTGCTCTAGGTTTTCATCCCTTTTATGTCATTGATTGCAGTTTTGTCACAGGTCGGTAATGTCGCAACAAAAACAAGCTCGAGCAATTGTGAGAAAAAAGTGTGGAGGGAAAAGGTAGGATTCCAGAATCCTATTCGATTTAGGGTTGTTGACTTTCATTATCCTTAGCTCTCTTATAAAAGGTTTAACATTGTTATATTTAGTGTGGTGTGTCACAAAGTGTCTTTCGAGATTTCCTTTAGGGGGCAAAGCAAGAGAAGCATTACAGATAAGACAGATAAAGTTCTCACTTACCGTAACACAGAATCAAGCTCCCACTTTTCATTGAAGTAATGCATGTTCATCCTTAAAGCCTTGATTATACAGACTAGATTGGGCTGTGTTTTGGCTGTTGCAAAGATTACAGCGATGGCTCAATCGCTGACGCTAAAATACAGCTACTACTACTCTGGCTACACTACATATATCAACTCTTGCTACAACGCAAAGTACGTGTGGTGAAATCACCATTGATGACTTAGCAGTATTCGAAATATTAAATCCTAGCAATATTTGAAATGTTAAATCTGGCGATGGGCTTGCCAAAGGTGAGTATGACACATAATCAAGCAAATACAATTTATCATCACTGTAGTAAGTGTTGTGGAGATAAAAGACAAAGTGTTGTGCCTAAATCATGTTTGTTACACCACAAAAAAAGATATTCCCAATACCTTTGCAATATTTGGCATGTTGCTTGAGCCTGCAGGCAGCCCATTGCAAGAAGCAGCAAGACATAAATGTAAGTTGTAATTAAACAATTGATGGATAATTTTTCTCTTTATTCTGGAATATTGATTGAAAAATAGCGTTTTTAGGAATGTTGTTTAGTCAACATATGTAATCAGACTTGATCAAACACTTGCGACCTGGTGATCAACCTGTTTGCCACCCTTAGTCCTAAAGCGTGTGGACTTCCAGTGGTGAAAAAACTTAAGATGATGCTGGTACTATTGATTGATTATAGTGTTCAGGAAGTCATACCAATACAATGTACATTTGGTCCTTGACTTGCATTTCCAATAGTTGGTTTTCTTGCAATGGTTTGCAAACACTGACTGGTGTGCAATGTTGCTTCTCTTGCAGTCTAAAACTATGGTATTTTTTAAGAAAATTGGCAACACAAGACATTTACAAAGGATGAGATGAAAAGTGAATAACAGAATTGTTAAAAAGCCGAAGTTTGTATGCATGGACAAGTATTGCCAATTTTCTAAAAATGTTTAGCTGGACACCTACCAGCAGAACTTCTTGGTTTAAATCAAAATTTTTGCATTTACTGGTTTGGTTTGTGTGGAATTACCCATCATTCTACAAATTTAGGTGTTGATGAAAGGTTAAATTTTGTTAGTTGATACCTTATGACCATGCAAACTGTTACAGAAGGAATTAAAGCATGCGTATATTTAAAATGTTCTTAGCCAATCTGACTAAAGCGTAAACAAGGGTTGCTGAAATTATATGCAGAGATGATCAGGATTAGGTTTCAGAACAGAATAAATGTATAAGGATTAAGATTGCAGTTCCAGTCATAAATGGCAAAACCTGGAAGAAACTGAAAAACTGTTTGACCATCATGTTCTGAGTTGGGTACTTCAGCTATTTCTGTAGAACTCATGAACACAGAAGCTAAACTTAAGACTAGTAATCTAAAAATTTGTAGAGAATCAATACCATTTACTCAGTGCTAGGTAACTGACACCGAAAGATACCCTTTCCTATCGAAAGAAGTTAAAAAATAAGTCTTTATCCTATTCTGTGTCATACTTATTGGAAAAAAGGTTTTCAGGTGTGACCCTCCATGTTCTGAAAGCAATGCAACTGATTACCATATGTCTGTATCTCACTAAAGTGTTCCCTGATTATTCAAAACATTTTCTAAAAGTCATGAAAAGTATCCACTGCATTGACCTGACGACCATATCACACAGATTTCTTTGAATAACTATTACTTGATCATGGCATGGGGCAATGACAATATGTTGGGAAGGATAATGGGTTCAGTACAGTTCCATTATACTCTATTCTTCGAGAGAGTCACAAGTGGTTTGCTGCACACATCTCAACTTGCTTGATGCTTGTGCTAGGACCATGTTGCTACTTATGTACTGTCATAGTGAGCAATAACAGCACTGTGCATAAACTGTTTACTTGTGTCCACCCAATGCCAGGCATGAGGCTGGACAAACTACAAGTACTGTTTTTCAAGTATATATTTGGTATGACCTTACAGGGAATTGAAACCAGTCTACAACTTTGACAACATGTGCTCAAACCAACTGTGCCAATTTGATGGTCATGCAGTCATGACACAAAGCAGTTAAGGAAAACTGATCCAACTAATGCACTTCATGCTGTAACTGGTTAGTGTTCAGCATAAATTCTTAATACTTGTGTATGGTAACCATTGCTAGCCAGACTATAATTCTTAATATTGCCATTATGCATAATACATGGTTCTAAGCAAAACAATGCTTAAGTGTCTTAGCTATTCCATGTGTATCTTTATTAATTATCAATTTTTTGCAATGTACAGATTTTTAACAAAAACACAAAGTAACAAGTGAATTTTAATGTTTCCTTGACTAAGGCAATTGACAGTGTTCATCATATAAGTTTACAGTTTAGTTCCTTCCATGTATTGTTTTTATTCAAAGTTTTGCTTCACAAAGGAAATAGATGAAACATCTGTATAAAACCATATTACAAAAATGATTTATGTTTGGAATTGAAATTGTCATTTATCATTCTTAAATGTTCTGGTTAGATAATTTACCTAACGAGAATTAAGGTTATACTGAGATATGAATAATTTATAAATAAAATAATAAGAACTCTGGTTTTGATATGATATCTTGTTGGATTTTTCGAGTTTGTAGCTGGAGAGAAAGATCCAGATTCTAGTACTTTATATCTTTTAAATATTGGACACATTTTTCCATGAATGTTGCACGTTGTGCAAAAGCAGTCATTTGTGGTGTTGATGCAAAACTACTTTGGTTCAAAGAAGATTATGAATATAAGAAAAGATATATTGCTATGTTAACAACAAATGTTGTTTTAATCTTGTGCAAACATAATGGCTGGCAATATCATCTTTGCAATTCTTTACCCATACAAATTCTGTTTCTGGTTGAGTGGTTGGTTTAAACAGGTATATAAGACATTTTTGATGAATTGCGTGGGTCAAACAGATGCATACAAGAATTGGATCAATTGTTAATGGATGTTGGTGAAACAATATTAGAACCCCATTTTTAGAGGTTATCTAGAGTTGATTTTTGTACATAATTGAAAATATGCAAAACAACAACTGAAGTTTTTTCAGATGATATACTTTGAAGAGAAAGCAAATAAAAATATTGGTATAATTCCCTGCAAACATGAATATTAGTTTCACTTAAGTGGTTATAGTGTTGAGCTGTAATTGCCATTGAATAATGTGATTATGCTCAGATGATGATGACTTAGAACATTTTATTAGCACTTTGAGAGCCGGTCCATGAATATATTGTACCTGGATTTCAGCCTGCACCAGCAGTTTTCAGTTGCCTTACAAACGCCATAGCTCCTCCGCCAATTGCGCTAGAGAGCTGTTCAAGGGCTCAAACAGATAGGCCAGTCTTCTAGTCTGCACTGGAAAAAATTTTTTGGTTGGGGGTTGCAAATTTTATGTGAATGACATCATAAGTGAAGTAGTTTTTGGGTCATTTTGGCTCATGTTACCTGGCCTAGAGTCCAACTGCTAAGCCGAAGTATTTCGCTGAAGTTTTCATTGGAAACTAGGCTCGAGTCCGAGTCTTTTGAGCCTTTGATCAACTTTCTGGTGTTTCGGGTTCGAAAGTTTGATCTAAAATAAACAAATTAATCAATTATCTAATTAATCAAATATTTTTATTACAGATCAGAAGTTTTGAACCCAAAACCCCAGCAGGTCATCCAAAGTATCAAAAGACTCAGATTGTAGCCTAGTTTCCAACAAAAACTTCAGCGAAATACTACCATTTATTGGTTTGAACCTAGGGCCAGGTGAAGTGGGCCAAGGTGGCCTAAAAGCCCTCCACTTATGACGTCACTGACAAAAAATCTGCATCCCCAACCAAAAATTATTTTTTCAAGTGCAGACTAAACGACTTACCATGTCTTTCAAGCTTTTGAACAGCACTCTGCCACTTTCGGTGCCCGAGTTACCGTACGGAAAGCCACGTGCGATCTGGTTGTTTTGGTACGAGAATTCCCGAAACCAGCTGGACGACAAAGTGTCATTACAAAGTACTGTATTGTCAATGCAAGAAGTACTACATAAGTGTTTTCATTGCCCTGAATACCTATCAGATAGAGGGGTTTATTTTACCTTAAGAAGGGAGTTATAAATGTCTGGCTTCATTCACATTGCACATTCTGCTGATAACACAGGTCTACAATTTTAAATGAATTTCATGGGGATTGGAGTTTGAGAGCGTTTTCGGGATAATTTTGGGGTGCTGATTTCAAAACTGTTGTCCGTTCTCCTTATGTGGTCAAGTTTTTGAGCTATTTAATATTTTAAATTTATGCAGCTGTAGCATTTTAAGCATACTGTTGCATAAGAGGGTTGCACATTTCGTGATTTGTTAAACGGGCTAACATGTTATTTAAGCACTCGTGACTTCTTGTAATAACCATGATTTGTAAACTAACCATGATTTGTAAACTAAGGGAAATGTGCAGCATAGAAAACATACAGAGGTTAAACAAACACAAAACTTCAGTTCGTGTATACTGTATACTTGCAGCTGTGACTTACAAGAAACAGATGATAAACTACACAGATATTATGGCCTTGCAATGCAAAGATTGTGGTGACAAAACAATGTTAAAATGCAAAGGATAGCCCAAACATGATAGCATACTCTTTTTTCATGACAGAAAAGATTGCACGGTTGCTAATCCAGAAATTGTCTTTTAGTCTGCCAACATGTTGAGATTCCAGCATCCCTGGTATCTTTTCTATTTTTTTTATCTTGAGGGAAGAACTCTCCTTGCCCTTAAATCATTGCTTCTAAGTTTTCAGGAAACTATTTTGCATGACTATTAAGAAAATGAACCTTCACACTCATATTGTATCCTAATTTTTCATAAGAATTTAACAGCTGTTTTGAAAGGTCGTAATAGTTACGAGCTTAAAATATCCAAGGAAGTTTCCGACAACTGCTGCAAGTGACCGCCAAGCATTTTTACGAGGGTTGTCAAGGTTAGTGGAAAATTTTTGTCCCGCATTTAAATGTCTTATCTGAGAACCATCAAAAATTCCAGCCCTCAACTTTTCAGTGCTCAGCGTAGGGAACTTTTCACACAAATATGCAAAGCGGTCACTTTTACCTATTTAAAGCTTTTGCAAACTGTTTTCATACTATGATATGGAAAGGAGGAAGTAACACTCGTTTGGATTAATCAAAGGAAAGTATATAATATTTCTTTTACCAATCTCAAAATTCTCTCTTTGGCCAACTTTCCCTAGTCCAATGCTCTTGGCAAGCCCTGCTGCCCCACAGACACAAGAAACACGGAATGTTTGTATATCCACTTTGTTGCCCAACCAATATGCACAAATTCTTCTAATTTACTGAAAATCATCCAGTTATGCTCATCAACTGTGATACCAGGCACAGATTATTCTGACATAGGATTTTATTGTAGTTACCGCTTATAACAGGCTACCACTAACTCACTCCCTGTGGGCCTACGCAGTTCAACAACAGCTGATAAATTTCAGCATTTAAAAGCACAACTACTGATTACAAAATGTCTTTTCAAGTTAAAAATGGTGGGAGATAACTTTTGAAACTTTTGGTGAGGTTTTTCAATGTTTTGCAAAAAACTGCAAAACGTATGCCCTGTAGCGGCTAACCCTGACCAGATGGATGAAAATGGATACAATTTTTTGACTCTGCTCCCCCCGAAACCTCCAAACCCGTTACAAACTTCAAGTCCCCAAAAATCCTGTATACTGGTGTAATGGTTTGTCAAATACCTCAGTATTTTAGTGCTAATTTTGCAATAGGTAAGTTGCATATCAAAAAAGTATGAAAATTCTATTAGGAAAAGAATTCATGAAGTGTGGGAGCAGACTTGTCTTTATTATAGTGATTTGTTCAAATTTGTAAGCAGTAAAGTTGTTACTTTGGTTCAAATTTATGTCACGTGCCAGAGCAACTGATGTGTATGATTGTGCTCATTAAAATGTAGAATACACATTCAAATACAAAATCATTGTAGAACTTCCAATGGATGGCCCCAGTGTCAATTGGAAGTTTCCAACAAATTAAACAAAAACGGAAAAAACTTTAAGAGAGATCTGGCGAATTTGGGATCATGTAGTTTCTCTAAACTGCATAATGTGTTTAAGGAAGAGCAGTGTAATCTGGATTGCAGATTTTTATTTTTTGAAGCTTTGTTTCAGTTGTAACACGAAACGCCTTCATTCAAGATTGACAAGGTATTGAAGTATGGAAAATGGTTATTAAAAATGTGTGGGAACCCTGCTTTGCTCAATAAAAATATTTTGACAATGCCACAGCTTGATTTAGTTGCTTGTATTGCTTTCAAGCTGAGGTTTTGTTTGCAATTATTGCCTTATGCAATTTTGGACAGTGATTGTTGTGGAGAGATACTTCTCAAACCCATGTTTGAACATGTGCAAGTATTTTAATACTTTGTTTACCAGGTGGTTTCCCCGTGGCAATATCCACAATTACCAGGTGGTTTTGGCTGGAAATTCAAATCCCAGAAGGTGGATACTGCTAGGTGTTTTACATCTGTAAGATAAATCAGTAAACACGGCAAATTTTTGTTGCCTTTACACTATTCAATTGCCAACATATCAAGTCATTTCCAAAACATTTTAGGCTATATACTGTTCCAACTTCTCTGGTGGTATTAGTTAAATATGTGATTTACCATGAATGGGATGTGCTTGAAGAACAACACCATACATATATGTGGTGCGAACAAGCAATAATAAAGTGATCATGGCATGTGAACTCTATTGTTGCTTGCTGCCACAGTGCGAAGCTTTGCGCATATGCCGCTTGGGATTTCCGATCGCAACAAAATGGTGCTGTGACCAGGATGTGAAGGTTGTGCGGAGTTCAGCCTTCACACAAAGAATGTGCGATCAGTGCGGTTCGTTGTAAAAAGGAGGGATGTTGTTGCAACCTCTCCGGTGGTGTTGCGTTGATTGTGTGATTCACCACGAACGAGATGTGCATGAAGAACAACACCATACATATATGTGGCGCGAACAAGGAATAATAGAGTGATCATGGCATGTGAACTCTATTGTTGCTTGCTGCCACTGTGCGAAGCTTTGCGCATATGCCGCTCGCGATTTCCAATCGCAACAATACCACTGCAACAAGCCTGGGTCTACCAGATCCATTATTTTGACAACTGTTTCACTTCATTGGAAGCATTTGAGGCAATAAATAGCAGCTGACACTGGCATTAAGCAATTTACTTTATCAGCATGCCTAAATATACTTAGCACAAACGTTTGCAATACATTTTTGCCTGCTTTCCAAGCGTTTGGCAGCATATCGAAGCACTTCCATTGCACAAAATTGCAGTCACTGTTGCATGATCCTGGTCCCGCTTAGGTGGACCAACTCAAAAGAACCATGCTTTCAAACAGCCTCTGAACCACAAACAGTTCGGATTTTCATTCCAAGACCTAATATTATTCAAAATCAGTCTAGCTGCTAGCACCATATTTTTAGACCTAGACTGAGTTCAGGACTATATTTCTAGACAGTTGCCAAGCGGAAAACATTACAATCAGTGCCTGAAAAGATGATTTTCGGTGAACTAAAATCCACATATGCCAAGTACAGCTGCATAGAATTCTTACTATGTAAATCTATGCATGGCGTGATGGAAAGTGTTAAGTACAAAACAATAATCAGATGAGGTGTGTGCATGAGAAATGTATGTAGCTTTAACATTGCTTTACTTCACATCTTCACAAGATTTTAACAAGTCTTAAATTACAAAATAAGTTTCCTTTGGCCAACAGCATTGAGTGAACAAGAGAAAAGAGCGAAAAAAATATTTTCAAAACCAGGAAATTTCCCTAAGTATATTTTATTTCAAAAAGCCCATAAATCTGAAGTGCTCACTGCATTCACACCTTGTAAGTGGTTGTGTTTTCAAGATAAGGTTTTCATGGGCTTTAACAGGTAACTTGCCCTATGCCTGAGCAGCTGCACACTATGGTCATACCCAAAAGAGAGGGATAAATTTTTAGATTAAAGCTTCATTGAAATTAACTGTTCATTGAAGTCAATTTCAAGTTCTTTTGTTGAAACAAACAGCTGTTGATAGAATTATTTAATGCTGGATCTGTCCATTTTTGGCATAGCATTTGCATGAATAAACTGGCTTGCTATTTTTTATGCACATGCCAATGTCACATATCATAGCTGTGTGTATATTTTAAAAGCTTTTTATCTTTCTTTCTTCACACACACTACGCACACATAAAAGGCATTTTTGTGATCAGATTCCCAGAAAGATTCTTTACAGAAAAGTAGTTATTCTGAGAACAAGGTTGTAGTGGAAAGCATCCACGTGTATTGTATAATCGCATTCTTTTTGTTTTCAGGAATATTTTATTTTTAAGCTATGTAGATGTTTCATTCAATGCTGACATGCTATGAGAGAATACTTGAGTGTTTTTCTGAAGTCTACCCAACCAATTGTTTCTGCTGTGTTTTCTGTGTGAAGTAAAAAAATGACAGATGTGCACAAAGCATTTGAAGCTCGGAAACGAGAAATTGCTAATACTGTGTTGGACAACCAGTCCAGACTTAGCGTGGATGCTTTACTTGTAAGTTTTAATCTTATATGTTGCATGTTCTGTTTTTGAGTATTCTTTGTATTTAGTATAAAAATCATAGCCCAACTCTTAAATTATTATAGCCTTCAGCAAAAGCCAGTTCTATTTGAATAAGAGCTGATGATGTCTACATTGTAGGCGAAATATATACTCTGTGAGATCTTAAAGTGTCTGATTCTTTGCTGAGAAAGGACTCCTTCCCATAGACATTGAGCCTTCAGCAAAGTTTTAGTTATTAACACTTCTTTATCAAGCTTCAGTTTTTGGGTCTCAGCATGGCTGTATTTGTATGAAAGTACTTCACTGGTGTTGGGGTATATAAGTGAAGTATGAGAGTTAAAAATAGTTAGGTTTTATGAGTTACGAAGCTTCTTACATATGTTGCACAGTGGGTGTCAACTATTAGTTTTTGAATGCTGAATTTTGTGTAGAACTACAATGATCCAACTAAAAGCCTTAATTAAAGCCAGGTTGAATGATCATGATGGTTTTGGGCAAAACCAGGTTAAATTGTCCTTGATCAACAATCTGTGAAATTAAAAAACAGTTTTTTGAATTACGTGCTGTGCAAAAAGCATATGTTTCAGTGTGCATACATTGTTAATTTATTGTCATACTTATATACTACGTGTTGTTTTTTGTAATATTGTTCATAATTGCAAAAAGTAACTAATTTTGATACGAAATGATATGTACTATTTTAGTTGCAAGCAGATCTCATGGAAAGTATATAGCAGAATGCAATGACTGTTACATTGTACAGTTCTTGCATACTTTGAATGGCAGCAAATTTGAAGTTGTGCAGGATAAAAATGTTTTTCATATTTTTCACCTGCAAATATGGATGAAGTAAAGTTAACATTTATGTATTTGCTAGAAAACATGTTACTGGCCTAGAATTATTTTTATTGTTGCATGCTTTTGACTTCAAAATACGATTTTCACGGGAATCACTTTTTTACATTGAAAGCTGATTTATGCTGATAGCAATCATGATGCTTTTGTGTAGGATGCAATCAGTGCATTGATGACAGACCTTGATACACCAGCATTGAGACGAAACAAAAATGTGGAGAGTTTTTTGAACAGATGTGAGTATGATTGTTTGCAGTTAATCCTTCTAATGGAAAAAGTAATACCAAATAGATTAATGCACATAATTTCACTTCTGTTAGTCAATTGAATGGCCAGAAATTTTAGTATTATATTTAGCAAGAGAGTGAAACTACACATTCACAGGAAGATGAAGAAAATGGAGAACACAAAACTTAACAAGCATTGTATTTGATTACAAAAAACAAAGAATACAGTGTTTGCTGTACGTAGTACATTATTTCATGATTCTGAGGTTGGGGCATTGACAAAACTGGAAAGGATGTCTTAACACTTTCAGAACTGGCGTACGATATATTCGTACTTCGATTTCGGCCTAAAAAACAGCAGTTTTCGGTTGCCTTACCAACGCCCTAGCTCCTCTGCCGATTGCGCTAGAGAGTTCTTCAATGGCTCAAACGGATTGGCCAGTCTAGTAGATTGCCCTCGAAGAAAATTTTTTTGATTGGGGATGCGGATTTTTTGTGAGTGACATCATAAGTGAAGTAGTTTTGGGGTCATTTTGGCTCATGTTGCCTGGCCTGGGCCCAACCGCGAGGCCAAAGTGTTTCGCTGAAGTTTTCATTGGAAACTAGGCTCGAGTCTGAGTCTTTTGAGCCTTTGATCGACTTTCTAGCGTTTCTGGTTCAAAAGTTATGATATAAATAAACAAATGAATTATCTAATAAGCTAATTAGTCAAATATTTTTACTAACTTACATCACAACTTTTGAACCCGAAACCCCAGCAGGTCATCCAAAGCATCAAAAGACTTGGATTGTAGCCTAGTTTCTAGTGAAAACTTCAGCGAAATACTACCACCTGGCAATTGGCGCCCAGGGCCAGGCAAAGTGGGCCAAGGTGGCCTAAAAGTCCTCCACGTATGACGTCACTCACAGACAACCCGCACCCCCCAATCAAAAAATTTTTTTTCGTGTGCAGACCAGAAGACTTGCCGTGTCTTTTGACGCTTCGACCAGGTGCTTAACCCATACAGGAGCAGAGATATTCCCGAGCAAAGCCATGTGCATTTAGGCGTTTTTTTTGCGAAAATCCTGAAAAGTAGCCGGACACTAAAATGTTAATACTTTGAGGGCCGGTCTGCAGATATATCTTACCTAGATTTCAGCCTAAAACCAGCAGTCTTCGGCTGCCTTCCCAACGCCATAGCTCTTCTGCCTATTGCACTAAGGAGCTGTTCAAACCCCTAAAAGATTTGGCAAGTCTTCTAGTCTGCACTCGAAAAAAATTTTTTGGTTGGTGGTTGCGGATTTTTTGTGAGTGACATCATAAGTGAAGTGGTTTTTGGGCCATTTTGCTCATATTCTTGTTTCTTAAATTTTCTTGTTGTCAGCTTACACATGCTATGAAATTTGTTGCTGCCAAGGAGGTGTAATTGTTGTTGCTTGGTTTGTTGTTTATCAAGCATTTGATTAAAACTGCATCTGAAAACCACATGTGTCTTGCAAATATAGGTTCTGCAGATGGTAATCCAGAATTAATGTAGTTGTTGCTCTACCTTCGAATTAAAATTTTGTCAGCTATAACAAAATAAGTCTTACCAATGAGCACTCCTTGTGCTGGACATTCTAGCCATGGTCTAACAAGCATTTTATGGTGAATAAAAGCATATTGTATCTAGATTGTCACTGATCACAATTTAAAGCCATGGTTTGCTAATATATGCAAGGACATTTTAGTCATGCATGGGAATTAGACTCCTGTGCGAGTTAATTTTTTGTCCGCTCCCGCCCCGCACAATTTAAACCTGCCCTGCACCTGCATGAATTTGAGAAATCTTGCCCATTCCTGCCCTGCACCTACACCCACCCGCCCCACAGGCCATCCTGCCCCGCTCTGCACTTTTCCGGTCTCAAACCCGCACCTATCCAAAAACTACTAAAAAAGCATAACTAGGGCAAGCTTTTTTTGCAATAAAACCGTGAGAAATATGCATTTATTTTTAACAAAAGTTGCAGTAAAAAGTGGCATTTATGCACAAGGATTTTACTCGACAGTGATTTACTCAAGCGATTTATTCACATGTAATGCTAAATATTTCCAAACATTATCTGGTGAGAAATGGCAATCTTTTGCCAACAGTTTGCGTAGCATGCTAAAACTTTGCTCCACACTGCATGAAGTTGCTTGGCAATTTAACAGTTTAGCCTACAGTTCTGGACTGATGCTTGGCCGGGTCATTTATACAATTGCTTCAAGATCACTATACAGTTCAAATCGGTTATCAAAGAGAACGTAACTGTACTGAAATAATGAGTAAAGGCATATTCTAAAACATGTTTTTTTAAATAACACTTCAACATTTTGCGCATTTGGCCTACTTGATAAAAGTTGCAGTGAAAAGTTGCATGTAAAAAAGAAAAAAGTTACAATATAAAATTCCTGCAACCAGCTTAAAACATTGTACTACATTAATTCTGAGCATTTCAGAAGCTGTTGGAAGGGGTAAAAAAAGTTGCAAAAACTTGCCCTACTCATAATGCCTGAGTCTAACAAAGTTTAACAAGCAACAAAGTCAAGCCATTCATTCTTTTCATTGGCAGCCAAATCAAAACTTTTCCACAGATCTGATCTTTTGCAGTCAACAAATTGAGGTGATAAAAAACACGTTTCAATCCAGCTGTGAATAGCTGTGTGTTAAGCGTTGTCTTATCCATTTAGGACTGCTGGACTGAATTATTCCTCACCAAGCATGACGGTAGCATTGGAAAATTGTCACTTACCCACCACATGGCAAGAGCCTGAGATAATGTTTTGCAACAATGGGTTGTTACATCATAATGTA
>Ga0210059_1005348_pt1 | contig 20663 bp, 11 predicted proteins | sample Ectturendosymbi2_FD_188042 | JGI IMG/M metagenome (GOLD analysis project Ga0210059, IMG submission 188042) | Ecteinascidia turbinata endosymbiont from Florida, USA - Sample 2 (SPAdes) (version 2) | ecosystem: Host-associated > Tunicates > Ascidians > Unclassified | place: Key West, Florida...
CCCAAAGCCTAAGCTGCTATCTATTGCAAGCCTACACATCCTCTTCGGCATGCCTTGTCGACTGCATGATAATTAAGCTGGTATTACTCTTCTAAAACTGAACTCAACACGCTAACAGTTAAAATAACGGTGCAGTCATATCTTATCTGGAGACAGGCACTGAATGCTAGCCGTGCTAGGTGCCAGCCTAGTACCTCGCGAACGAGACGTCTTCCTGTCCAGGTGGCCAACGCATTGGCTTCTTCAGAGCGCTGACTCAGCAAATAACGTTCAGAAGCAGACCACACGTTATCCATATATGGTAACGAGACAATGCAAAACTGGTCATGTAAACGTAGTAATTGTGGCAACAAGCAACAATAGAGATCACACGCCGTGCTCTGGTTCTTTACTCGCTATTATTAGCGCACATCCCGTTCGTCGTGCATCACGCATGCGACACCGCACCGACTGAGTGCCCTCAACAGTACCTTGCTTCGACAGCAAGATTTTGTTGCGTCTGGCTGCTTTTAACCAGTGCTAACGTTAAATTAACAAACGCTGTTACTGGATTCCTCTTAACGTTTGCCTCAACATTTGTACGCATATTATTTCACTTTGTTCGCAACGTGAACAAATACTAAGTCCACGGAAATAAAGCCTAGCACCAGCAGCCTGCACATGGGCAGACTTACCCATGCATTCATTCGGTATGTGCCAGAATGTTTGGAATCCAGGCACCTCACTGTGGAATGTGCAGAATACCAGCACCACTACTGACCATGCAACACCAGCCTAATTGCGACCGCCCGCGCACAAAGTCCGCATCTTTCTGTGTCATTCTAATATGCACAAATGGAATGATTGTGACAAAAATTAATACGGTAAGGTTGGAAAAGAAACGGAATCTCCAGATTATACAAATACAAGACTGTTAAGTGAAACAGGACAAACGCAAAAGGTATAACAGAATGTCAAAGGAGGCATTGGTCTTGCTCTGGCGCCGCAGCAAGTACAATTACGTCGAATGCGATAATAAATCACTAAGAGTGCGTTGAGCTGGACTGGAACACCAGCTAGGCCGGAGGTTGCCGATTCCTGGAACGCTACTTTGCAAAACCTGGGCAAAATGACATAATCAGAGTAGTTGCCGACATGTAATTCCGAAAATTGTTCGTACGCTTTTAGGAGGTAGAAAAATTGTACGAGTTGTGCAATCGTGCTAATGTTGACAACTGTGAGGGGCCTCTTACCAACAGTGGACGAGGAGTGTTCTTCCGCAACGCTTGTACGCGCTCTTCACTGTTTCGACAAATTCCAAGAAACTTTCGGTGTTGCTTGGCACATCATTCTTTGCCCAATCATTGTATGATAAGTGGGTCACAAGTGTCTTGCGTTTACTCTAAGTGACAGGATATAAGTCAATAACAATCTCGTTATTTTGAAACCTTTCTTCCGTTAAAATTGGCTGAATTTTGACGAAATTACCAACGCTGATGTCTAACAAATGCGTTCAAGACAGGGTGGTATTAGAATTTAGGGTCCCGAGGAAAACTCTAAGAATGGGGTCCCAAGACATCGCCACTGTGAAAGGTAGATGTGGGACTAAGTGGATAAAAGAATTAAGTTTGTTTCACATTTCAATTTATGAACTGAATTCAAGAGCATAATATACATAAAAAAACACCAAGAATTTGTAAATGTTTTGAAGCTGGACACTTGAAAACTGCCCACATTTTGCAATAACACTAACTTTATTCGCTGAAAGCAAGTTAAATTTTTCATTTTGTCTGGGAATTTCCTTCTGCATGAAAATCCCTTTCACACTGTAAATTGTTTGAAGTCATTTGGTTTTAAGTTGTTCTTTGTCTAGGCATTAAAGTTGTTGAGGTTCCCCCTTTGGCACATTTGCACATAATTTTTGCTTTATTTTGATAAACATATGACTTGCTTTAGAACTTACTAAATGTGGTTCGAGAGTAGTTCATAAGCTTTTTAACAAAACAACGCAAACACTAAGTGCGAAACTCTCGAAAGGGGGACCCCACGGCATCTCTGAAAAGGGGGGCGAGGCGACAGTCTCGTTCGCCTCCCCTAATATCCGCCCCTGGTTGAAGGGTTAAGAATTAACTGGAAGTCCCTGTGTTTGAGGATTTTTCTTCGTTTACTTATACAGATAAAATCAGACAACCAGTCTTTTCGTGGTTTAGAGCTGCTTGCGGTGCCATGAAATTAAACAATGGAAGCAACGTAAGAGCTTAGAAATTTCCTCTTTTGAAGTGTGGCGCGCGATTGATCAGACGTTTGTTGTTCAATAGCAACGAAGTACAAGTATCAACCAGGGTTGCCATGTAATACAGGAACGTTGTGAAGAGTACTGATATGAAAATCGGATATTTTACGACAAATATGAATGATATAACGCTTGGTTCCTGGTCCAGCACTAAGCCATGGCGTTCACCGTACAGGCAATTCGTATGCACTAGTGTTTCCTCGAAAGCGTGCACACGAACAGAATAAGAAATATGATCATAAACTCATGAATTTTTAAAAGCCTGAAAACTCCAATTTTATCCAGAGAATCTCTTTCTTTATCAAAGCGTAAGCGAATACCAACACTACCTTTTTACCGATTTTGATAAAATTGTGTTCCTGATGTTATTTTTCACAATTTCTTACTTAAACTACTGCCATGCTCAGATGCGGACGAATATTAGATGCTGCGTATTTTCCGTTTTCATAAAATGGAAGTGGTTGAACATGGATATGCTAGCTAGAAGGAATACGAAGTTACTTGAAAACTGATCGCCACAATTCGGCGTTCACCCTTGCAATGAAACACTTACCAAACGCAGATCTCTGTCCTGCGGTTAGCTTTGAAGACACACCGTGAGATGCACAGTGCATAAAACAGAGAAATTTGTTATGTATCGTGTCAAAGTCGTGTCAAACTTCGGCTTTTAGGCAGCTCCTTGAAAAAGCTACATTCTTTTCTGCATGATCGCAACACAGATGTTTTTTTCTTGCTTTGTTTAGAGCCCAAAGGATCTATTACGTTAATAACTGGAGCTGAAAGGGTTCAGACAAGACTTCTGAGAGGAGTTTTGCCAGGGGGTACGACGACTGATACAGGACCATCTTCCTTCTTTTTCAACGGCATAAAAAACACACTAATGGAATTATTTAGAGAGGCAAAAGCAAACATAGTCGCTCATACATAAGCAAGCATTGCGTTTGGACACTCGTTTATTACAGCATAGAACAAACACCATGCCTTGTTCAAAGTTAATCTCCTCTCCGTGACCGCATTCGTAATAACCTCACGGCTGAGGCATTTGACTTGGATGTCGTCATACTTCGTTGTTTCTTCTTCGTTTGGCCAGTAACGAAACTGCAAACAAAGCGAAGGGTCGTTTATATTTTTCATTTTCACATGCACAAACACAACACAGGGTATCATCAGCTGGTTTTGTTAAAGCAAACACGTCGTAAAAAGTTTGGACAATTTTGAAGTTTCTCTGGCTTACTCCAACAAATAAAAAGCGTCTTTCCATGTTTAGGGCCATAAGACGCGATCACCCTTCGGAAAACATATAGAGAATGCCTCACCACACGGAAATTAAAAAGCTGTTTTCTCAAGTGAAGCTTTAATTTTTGTACGATGTTCATTCGAATTTTGCATATTAAAGTAAATATACCTTCAGGTCAATGAAAAGATTGCGTCCTTACAGGCACAAGTGACATTGCCACATGTTGCCCACCCAGGTATTGTGTACACCCTTTGCATGGCACTCAATAGCCTTGACTTACCGTCGTATGGATTTTGTCTGGTTGAAGAATCTGGAAAGTTGGTTTTACACCCCTTTAAGGACCGCGAGGGTCACTGTAGTGGCTTTTGAGCCAAACTTTGGCCATAACTCGGCGAGCGATCGGGCTAGAGAGTTAATCAACGTCTCCTGGAAGCGTATTTTCGCCTACTTTTTTTTTAAACACCGGGTAAATTGGCACTTGTTTTTTCACAGGTCTCAATAGCGTCACTGGGACCACCTCGTGACATCACACTGCCCCAAAAAATTCCAATTGACAATTTACCCTTTTTTTGTATCGAAAGTTCACGAAATCCGCATCTTTTGATGCTTTGATTTGTTTTCTGCCGCGATCAGTCGGCGGGTTTTGACCGAAGCTGCACGAAAGGCACTGTCGTAGCTTTCGCGGTACTTAAAGGGGTGACATCTCAATCATAACGGTATTTAAGAAAGAACCGCGTAATTCATCGTTTCAAGTGAAGCTTACAGTGCTGCCATTATCACCATCTTCAAGCATGACAATGACTCGCACATCGTTATGAAGGACTGTTCTCCAGAAATCTTCGTGCCAGCTGCGTTGCATCAAAGGATGGTGGGTGGTGATCACTTTTTCGAAACCGGAGATATTCTGTTGTAAAACTGTACGGTTCAGAGACAGCAGCAAAGCTATGCAAAGCACTACTTTGCCAATGGCACCATATATCTATTCAGAACCGTCGCCAGAAAGTCGTCAATAGAGAGGCTTTATGTTTATGCGGGGGGGCTCTACGTTGGTGCAGGGGGGCTTGACATTCAATTTTGACAAAAATTCCCACTAACTTATAGTGTTTCATATTTTAATTTGGATGGCTTGGAGTTTTGTTTGGGGGGGCTAAGCCCACCAAAGCCCCCCGTGGCGACGGGACTGTATCTATCGGGAAAGTATAGACTTTCTCTACCTTAATTGAGTATAGGCTAGTTTTCAGTAAATAGGTTATTTCCAAGCTTGACCACTACCTATAAGTACCTTTACGGTATACGAAACTCATTGAAAATAGTCAAGCTTCTTGTAAATTCACTTTGTGAACCTTGTAGATATCGCATCGGTCACAAGGGTCAGTCTTTGCATAAAAAGGTCAAGACGTATGGCAGGTAACACAAAGATAATAAGTGTTCGACGACTCACTACAAATTGCGTGGCATTGTAGTAAACAGGCTTTCCACTGATTTCGAAGTACACGGTCTCAACAAGGAACTTGTCATCTGAAAAGAAGTAGAATGTTCCAAATTCAAAATATACTTCGTCGATGAGAGTACATCTTATAAAAAATTGTTCATAAGCGCTTCTTGCCGATTGTTTTATATGCATGGATTGTAAACCCAAAGTACAGGTTGCACAGGCCTTCCTGCATAAAGAGCAAAATCATATCAAAATCCTGATTTCGGTCAATAGTTTACCGTGGTACCTTGGATCAGGACCCAGCACCGAATGAGGAGGTCAGGGGTCTTCACCCCATTCTGCTGAAAATCGCAAGGACATCTGGCGAGTTTTTTTAATTTTTCGAGATGTTGAGGACCATCTTTAGGATGTGCCACACGTGAAAGCTTTAAATTGATTATATACCGGAAAGTTTTTTAAAACCCTGCTCAGGAATCCTGGGTGGTCCACCATCCAGGGGCTTCTTTTTTGTTGATTTTATATACTTAGAAAAATGTTAGAAACCTGTGCTTCCATGAATTTTCCTGATCTTCAGAGACAAGTGGAATGGTGACAGAGTTATTTTACAAAAATGTCCCTGAAAGTCTATATATAGAAAATATAGATAGTCTCATAAGCGCAATTTTGTTGTAAAATGTGAGAGGGACAGCTTGGTGTGAAACCAATATATTACGAAACCTAAAGAGAAAAATGTGGGGGACATGGCATATTACATACCCACTGTCAGAAAAAGTGGGGGGACGCGTCCCCCGTGTCCCCACCTAACTGCGCCCATGGTACTATACTACCCATAGTTTCCTGATGTGTAACAAATTTTGGGCATTTTACTACCTTAATATTTCAATATGATTTTAAGTGCAAAACGTGTTTGGCCAAATGTGACCACCGAAACCTTATGTGTGAAATGTCTTCCTACGCCATGACTTGATGTGAAGAAAAAATGGATCTAAATCGCGCATGACGTTTTCTACGCACAAACAAAAATTCCCCTAAAAAAATCCTTGTTTTGGGGGTACAGTGCATAGAATTTGTATGCTATGTATGTTTCGTTGCGTAGATACGGTTTTGTTGTGAAAATGATTAAAAATGGACTTGGGAAGTCAAAAATAGTTTGGTCCCGAAACAACGGATGTCACGTGTCCCAGGAAAACGTAATCAAATTATGGGTAACATTATACCCTACTTTTCCTGACTCGAATAGCATTTTAAGGTTTCCTGAGCAGAGATTTAATCAAACTTGCTGCTTAGCTCTCGACTTCAAAATGCTGTGGTTGTTGTAAGATTAAACTGTCTTGGAATCGTTTAATTTAACGTAGTGCAGTTTACTCAAAACATATTAATAGTGCATTTTATCATAACAATTAAGTTGTATAAAGACTCCAAATTAATGCAACACGAAGTGATGCAGGATATGCTTTTGCATATTGTATCGAAAAGTGCTGATATTGGAAGGAAACATAACGCAACGAGTGACAACGTTTAATGAAAGTGGATACAATAAATTAATAGTGCTTTATTTTCTTATTTATCTATTTAGGTGCCGCATTTTAAAAGTTATCCTTTAGACTCAGAATTCCTTTACTGGACCCTTCCTTGAACTGGCATGTTGGAAGCAGTTGAACAGTAATTTAAAATTCCATCTAAATCAAGGGCAGTCCAAGATTTTCATTATCACGGTATATGAAGACATCGGGAAAGTAGTTTTGGTAAAATGATGGCTCCTTCGTAAATGTCGTCATTGGAACGCATAGGAAGATCATGGCTAAGTTAAAACAGGCCACTGCGGCAGAAACGCTGGTATCATAGCGTTGGAGAATGCTTTGTAACGAATTACACTGTAGCATTTACATGGAAGGAAACTCGATTTCGGCGCCGTGTTGTTGGAAAGCTTTTCCGCTATTTTGGTGGAAGCATTGATTGGTTTCAAAAAGTCCAGCCTGCGGAACTCCCGTTCGTAGCCAGTTACGCCTTTATTATCCTGTCTGAAAAAGGTACAAATAATGTTTCAAAGCGCATAGCTTGTTTGTGCAACAGGAAAGAAGTCTATAATCGGCGAAGCTAAATAAGTTTAATGAGGTGTCGAGGCCATAAAAAAGTGACGAGTCGACACTTCACTATTATTCGTACGCCTACACTTAACACTTCATATGAGACATGCACGAAAACTGATACTGGTTCTGCTTTAAAAGAATCTCGTCACATGTTTACGTACGTCAGTGTTTTTCAACCGGGGTTCCGCGGAACCTCAGGGTTCCGTCGAAACAGACTGAAATTTCCTGGGACGAAATTCGCAACCACACTTCTATGCGGTTGTAGCAATAAAGACACTTGAATCATTGCATGGGGTTCCACGAGCAACGCAAACATTTGTGGAATATTCCGCTGCAGCAAAAAGATTGAAAAACACTGACGTACGTCGTGTACGTGTTTGACTACGATTGAAGTTGGATCCAATTTTAAACCTATACAAACATCGTTTAAAAACTGTGCACATGTTTTTCGAAAAAGCAATTCAACAAGAATTGTCGCAAAATTTTATAAATTCGGAACGACTATAACAGAGCGTGAAGTCTGAAAAAACAATGCAATGTTATGCCAGTTTTGGGGGACAAAACAGCATTTTCTTTATTTCCAAGAGCTTAAAATGGCGTAAAATCATTTGTTCTATGTACCTAGCTGTTGCTCTTTGTTTAAATTTTGTGTAAACCAAATAAGCCTGTCAAAAATGTATTTTTGAAACAGAATGTACACAATGGAAGCGTAATTAAAAAATAATCAAATTGAACACCAACACTGTAATTGTTCATAAGCAACTGCTACATATCACTCAATTGGTGGAAAACGTTTATGCAGTCAAAAAGCAGCATATTCCATTTCAGTACGAGCTGTGTGTGCCTAATTTGCGGGAGAACCATGCCATCTTTAAGACAATAGCGCCCGATCCTTTGCCACGAAAAGGTTTCTTCGACGGACATTGATCGGGAAACTGTGTTGAAAATCAATGTCGAAAACATTAAATCACGTCAGATTCCGTAATTGTAATGTGCGCGAAGCAAACGCCGAGTGACGGGTGAAATTTTACAGGCTGTGGTAGAGATGAGCTCTTTTTAGAGCTTGAAAGTAAAGTACTGTGCAAACAGGTCAGATTATGGAAAGCGTATATGCTTCTGCATAAAGACAACAGGCGAGCGGGCGGGAAAAGGTTTTATATACACGTTATATGAAAAGTATAATTAACAGAAAACTCAGGCCAGTAGCGCAGCCAGCCTAAAACTTTGGGAGGGCCAAAAAATTTTTTGCGGGCCAAAACGTTTGACTTTAGGCGAGCAATAGTATTTTTGTGTGGGACGCCGCTTCCCAAAGCACAAAATGACCAGATATGCTAAAAATTTGAGGGGTCGTGGTCCCCTGAGCCCCCTTGGCTACGCCTATGAATCAGGCGATAACGGTAACGACCACAGTGAAAAATAAAAATAGTTTGGTAAAAGCACTACTCACTCTTGCAGACGCATCATGACCTGACGTAGTTTAGAACAAGGGAAGTTTGTGTTGCCCAGGTAGTGAAATTCCACTAGCAGTGTATGAAGGTACACGTATTGTCTCTGGTGGAAAAAACAAACATGGGCATGAGGACAAAAAAAACTGCAAATCTTTTTGCAGTAAACTGGGCTCATCAAATGTGGTATTATTATCTGTTGTTAAACATTTTTTATACTAAAAATTACTTGTTTTGACTTTTCAAATGGTTGCTGTCTATGAAAATAAAATTTGTACTTTTAAATCCTTACCCAGTTCGTTATGATCCCAGGTCTCTCTTGTCTCAAAAGTCTCACCGTCTCGAAAATATCAATTCGAGTCTTTCGTTGCATTTGACCCACAATGTACAAAAAGCAAATGAAAATCCCAGTCCGACCTTGACCATCGCTAGAAAATTACAAAAGCAAAGTGTTGCAATCCAAACATTTACCTGAAACTCCAAATTTTAGCACAGTTTTCAGGTAATATTAGCCGCTTAAAATTATTGTAATACCATGAATCAAACCGCTACATGTTTCCAGCAGCATCAAAGAGAAATTGGAGGAAGCACAGATTTTTCTGAAGTAAAGCTGCAATTTAGTGAGTCAGGGTTTAGCAACAACCACTGAGTCAATTTTCAATGGAATCTGAACAAAGAAATGTGTTTGTAAAAATTGGGGCCAAACAAAAAATAGTTGAGAAATAAATGTGCAAACCACTCCAACTATCCAAAAATATTGAAAAAGTAGCTTGGACTGGTCTCTGGTTTGAAACTTTATTTGTACAAAGTGCAAATACCTGCACGTGACAGCGATTGGCTTAGTCCCTGCAAATTTTTCAACTGACGAGTGGTAATAGCGAAAAAACTTGAAAAAGCCGGTGGTTGTGTAGGAGACGTCTTGTTCAGGCCAATCGCGGAAGTGAAGATGTACGATGTTGTGGCATGTCTGTATAGATGGCGGAAGGAACGAGAGTTATTTTCATAAACAGAATATATAATTGAAAATTCAAGTACAAGCTAGGATCGATAAAGAATAAAAACTCCCATATGAGCTACTTGCGTAATAAATTCACTCTCGGGTATTTTAGTTGACCAACCTCTGCTATTGGTCAAGTTCATTCTCGAACAGCTTTTAGTATGCAGTGAATCAGTAATTGTATGGCTTGCTGTTTGATCATCTGAATTAAGTAGGTTACCTAATGGCGACAGGTTCTATATTAGGTTTGTTCGCAGACGGTTCTTGAGGAAGAAAGTTCATCATCAATATCAGTGTTTTCCAAACTGGTGTCCGCGGACAATTAGGGCGGGGGTCCATGACGACTGCACAGGAGGCCCGGGAAGATAGGATAGAAAACAAAAAAATCGAACATACTTACACGAACTTGCACATTGTGCAGCAGGGGGCAGTGATCGGCAAACTTTTGTTACGGTGGCCCAAACAACCCTTTCATTCATAGACCTATGCTCATTTGTGAAGGGCCAATTTCATAGTTATGCTGTATTCAGCTACCTGTTACATGACAGTGATGACAAAAACAATGTTTCCTTTCACGTCGAACAATCAATGTTCCACGCAACCGGCGCAGGACTGTAGCTCTTACGTACCACGCGGTCCACAACAGAAAGTGTTGTGCAGGCCAATAAAAAGTGCTAAAAGACTACTATTGTGCAGTTGCCGGCAACTATTGTACAGTATGTACGCTGTGACAAATAATTACCGCAGTAAATTCCAATCGAAATGATTTTGAAAGCTTTTGCGATCGTAAATCTTCATTGTTGCGTCATCTTAATTAGCAGTGAAAACGTTGTTTACAAGGATTCTCGCTTTCTGCGTCTTTGACGTAATAATTACTCTTATGACTTGTCGTTAGTCGGGTACGTCCGCGTTTTGCTAAGATCAATCCCGAATTTTCCATTCTGTTTATTCTTTTACAGCGTAAACCAGGCCCGTAACCAGCTTGGGACACCGGGAGGGGCGAAGAGTTTTCTGAGAGAGGCCCAAATTTTTTGAACTATGTCCAATACTTTCAAACTATATCCAACACATTTTTCCAGGGAGGGCGAAAAATTTTCTAGGTGGGCTTTGCCCCCCTGCGCCCCCCTAGTTATGGGCCTGGCGTAAACTTTTATGTAATGCATGATGTTATCCAATCAAGTTTTACCGAAAGTGCTGCAAAGTGGCGATAGTTCCTTAAGAGCCGTTTTAGGCCAGTAAAATTGGGAAAAAAGGTTGGACAAAATTAGTAAGAAGCTGAAAATTGGTATATGGCCTCCCCTCAACAGCCTTGACAACATACCAAAAGTCCCCGTGTATCCTCCCTGAACTTTCACCGTTATAACATCATGACATCAATGCTTATATTCTTTAAGAAATGGCCTCACACGGAGATATAATTTAGTGTATGACGGTATTTTATTCGATTATTTTTTATTAAACGGCCACAAAATGCATTGAAACATCGATGTGAACATAAATGAACAAATGAGCATGAAATCATAATGTCATAAGCTCGTTATGACGCCATAGTATGGTTGCATCATCCTGAAAAAAACCTCATAGTTGAGATTATAGTTTTTTTTCTGGAAGTTCGAAGAAACAAAATACTCATAAAAGAAACCATTATACAATCCAGGATAGGTGCTCCACAGTCACATAACTTGGGGCTTGAGTTCACAATATACATGTAGTACAATGTATTGCAGTTCGAATCAGACTTTGCCTACGTGAAAGGCTATGAAGGGAATTTCTTTCCATGATTTTCAGTCTCAGATGAAGTCACATTAATCAAAATGATCCTCTAGAAGAGTCTAGATCACTATTCTCGTCAATCATCTGGAAATTAAGTGTTTCATTTGTGTGTGATAATGAATCGGAACCGATATTGTCTTCGCTCTCTTTTGCATCAAAGTGATGCTCTCCATCAGCGACTGAATAAAAAATGACTGTTTTTTCAGAAGTGCTGCAGCCATTTTCATGTCAATTACTACATAGAATCGTACAGAAAAGACCTGACTTCTCTCAGCCACAGGATCGCTCACAACCACTTTGCAATTGGAGGAAATCAAAGTTAACTGTTTTTCAGGTTCAGGTAGTTGGGTGAGGACTGGTTGCAGCGGTCCGTTTATCAATTGCCAACCCCGCATGAATTTGCGCGTGAAAAGGCCAATCTACACTGAGGAGTTGCCAGGAGTGCCGCGCACGATTCCTTGTTTGTTTTGTTGCGTCGGGTAATTCTGCGCACGTGCACGGCTCGGCACGGCAACTCCTGGGCGCAATAAAACAAACAAAGAATCGGAACACTTTCCCGTTCAAAAACTTTCCATGTTGTAGACCGCGTAAGGACCGTTGGGGAGGCGTGCACCCCCGGTTAATAACCCCTGTTCTAGCAATTATGGGTTTTAAAAGTTTTTCACTAATCGTTCAGAGAACATGGTTACATGAACACAGTGACAAGGAGTACTTCTGAAAAAGGAGTACTTCTGAAAAAGCAGTGTTTGTGTTAATTACCTTTGTATTAAAAATGGTACAATTGGTATTTTGGAGTATCTGAAACCTACCATTGGTTTCATTTTCTAATTTTTCTTTTTAAGCGGTTATGCTCATTGTAGATTTTTAGTAGAATTCTTAAACTTTTAAGAATATCAGCAATATTTTCAGGGTGTCGTTGGATGTATTTTACGGTTTGATTGAATAAGTTACGCACGCTATACTCCTGTTGATCAAGGACACCGGAGCAGCGGTAGGGCAGGAGGGGGCAGAAAAAGGGTTAGGGGCAATGGAAACTTGTAAAAAACAAAAAAATCTTTACCAATTATGCTTGTTTCTGTTCAGCAACAATGTTATTCTCAAAAATAATAACAGAATATTATAGGAAACCATTGTGAATTTTCTGGGTGCGCGAATAGCTACAACAAATTTGTTTCAATTAGATCTTGACAAACCATGAAATTACCTATGATACTGTCATCAAAAAGGCACCTCCGCCCCGTTACCCTCTTTTTGAAAGGTCAGGGGAGTAATGCCCCCGTAACATCCCGCTCTCCAGAGTCCCCGCTGTTGATGCATTTTGAAAAACATATCGCGCATAAAATTTTTTAGAAAGCTTTTGTCAGGACCGTCATCTCTGCAAGAACTTTCAAGGTTGTTGGAAAGGGAGGTTTAAAAATGGTTCAGATGTAGTCGAGTCTTTTTAATACTATGGCAGTCAATAAACTGAAATGTTGTCTTATGAAACTGTGGAGCCTTGGACATATATTTGGGGGTTAGACGACCAAAGAAAACTGAGTATCGGCCAAGCATTGAATCGCAACATGTGCAATTCATTACTACACGAAGAATTCACAGCACAGACCTCATAATGAAAACTTACGTCATTCTTTATGTTGTTGACGTAAAACAATTGCATTTTTCGGACAAAGAAACTTCCGTGATCTTCTTCAGACATCGCCTCCACTACCAACGGGTGGAGTTGCAAGGCGCGACGCAGATTGGGCCAGAATTCTAAACAACGTGCCTGCAAGCAGATTGCACTTGTTAGTGATGCTTGCTTTTGCAAAAGTGACACTCAGGAAGTTGCAGCCAGGTCTTCCTTTTAAGATTTGACCTTGGTGAACGCTCAAAGACACTTTAAGAGACCGCAACTATTTTATCTAAATACCGATATAGTCATATAGCGAGGTTTAATGTATTTTGGTGGCGGTTATACAGCGAGGTTCCACTGTATTTTGAGAGACCGTTGGGAAAAGTTGTGAAAACCTTTCGGTCTCTCAAAATACCTTAGAAAACACTGGCTGCAGGTATGGTATTTGTCGTATTTCCGTTTGGTATATGTATAAGAAATGAGACGCTACAATAATCTTCCTCTAGATACGAACACATTCAAAATGTTGTGAAACAAACTCGACAAGCCGTAGAGGCAAAGATAGTCTGTTTCACTGACAGTAAAGTTGCAGCCATGCTGGGTATAAAGTATTACGACTCGGGGTATTTTATTCTGAAACGCTTACGAGACCAAATGTTTGAAACTTACAGTGTTCAATGAAACATCAAATTTCCCACAGGCTTAAGGCAAAAGCTCTTAAAAATGTGAAAAATAGCTATCTTTTCGTAGAACAACAAACACGGTGAACTATAAATTGATGGGTTCGAAATTTCCCTCAATAAAAATGAAAGTAATGATGAAAAAAATGGTTAAAGCAAACGAAGTCAAAGATGTCGTAGCGTTTTCGATAAACAGTGCTACCATCACAAGTACAGCAGTGCTTAACGAAACGTTTGCGATCTGCTTTGAACATTATTTTCATCATTAGGTGTTTGACACTAATGTTTGCCGTGTACCAAAAAGAGGAAGTAGCCAATGGATTAATCTAGAACAGGGGTGCTCACACTTTTTCAACATGCAAGCTACTTATAAAATGAACAAATGAAAATTATCTAACTACTACAAAACTGCAAAACATACATTTATTAATAAATATATTGAGAGTTTCTTTACAATGTATGGATGTACCTTGCATACTCAAATGAGCCCATATTGCACAATATAACACAATTAGCTATGTACATTTTTCACAATTAACTATGTACACTGGACAGACACGTCCGTCCACCGGCACTGAAGGTGTTTGTCATGCGATCCAGTCACAGCACCTTTGAGATCGGCTGGTAGATCCCGATCGACGTATTGAGCACCCCTGATCTAGACGAAATTACCTTAAAAGAAGCAAACTTCCTTTCAAGTTCCAGAGCTCAAAAAACATGCTGGTTTTGCTTTGACAGATTTCAGAAATTTAAATAACTTGCTGGAGTTTTCAAAAATTTAGATTTTTTTTGTCGCAAGCGCTTTATGCGTCCTTAAAGCCAGATCGTCCACGTATACGCCTATAAAACAGCATCTCAAAGTATTTTTTACTTACGTTAATCGCTCTTACTAACCTCTCTTTTTTTAAATGTCTTCGAAAAGGTCACTATTACTCTGCACCCAGTAACCCAGATCATTTCCCAAAACCTTTTAACAGGTACATCCAAGAGACCATCGCAAGCGATGATTTTGTTTGTCGTATCGTTCTCCTACAACAGTTACAAAAAGCAAAGATTCTGTTAAGCTGATCATCAGCCACACCAAAAGCACATTTGAAATTAGCAGCATTTCTTCTTTTAATTGGGCGGCATTAAAAAATACTAACAAAGAATTTAAAGAGAAGATGCGATCAATTATCGCCAAAGCATCAAAACTGTTTCAAGCAACACCCTCTCCATTTTCTGTCAAGGGCGACGATTTGGAATGCGCAGCATTCGTTGGATTGAGTAAATTCTGTTTTGAACAGTGAAAAAGCCTATAATTAACCAACCGATAGGTTAGCGAGGTAACTCCAGACGGCAAAACCGAGCATTACAGCAGCGTCAGTTGTCCTTATCCGTTACTGCACGTCAAAAACTTTGTTGAACTTATGTCGTCCAGCAATCATAACCATCTGAATTTTTTGACGAAGCTTTGATTTACGTTGAGATGAAACACATTTGATCTCAAAATAATTATTTGTCACCTTCTGCACTTAAAACTAACCAATAAATTTCCAAAGTATCTCCTAAAAACACGTGATGATTTTTGGTTTAAACCTTAAAACTTCCATCAAAGTTTTAGAATTCATGCTACCACTTGTGCAGTCCGAATTACAAGGTGAATAACAACGACTTACTTCAAAACTTGTTACTTAGAAAGTTACATTCCGTGGGCTTTGATACAAAACAGGCGCAAGTCTTTCATTTATTGTTGCTGATAAAATAGCAATTGATTTTGATGTGTAATCTAAAATTATCTGCCAATCGCAATGCCAGATGCAGCAGTCACTTACGCTGACGTATGCAGCATTGATACATTTGAAGACATCGTCACTTTGACGTAGGGCAAGCATCTCATAATTATTGTCTGCAACAAACAGTAAGCATAAGTTGCCAATAACAAACACAGAATATAACTTTGAATGCATTTGCGTGTGACATGTGCAAATTTCATTACCTCGTGGCACTTATTATGAGCGCACAGTACAACTTGCTGACAATTCTACACATTCTGGAAAACTGTTTTTTTCTGTAGCATTCATTTCCTTGTAAAAATTTTTTCTTATTAAAATCAACTGTGCTGAATGAGTTTCTGCATCACACTCCCAAAATAAGCCGTATTTGAAAGGCTCTGTCCAACTGTAAGATAGGACAATTGCTTCTGCTGTGTAACACGATTGGTAGTACACTGATTTAGCGAAATTCCCGCAGATTACTGCCCAGCAATAATTGATCAATGTTGCTGCTAGCCAACACAATACGAATACAAGTTATGTAAACCGTTCGATGGCAAACGCTTTCTACTGAATAAAAAAGAAAGGTCGTCCAATATGTACATACTGCGTATGTGAATTTTGTTGAAATATCTTGTTCTGTCTCAGTCAAGGCCTGGAGGAGCAAAACATTGTGTTGCTCTTTCCACGGCGTTTTAATTGGGCTGAGACTGTTGAGCAGATTGCCTAGAACAGGGGTCGGCAACCTTTCCCTGGTGGCGGGCCGAAAACAAACTCGGAAAAGTTTGACGGGCCGTACTAATTTTCCACCAACAATCCCGTTACCTTCGCTGTTTAAATGGTTGTTAAAACTATGGAATTTGAATCAGATTAACTCCTGATTTTCACAGAAAGTACATTCATAGTACAGTGTGGTTTCTCGTGAGTAATTCCTCATAAGTATGCAATACAAGAATTTGCAAGGAGCGTAGACTCATAAAATATCATGCCACTAGGCGGGCCATACAATTACTACAATTTGTAAAGGGGCTGCGGACCGAATGATTTTGCTTGGCGGGCCGGATCCGGCCCGCGGGCCGTAGGTTGCCAACCCATGGCCTAGAACTTCAGCAAAATTTGTCATGAAAGTGTATTTGTTTCACGAACAGTGCAAGACAGCAGAAAATTTTTTGTGCATCTTTGTTCAAGTTAAATTTAAGTTGCTACTTATTAGACAGAGCATTGTTTCATTTATATCAACATTTCCAACCTTTACTTAACACTTGACTCTTGTTTTATGTTCTAACTGAACCATCCCTTTCCGAACATGAAGTGTTCGACGGTCAGGATTGCTATTTGAAGATACATCTGTGATTATTTTCTTCTACACTAGCAAAAGTTTTCAATTTTGAGAGGCTTATACGAAGTTTTGCCGGTTTTCAGTAATTTTGGAAGTTTATTTTATTAAAACCAGTGTGCTATTCCAGAACATTCTGTTCATTGCGACCGTGAGTTTAGTAGTTGCAGGGAACCATTCGATTTAAGACAAACAGCTACGAGTTGATGTCTTTGTCTTCATAATCCAACAGACAACCTATCATTCGCTTTCAGCATGTTGTTTTAAGAAACAACTGCACAAATACTTTTAGGAAATTGAAAATCTATGATTTGCAGTTCTTTACAGTGATTAGCTGCCATAGCAAAACACCAAAGCCATCGTTCAAATACTACACCATTCATCCAACAAAAAGAAAGTTTGTTGTTGGTACTTATGAACCATATTTCAGGGAGGACTTGAGCTGTGGATAACGACATGCATTCTTAATTTCTCGGTGGAAGCTTGCAAACTTCGAACAAATGTATTCCAACAGTTCGCAATTACATTTTGCAAAATCATTACTGGTCGATTTGTATTTTAAGTTTTAAGTTTCATAAATACATTGGCTGAAATATGAAAACTATTCTGTAAAATAATAACAAATTACGCAAACAAAAAAACAGCCACGAAGACTTTGAATGTGATTCGTTAATCAAGTTTTAAAATGCCATTACGCTTAGAATGGGAATTACGACTTGTGTAACGTCATGCTATTATTCCATTTGCAAAGACTAAACTTTGTTCCGAAGTGTGACGAAGAAGTACACAAAGGTTAACTTTTGAATAAGGTAACGTCACAAGTGAAAAACACTTGGAGCAATCTGTGGACGACCTAACCAATTCTATACTAAACAGTTCTACTCCAATGATGAACACTATTCAGCTTACATATGTAGCATAAGCGCACGCATTTTAGACAAATCCAAATCAACACTTTACGCAAAAACTGCCAGGTGTTGGTGACGTTTAGGAATAGTGAAATAAACACAGTCACTCTCGAAAGTTTGAAGAAAGTTCTTCAATTTTTGCTGAGTTTGTGACACCTTTTGGACGTTTTTCTCCTTTTTAAATTACATAGACATCTCATAAATGACAACATGGCATCAATGCCAGCGTGTAAACGCTGATTTAAGAAGATGCAGACGACGCTGTAAATGATTTTATCGTCAAAACTTTGTAAAAAATAAAATTTGTTAAATCTGGGGAGTCTCTAAATGACCTCAAGCTTAGAAAACGAGGCTAGATACGATTTGAATGCTGTCATCTTCATCTGTCTTCATAATGTTTCAGCTGATAAGCAACATGAGTCTGAAGAATGGTAGGAAGTCATTGACTGCTTTAAAGAGACAGCAGCTGCTGAGCTGGTTATCTGGTGCAGCGCTGACGTTGGTGAAAACCATTTCTATATTTTTCAAGCCATGCCTGCTTATCACTTGGAACCTACTTCACAAGCAACAAATGAGCAAGAAACGACACACTCTTGAACAATTTTGAAGCACTGTTAGGTCAAAAGTGTAAAATAAATTCAAAAGTTAAAATTTATAAGCCTTCATGCATCAAACAAGTTACCATGTAAAGCACTTCCTATATATCCATAGTCCTCGTCAGCTGAAGACTGAGCAATAAAATCTTCTTTTTCGTTAAGAATCTGTCCAAAAACGACGTGCAAGTTACAAACAAAGATTGAAAATTTTATTTAATTTTAAATTTGCAGTAAAAAAACGTAAGTGTATTCGCCTTTTTAAGCAGCGTGAGCTAGTAATTTAAGCACGTTGCCTCCCAGTCCTCTGCAAATAACAACAAGATAATCTACAAATAAACAGGTACCGACATCCGACAAACCGTATGCCGTATATCCATATTTTTAATTCATGCAGTTCGATGAAGTATTTTATATACAGCAGTTTCGTGCAACTGCAGAACAACACTTCAGTATGTACGTCTCTAAAACCAATACCTAAAAACTTTAAATAACCACGAAACACAAAAGCTATAGCAAACTTTTCAATGTAAATCGACTAAATCTATGATATCAGTTAAATTATACTCTCCGGTCGATTACCTCATATTGCTGTTTAAATTTAGCGTAATCGTCGGCAGACATTTCATGATAATAGTGAAGTAAGTGAGGCAATGGAATTGAAGAAGGAACTGAAAAATCCGATAGATTCCTTGAAGCACTGGTCGAAGCACCTATAAACAGACAAGTTTTTTATGTTGAAACAGGTGATCGGAACTGCTCAGCATCTTTGCGAAGCAAAATACTGATGGCTTTATTAGTCATTTTGTTTCCTGGCTGTCTAATTGTGATAAACTAAGTGTCCCATTTAACCTCGTATTGTGATAGCTGCACAAAAAGCAGTGCGCTAATGCTAAAAATGTAGCAAACAGTATATTCTGCAAACTCACTACATCAGGATTTGAACCAGAAATAATATCTTCATACAAAGCAAGAAAAGTAACTGTGTTTACCAGCAGGTTTGACAGGATAATCGTCACAGTTTTGCTTCCCTGTTGATCTGAAATGTAGTAAATGCTTCTTATTGAAAAGTCGAGTTTTCTATTTATAATTTTTTTCACATTTGTATGGTCTTGTTCCGTTTTACTGTTTTAGAAAAGGTATAAAAAATTTTCACGAAATTTCAAGGATGTTTGTTTGGGGTATGGTTTTGTATTTGTAATTTAAGTCACGTATTCAAGTATGTACTTTCCACGATGGGTGTAAGCAAGGAATCGATCACCAAATTTTTAATAGGAAATCGATTTCACGTAAAATTACGTATCCTCAGTCCTGAAAATTGCTAGCAAAGCTTACGGGTGAAAAGTTGAAAGGCTGAAGTAACAGCAGAGAAAAAACAAACTCAAGACTACAATCAAAAGTTTGTAACACAAGCTCATAAATCATAACATCTTAACAAACTGACTGACGTCAAGAATCCTGTGGCGACATAAAAAACTGACTCATGAAATAAGTGTTTACTCAAAAATTAAAAAGACCTTTACTCGAATAAATAAATGACTGAAACATCTAACTAGTTGATGCTAATGGCTGAAAAAATTCTCCAACTAAAAACTAACTCTTGGTGAAATGACTAACAACGGTAGAGAAAAATAGTAAGCCATGTGCGGGCAGTAAGTTTCTGGGGTACGCATTTAAACCTGTCACGAGTTCGCTTTAAACGCTGCGGTGGGAGTAAGCAAGCTGCGTTGAGAGAAAAGCTAGCGCACAAAGCGGAAGACAACATCGGATTGAGTCAAACAACACAAAGCATCGTAATAATTATTTCACATGGGGGAGGATTATGTTCTGAATGTTGATTTGCGCGTCAATTAGGTGATACCATTTGTTTTCACAGATATCCAAAGATTTTTGTAAAGCCACAGCAGTGACCCACACCAAGCGAATCGATCGCAATTTATTGCGTTAGGAAACTAGTTTCGTGTGTTACACATCTTCAGTCCTGCGCAAAAGTCGACATATGAAACAAAAAGTAGATATCCGGAGAGTGACAACTTGGTTGTTCGACAGAAGTAACGCTGTATGCTTCGTGCAGAGGTGGCTTGTTTATAGTGCCGTGGTTTTCTGAATAGTGCCGCGACAAGGCCATCTGGTCCTTGTCACTGTCAGTTTTACAAACTTGTTTGTTCCAATTACTGCGATGCGCTGACCATCTTATGGAAAATTTGTTGCTAGTTTGACCAACATACTGTTCATGACATATCACACAAGTCGCGACGTAAATGCCAAAATCTGCGCAAGTCAAGCTTTGGTTTATCTTAAAAGTTTTGGTTTTAGTCAGCAATTGTGAAACATTTGGTACCATGGATTTGTTATTTTTTCCATAGCAACCACAAAGTGCACAGTGCTCACATGGCCTTGAGCCGCCTTTGGTTTGCTTTCGTGTCTTGTTTAAAGCAAGGTCTTTGTAGTTCGTTAGCTTTTGTCCAATTGTGGTGGGTCTTTTGTAGGTAATCATTGCCTTCGGGTTTAACTTTTTTTCTTTTTGTGTT